>MTLC01001135.1_pt1 | contig 12149 bp, 4 predicted proteins | sample 1982451 | NCBI WGS metagenome assembly MTLC01 (sample SAMN05710165, study PRJNA340218) | biofilm metagenome | isolation source: sample SPH anode biofilm adapted to +100 mV | place: USA | collected 2012-02-03 | reverse complement strand
TGTCAAGTGGAGCGACAATGACGGAACTACCAACTGCATCAGCTGTCATACGGCACTCTAGCAAAATTGGACGAAACAGCCCCGGCCCGTTCAATACGGGTCGGAATAAAATTTTAAACCTTTACTCAGTTCGGGAGGAAGCAGCGCCATGGGAAGAATCATAGCTAAACAATTCAGTGGGATGAGTTTGCGGGCAAAGATCTGCATCGTGTTCACGCTGCTCATGGGCATCTTCCTGTACCAGGGTGTCATCAAGCCGCTGATTGGTGATACTGCCACCAACACCTACTATTTCAACAGTACGGCTGTGAATGTCGGCGCTGACGGCACTACCAGCACCAACCCGGGCACCGGCGGCAAAATTTCAATGGCGGTTGGTACATATACGACCCAGGGCAGGGTCAATGCAGCTTCCAGCACCAACTGGCAGGTTATGATTAACACATATGGACCGGCATACGGCGCCGCCCAGACACTGACTTCCCCAGCCGTAACCATCGGCACACGTGACCGCAACGGCACCGCCAACCTGATCTACTGGAAAGCGGACGTTTACGACTACAATCCGGCCGGGGCAGCCAACAACGGCCTGTTGCTCTGGTCTTCCACAGGTACCGACGAATCACACACTTCCGCCACCTCCCCTCAGCCATTAACGTTCAGCAACCCGGGTGTAAAAACCATTGCGGCAAATCACCGGCTCAAGGTCGTTATCTCATGCCGGATGACCAGCACCAACTCGCAAGCCCGTCTGTATTGGGGCGCCACCAACGGCACCGATTATTCGTTCATGACCGTTTCAGAGGCGGCAGCAGTCGCCAACTCCGTAACAGTCAGCAATCTTGCCGACTATAATGCGGGCGGCCTGACCTCGGTAATTCGCGGTCAGAACGATATCGCCATGCTCAGATTTGATCTATTCCAAAACGTTGCCAGTAACTGGACCGGCGGAAAACTGGACAAAATCGGTACCAATACTGTGCTGTCAGATGCTACTTTCTCAATTTACAAAGACGCCAACGGCAATGGCAGCTTCGAACCGACCGACACCCTGATCGGCGGGCCGTACTCATATACCCAGGCAACAGCCTCCGGTTACGTATTGACTGTTCCTCAGGTACTGACCACAACTCCGCAACGATACTTCATCACGTTCAATATTTCAGGTTCCGCCACCGCAGCAACGACAATCGGAGCACGAATAGTAGATAATTCCTATTTCACCGTCACCGCTGCTGCCGGAGCTAAAAACGTCACCAGCACCTCATCAAGCATGCCGAAAATAAACGGCACAGGAACCCCGGTGGTAAAGGTATACGCTGCGGATTGGGACGACACCAAGACGCTGCTGGTTCCTGAAACATCCGGCCCGACCGCTACCAACGCAGCGTGTATAGCCGGCAACGTTACAACCGCAGGCGGACTGGTCGGCCTGCTGAACTACCCAAACCACACCTGCTCCAGCGTCTCCGGCCGGTTTTACACTTCGAATCAGGCCAATAACAATTTCACGACCCTCTACTACAACGGCAGTAGTGGTTATTCGAGCATCATGACTCTGGTTAAAGCCACCTCGTTGACTTACCGCATCAGCACAACAACATCCGGCGGCACGTTCACGGCCACAATGTTCTACGTCAAGCCTGACGGCACCAGAGTAAACTCGCCGGTATCATCGACCTACACCGTCGCAGGACAGGTCAGTCAGATCATCAACATGACACTCGCCGGCCAGACTTTTGCTGACGTACCGGCCGGTTCACGCCTTGGGATCCAGATCGGTGTAAATCGCAGCGGCTGCGGAATTGGCCTCGGCAGCTCGGTCGGCGCCCAGCTGACTGTGGAAGAAACCGCAGCAGCAAATACGAATGTCGACATCGGCGACGGCTCCACCATCCCGAACGCCAACGTACTGGCTTCCTCAACTGACAACGTGGTGGACAGCTTCACGCTGAGCGCAACTTCCAATCGGACCGTGACCAGCGTTACAATAACCGGCAACGCCATGACCACTGCCGCTAACATTTCGAAAGTCTCACTGTATGCCGACAACGGAAACACCATCGGTGTACTGGATGCATCTGACACATTGATCGGTTCCACTTCTACTTTTGTTGGCAATAGTGCCACCATAACCGGACTTTCAGAAGCGATCGGCGGAGCTCCCAAACGCTATCTGGTAGCCTATGATATATCAGCAAGCCCATCAACCAATATCATTGTCAACGGCCTGGTAAGCGCGCTGGGCGGCGCAACTATCGGCAACAATACGGATGCCTCATCAGCCACACTCACGATCATTCCGACTACTACACTTACCAATGGAGCGGTGGAACCGGCCAATACCGTAATTTCTGCCAATGGTGCCGCTACAAACGTTGACGCATTCGGTTTAAAAGTCAACGGTGGAGCCAGCGACACCATTAAAGAGGTTACCGTAACACTCTCCACCAATACTCCTCCGGCGGATGGCAGCCTGATCTCTTCCAAAGTGGCTTCTGTGCAGATCGTCGACAAAAGCAACGGAACAGTTTACGGCACGCTGACAGCGCCGACCACCGGTGACGACTGGCAGATCGCCACGACCGGCCTTCTGGCAACCGTTGGAACCACTGAATGTTACGTTCGCATCACCCCTAAAACCAATGTTGTCAAAACTTACAACGTAAGCGCACTTGCCATATCAATTTCTCACACCAAGACCAGTTATGGTCTGGTAATCGCCGACACTACCAGCGGAACAGTTACCATCGATGGCGAAGCGCCTTCCAACCCTGTTCTGACAGCCGTCAGCGGAACAGCAGGTGGCGATATCAACCTGAGCTGGACCGCATCAACCGACACCAGCGGACTTCATCCAACCTTGGCTTACAAAGTGGTGCGCGGTGCCGGCAACGCGCCGCCACCAACCAGTTGTTCGACCGGCACAGTTGTATATCAAGGCACCAGCCGGAATTTTGCCGATACCGGATTGAGTGTTGCGCAGATGTACGGTTACCGGGTTTGTGCCACCGATGTGGCGAACAACACTAATGCGGGAGCAAAGGCATCCGCAGTTGCCGGGATTCCCACCGACTGCACCCAGCCTCCCACCATAACTGTAAATCCTTCATCAGCTTACATAAAGCCTGGCACCCAGACCCAGATGACGGTCGGCGTCAGCAACAACGATACCGGCGCCTGCGCAAACAGCACCTTTGTCCTATCGATTGTGGGCGCTGAAGACAGCGTCAACTTTACAACCCCTTCGACCTTTTCAGCCAACAACCTGTCCCTCTCCTCCAATAACGGAGCACAGGCCGTCACACTTACCATCACTGCCAAAGCAGGCGCAGCCCAGGGCGCGATCAACACATTCCGCGTTGCGGCAAGCAAAAACGGCGGTGCCGCAGTTCAAAGCCCTGACATCGTAAGCGCTACCGTCAGCAACTACGGCGCAATGATTCACAGCAGTCTGCAGCTCGGTACCAAGAAATTCGGCGCCTGGGGAGCCAACTACAGCTGCAACACCTGCCATTCGGACAGCGGCAACAACATCAAACAGATCAAAAGCGTTATCAATACACCGATGGGCAATCGACCGGTTGTCTTTACCACCACATCAACTTCAACGGCTGTCACATCCGGCGTATTCGGCAACGACCATCGTGCCGGGACTGTCTCATCAAACGTCTGCGAAGTTTGCCACCACAACACCAGATTCCATCAGTACAGCGCCAGCAAAATTGCCTGGAAAGATCATAACAACAGTGGTGACTGCATCAGGTGTCATTCGCACAACAAAGGTTTTAAAGGCATCGCAATTGGAACCCTTTGCACTGACTGTCACGGTTACCCCCCGACAGCCAAAGAGGAGATGGTAAGCCCGGATACCAATGCACTCTACCCCTTTGCCACAAATCCGGGAGCCCACGACAAACATAACAAACGGAATCTGCAATGCATGGTCTGCCACAGCAACGGCAACCACATCGGTAGCAGCACCCCGGCCGGCAATAACCAGATCAATATGGGCTTTGCTATCAACAACACCAACTATCCCGGTTTTGCCAACAGCGTAACGACCGGCACCTTTACCGGAAACAACCTCAGCAACACCTATCTCTGGTCAGCAGCACCCGGGACCACGGTCCTGACAGCACCCAACACCACTACCTGCAACATCTACTGCCACGGCTGGTCTGGCGGTGGCGGCTACAACAACGTAGTATCTTGGACCGGTATTAATCAGGTCGGCTGCGGTTCCTGCCATGATGCAACCGGCGACGCCCCTCCCCCCGGCGGCAGCCACATGCGCCACGCCAGCACATCACCGGGCGGCAACGGCACTCCATGCACCAAATGCCACGGCAGCAAGTTTGCCAACTTCTCGTCCAGCGTTGGCCACCTGAACGGCAAAGTCGAGTGGGATCTTTCGGCTGTTTCACCGACCGCTCTCTACAAAGGGGCCAACAAAGGCAACACCGGCACATTGGCGCCATCCGCATCCTACGGAACCTGCTCCAATCTGTATTGCCACAGTAACGTCCAGTCGGCCAACGGCACCGCCGGTCCGACCGTTTACAGCACTCCCACCTGGGGCGGCGTCACAACCTGCAACAGCTGTCACGGCAATCCAAATACAACCGGCGGCCACCCGCAGCATGTCAGCGATGCCGTAACCGGTTTTGACTGCCGCATCTGCCACGGCAGCGGCGGAGACGCAAACTCGTTAAACCATGCCAACGGCAAGATTGATTTTGACTTTGAGGGATTGGGAGCCAATACGACTTATTCCTACGGCGCCTTCAAGCTGCCCGGCACAGGAGCTTACGGCACATGTTCCAACAGCAACTGCCATGGCCGAAGAACAATGACCTGGGGACCAGCCACAGCAACACCGCTCTGTGAAAAATGCCACGGTTCGGCTTCGACTCCCGCCTTCTACAGCACCGCCGGACCTGGTTCGCCGACTACAGGCGTCAAAACCGATCCGCAGGTTGGAGCTCATGATCAACACATCAAATCCGCTCCTTACAACTTTGCAACCGCCTCGGATTGCAGCGCCTGCCACCAGAAACCGGCCGGACCTTATTCTCCGGGACATATTGATGATGCCGTACCGGCCGAGATGACCTTTGGCACGATTGCCAGCAGCGGCACCCAATACAGCAACTACACCAGTCTTCCCAAATACGACTATGCAACCAGACAATGCAGCAATGTCTGGTGCCACGGCGGCGGCATGAACTCCAACACCGGCAGCGGTCTATATGCATCAGCAGTTGTGGATGGAGGAACTCTCGGCACCCCGACCATCCCGACCTGGAACACGCCGTTCCTGACCGGTAACGCAGCTACCGATTGCACCCGCTGTCACAGTTACCCACCACCGGCGCCACTGCCGGGTTACACCCACTACGGACTGACTGTGGGCATTGACTGCATGGGCTGCCACAAACATCTCAATTCAACCGCGACCGGCTTTACCGATCCTTCTCTGCACATAAACGGAAGGATTGACAGCTGCAATACCTGCCACGGCAGACCGCCAACCGACGTGGCAACTCTGGCCAATCCGCCGATCAACGCACTTAACCCGGGATTTGCCGGTGCGCATAATGCCCACTTCCTGAACCCGAATATCGGAAGTAACTGCAACACCTGCCATAACAATTACACGCCTGCCATGCCGAGCAATCAACTCGAAATTGGCTTCAATGGCTTCGGTGGCAAGGTCACCACAGGTACCTTCTATGGGTACTCAACACTTACTAATACGGTTTATGTTTCCTCCAGCGTTGGTACTACTGTCCGCAGAAGCAACAACGCGGCTCTGGTAAATGCCTGTTCCAACCTGTATTGCCACGGTGGCGGAACCGCAACTCTGGCTCCTCTCGGCGGCGGCAGCAACATCCAGCCGGATTGGGAATTGGGCAATGACGAAGCAACCTGCGGATCGTGCCACGGTGTCACATCCACCACCTATGTCACCCGCGGCTCACATGGACGGCATGCCGGGACCGGCGCCGGACAACTTGGACTGCATTGCGCCAACTGCCACGGCAAGAAAGAAAACAACTACCATGTCAACGGCAAAGTCGAATGGCAGTTCTATTCATCAGTCCTGCGCATCAGCCCGACCGCCAGCTACACACCGGCTACAGGAACGGCCGGCCAGAGCGGCAATACCGGCAACCTGGCTCCGAGCGCAGTCTACGGCACCTGCTCGGTATACTGCCACAGCGACGGCAAAGGCACTTATAAACCGGTCCAATGGGGCAGTGGTGCACTTAACTGCGGCAGCTGCCACAACGACCAGACTGTTTCACCGACCGGCAGCCACCTCAAGCACGTGACGACTTACGGCATCTCCTGCGCGATCTGTCACAACGGCGCCGGTTCCGGAACAGTAAAACATGTCAATGGAACGATCGACATCATCTTCAATACCGGCGTCGCTGGAGCATCCGCAACCTACAGCGCGGGTAACTGCACCAACATCGCCTGCCATGACAATACCTCCACACCTGGCCTGATCTGGGGCAATGCCGGAACCCTGACCACCCACCCCGCCAACTGCATCGGCTGCCATGGCGGCTCGGTAAATACCAGGGAAGCGATCATTCCGCAATTCGCCGGTCAGTCGCACCATGTCCAGGGAGCAACACTGAGCAAGGTTACCTGCTACGCTTGTCACCTTGAGGCAGACAGCAGCGGCAACATCAACACTACCTATCACAACAAGACCGCCAACCAACCGGTCAATCTGGTAATTTGGGGCGCTGGTTCAAGAACCACCGGCGCCGGCTTCATCACCTACTCTGCCACCGGTTCGGCCGCTGGCAAGAGAACGCAATACACCAAGCTTAACAGTCATTGCCTTGGCTGTCACAACCTGCAGAACAGCACTACCACACCGATCAATCCCTTCGGCGACGGCAAGAATCCGAAGAGCTACGCTTGGGACGCGAAGAGCATCGCAGAGCGCTACAATCAGTCTACAACAACCACATGGGGCAAATACGCAGCAACAACCAACGCAGCTCAGAAAAACATAACCAAAACATTCTCCGCACACGGCAGTGCTACAAACAACAAGCGCGGTTGGGATACAACAAACGGCGTTGACGGGGTAATCACAAACACCAGCGGCAGTGTCAATGTTGTCTGCTTTGACTGCCACAACTCTCACGGCACCAGCGCAACCGGCATTATGAGCAGCTATTCCAGCGCAACCGGGCGCAACAAAGGCGGTATTTTGAAATCCACAACCAATGCAAAGGGTGGTTACACAGCAACCTATGCGCCAAAGGCTGGCGGCAGTGCGGCAGAACCTAGTAAAAATGCCTACAACGCCGGCGCAGCACTCTGTTTTGATTGTCACAATACTGCCACTGCTTCAGCAACTGCTCCATGGGGTTACAACAGCACCTTTGGCGCAACCCAAGCCATTTTCGGCTACAGGGATGCCCCATACTTCGGCAACAACTCCTTCGGTACTGGCACCAGGTATCCTTACAAAAACCTGAGTTCTGCTATCAGAAGCTCCAAGATAAATCATGGCGGTCATTTCGGCGCCAGCTCCCCGCTGACAACTGCGGTGGCCAAGCCAATCAACGGCCTCTGCACACCTTGTCATGATCCACACGGGATAACGCCAAATACCGCGTTTGTGTCCGATCAGAATTATGCTGTACCTCTTCTGAAGGGCACCTGGATGACATCACCTTATAAAGAGGATGTGGCGCCAGTTAACGTGAATGAGGTTAGAGGCGGCACAAATGAAGCCAGCAGCAATGGTGTTACAGGCGGTTCGACCAGCAAGCCGATCAGACAGCTTGTCGGCAGCACTCCAATGTATTTTATCGACCAAAATACTTTCGGCACGACTTCATTCAACACTCTGTCAAACCCGAACTACGGATCTGCCCAGAATCCTCCAAGTTGGTCTTTCCCCAACGCGGCAAACCGCATAACCCAGACTGACGCACAGTTTGCAGGTCTTTGTATGCAGTGCCACACAAAGGCGGCTCTGGCACCCAAGGCCGGTCTGGCAGTAGCTCCAGATGCTTGGAAGTCGGTTTCCAGAATCCATGGGACAGTCAAGGGCTGGGCAACTACGACGGCCGGCAGCGATGGTAATGCCAGCAATGCAATTCATTCATACAGCTGTTCCAAGTGTCATTCACCGCACAACTCGAACCTGCCTAGACTGATGGTGACCAACTGTCTCGACTTTAACCACAGGGGAAGGGTTGTATCTGGTGGAACAATCAGTGCTACAAATGGAACTTCTGCCGGTAGTGGTGGAGGCACGAGCATTGCCGGAAGTGGACATCAGATAGTCACCGGCAATAAAGGGGACGGAAGGGGACGGTACCCAGCCGGCGGCAACATGAGAACCAACAACAACAAAGATCAAAACCCGGGGGTTTGGTTCTTTGGCCTTAGCGCTTCCGGTTCATCCGGAGTTTTCAGAAACTGCCATGGCACTGCCACTGGTGCAGGTGCTGCAGGCTATCCAAACAACCAGCAGTGGAACAACAAAACGCCGTGGTAGAAACCAGTGTTTTTTTGTGAAACAGCGCTGTTGCGCAGAAAGGAGAGATGATCATATGAAGAAACGTACCTACATCAAACCAAGAATAGTTGGTTCGGCAAATGTTCATCCTTGCTGATAACTGATTCTACGCATGTCACAAAGGTGAGACGGCAGCCAAGTCTCACCTTTGCAATTTGTACTGAGGATCTGGCAAATCTACATATATAATGAATCTTCCAAGCGGTAAGACACCGAACCAAACTGCTGCGAATCAGTGCGCCTAACAACATAAATGCTCCAAAAATCACCAGTCACACACATCGGGAGGCTTCATGAATCTGCAACACTTGCTGGCAACAATTCTGGCCACCATCTTTTGCGCTCAGGCGTACGCCCTGGAGCTTCCGGAAGAGGCGCGGAAAATGCTGGATGATCTTGGCCCACCTGATGTACAGCAACAAAACAATGGGAAACTATTCAAGTGCAACTTTGGCGGTACGAAGCGAGTGACAATTTCACTTCTTGGTGATGCGACAATATTCAACGCCGATTATAATAACTGTCGGGAACAGGGCATCACACGCGACGGTAGTTACAAGCTCATGATCCAGAATGGTGAGATCATTGGTAAAACATCAAAAAGGTCTATCAATGGCGAACTGTTTGACGCCGTTCGTGAAAATAAGATCGAAATAGTCCGCAAACTAATCAAACGCAAAGCTGATGTTAATTATTCAGAGAGCATTCCCACTGCCAATCAAACCTATATCGACGACTGGACACCCATTATGTGGGCGTCATTTAATGGCAATACCCAAATGATCAAGCTGCTCGTAAAGAACGGTGCATGGGTTAATTACATGAACAGCGATGTAGTTAACCCACTCTGGTTGGCGGCCAACAATGGGCACCTCGGGGCGGTCAAAGAACTTATAAAAAGCGGTGCTTATATTAATAATCGAAATAGCGAGAATGTTACACCTTTGATGACTTCAGCTATGCAAGGCCATTATGCTGTAGCTAAGTATCTCATTGACTCAAAAGCTGACCTCAACCTAGTTCACAAAGACAACGACGGCGATAGCGCCCTGATGTTTGCATTGGGCATGAGACATGCGGATGTTGCACAACTTTTGATTGATTCTGGCGCTGACATAAATATCCGGAATAAATTTGGAGTGACAGCGCTGATGATTGCGGTTACAGAAGGAAATGAAGAAATAACAAAAATCCTTCTTGATAAAAAGGCGGATTTCGGTCAAAAGACCAAAAATGGCATGACAGTACTTGATATTGCCAACGGAAAAGGTTATTCAAAAATTGTAGAAATGATTAGATCAGCTGAGCAGGCAAAATAACTTTAGTTCAGGGGGCATTATGACATGGAAAAACAGCAAGGGATTTACACTCATTGAGGTCATCGTTGTAGCGGCGATCATAGCCATATTGGCCGGCATACTTGTTCCGATGATTTTCAGTCAGATTGATGAGTCGAAAAAGTCGCGGGCGGTCGGTGACACCAAATCAATCATGAGCTCCATTCTCACATTCAAAAAAGATATGGGTAAATGGCCGATCTCGAATCTTCCCAATGGATGCATAGAAAATATTGATATGCTTACATCGACTGGCAACTCCCCCAATGCATTTCCTGCGGGGTGGAACCAGGCCAATCCAAGTACACTATCGGAACATCTGGTCAACGCCAACGCATGTTATCCAAATTCGGTTTGGAAAGGCCCTTATATGGCTGGAATCGGCGCTGACCCATGGGGCAACAGTTACATGATCAATGCGGATTCATTTGCCATTCCGGCCAATGCTGTCTGGATTCTGTCGGCCGGCCCTAATGGCGGGATCGAAACGACTCCCACAGATACGGTGCCACAGGGTGATGATATTGGAGTAAGACTGAAATAAGATCCAATCCGCATATTTTTGCGTAAATCCTTATCTTAGGCAGGCAGGGACCCCGATGTTATTAACTATCATTGGGGTTCTTCATTTTGAGCCAAGCTGTACAAACATGGCAGTTTCCCACACCAAATATCAAGCAGGAGAAAGATATTTATGAAGTTTAAAACTTTACCCTTGTTAGTCATTACAGCACTCCTGAGCATCCCAGCAGTCTCCCACTGCTACGAGTACGACCAGGAGGCTACTTCCAACTTAATGATAGAAATGATCAAAGACCTGGGCGGCCTTGACCAGGTGAGCAAAAACAGCGGAAAGACCATGCGTTGCAGCTATGGCGGAAGCAGAAATGTTTCAATAGTCAAACGCAATCCGATCACTACTTACAGGGGAGATTACAGGAACTGCCGCGAAAAAGGCTCTACCAGAGACGGCCTTTATGAAATCATAATAAATGGCAACGAAATCATCAGCAGCAACTCGACGCGCTCCATAAACGGTGATCTCCTGGACGCGGCCATGCGGGGGGATGCTGGCACTGTAAAAAAACTGATCAAAGCCAAAGCGGATGTTAACTACACTGAGAGTATTGAAATCAGCGAAGGCGGATATATTGATGAAATGTCTCCGTTGATGTTGGCCGTTATGTCTGGCAATCTGGATACGGTAAAGCTGCTGGTTTCAAATGGCGCCTGGCTGAACTATATGAACAGCCTGGCAGTCAATGCACTCTGGATCTCCGCAAATACCGGCAACGTTGAAATCGCAAAATATCTGGTGCAACACGGAGCCTATGTCAACAACCGGAACAGCGAAGATGTCACACCATTGATGTCGGCTGCGATGAACGGCCATTTGGAGATAGTTAAACTTCTTGTTTCCGCAAAAGCAAATTTGAATGATGTTCATAAAGATGGTGATACGGCCCTGATGTTCGCACTGGCCCGGAAACATAGTGACATAGCCCGATTTCTAATTAATACTGGCGCTGACTTGAATATCACCAACAAGTTTGGAGTAACGGCTCTGATAATTGCTGCGGCGGAAAATAACGAGGATATTACAAAAGAACTGCTGGATAAAAAGGCGAATCCGGCAGCCGTAACGGCTGATGGTAAAAGTGCGCTGGATATAGCTGTAGCTAAAGGACATTCCAAGATCGCAGATATGATTAAAAAGTCTCTGTAACATAAGATTAATGTCAATCCGGGCCATCATGACTTGATCATATGGCCCGGATTATTTTCGTACTTACAGTATACAGTTATTAAACAAACAGACCGGCCAAATAGCCACACTCAGTAGACATTTTTATTTGCAACCCGTCGCCAAAAGCCACATTTCAAACTTTATTATCATCAAAAAACACTTTACACATCTAACCAGAAGCGACTGAATTATTTGAGTTTTTTTCAACAGCCCCGCCTTAAAAACATTAATTCCATACAATCCCCATAAAGATCAACCAATACAATTGGCGTTTTTCGTGCATCAGAGTCTGTCAGTAAATAATTTGACATCATAATCATTCGCGCACTTTTCCATTAAGAACACTAAATACCGGTTCCACTACTTAAAACGGGGTCTATTATGAAACTGTTACCAGCAGTGATATTCGCCGCTTTATTTGCGATCACTTCCATACCAGTTGAAGCCGTTGCCGCATTGCAATGCAACGATTGCCACGGCACCTCCGGTCCGACCGACTATC
>MTLC01000328.1_pt1 | contig 12207 bp, 12 predicted proteins | sample 1982451 | NCBI WGS metagenome assembly MTLC01 (sample SAMN05710165, study PRJNA340218) | biofilm metagenome | isolation source: sample SPH anode biofilm adapted to +100 mV | place: USA | collected 2012-02-03 | reverse complement strand
AGGGGAGGTCTTAAATGAAAGGACATGAGAAAGTGATTGCCACGCTGAACGCGCGTCTGGCGGAGGAACTCACAGCAATCAACCAGTACTTCGTTCATGCTGAAATGTGTGAAAACTGGAATTACGAGAAGCTGCACGGCATGATCCGCAAACGCTCCATCGACGAGATGAAGCATGCCGAGAAGCTGATCGCCCGCATCCTGTTCCTGGACGGCATCCCCGTCGTGAGCAACTACAACAAGATGCACATAGGTGCCGAGGTTCCCGTGATGCACGAGAACGACAGGCAGGCAGAGGAGGGGGCCATCAAGGGGTACAACGAGAGCATCAGGCTCTGCGTCGAGCTCGGCGACAACGGGACCCGTGAGCTCCTGGAGTCGATACTGCACGACGAGGAAGAGCACATCGACCTTCTGGAGGCCCAGCTCGACCAGATCAAGCAGATGGGGATCCAGAACTACCTGACGGAGCAGATCGACTGAAAAGTGTCGCCTCGGAAGTCAGCGCTGCCGGATGGCGCCGTAACGCGAGTCGGGGATGGAAAAGGGATCGGGGAGCCGAAGCTCCCCGATCATCCCAGTAGGACGTGGATTTTGTTCAGGCACTCCCTGAAATCGATCGGCTTCGAAATATAGTCATCCATCCCGGCCGCGATGCAGCGCTGCTCGTCGTCTTTCATGGCGTGGGCGGTCATGGCGAGGATCGGGATCCTCCCGGCGCGCCCCCCCGCCTCGATCTCGCGTATGCTGCGCGTCGCCTCGAACCCGTTCACCCGCGGCATCTGGACGTCCATGATCAGCATGTCGAACGATGCTTCCTGCCACCTCGCCACGGCCTGGATGCCGTCCTCCGCGAATTCTATCTCGTAACCTATTCTGGCCAGCATCGTCCCAAGCACCTGCCGGATGGTGGGGTCGTCCTCGGCGACCAGCAGCCGGCGTCCCTTGCCCGTGCCCGGTGAGAAAGAAGCAGGTGCGACGGCCGGGCGGGCCTCTTCCGGCGCCCCTTTGGCAACGCCCAGGCGCACGGAGAAGGAGAAGCAGCTCCCTTTCCCCCCTTCGCTTTCCAAGACGATGCTTCCCCCCATCCGCTCGATGATCTCCTTGCTGATGGCGAGCCCCAGCCCGGTTCCTCCATGGCTTCGGGTATCTGAGTCATCAAGCTGGCTGAAAGAGTTGAAAAGGAGGTGCCGTTTCTCCTCCGGTATCCCGATTCCCGTGTCGCGTACCGAAAAGCTGACCTCGACGGAGCCGTCCGGGGCGTGCGCTCCGCTGCGCAAAGCGATTTGTACGCCGCCGCATTCGGTGAATTTCACCGCGTTGCCGACGAGGTTCGTCAGCACCTGGCGCAGCCGGACCTGGTCTCCTATGACGTGATCCGGCAACTGCTCATCAACCTGCTGGGCAAGCTCGAGCCCCTTGCGCCGCACCTCCGGCATCACGACCTCCACGGTCTGGGAGAGGCAGGCGCGCAGGGCGAACGGTTTCGGGTCCAGCGAGAATTTCCCCGCCTCGACCTTGGCGAGATCGAGCACGTCGTTCAGGATCCGCAGCAGGGACCGGGCGGAGCGCTGGGCGGTCTCGATATACTCGGTCCTCTCGGCGTCGTCGGCGGTCTGCAGGGCGAGGTCCAGCATCCCGAGCACGCCGGTCATCGGAGTGCGCAGCTCATGGCTCATGTTGGCCACGAACCTGCTCTTGGTATGGCTGGCCGCCTCGGCCACCTGCTTGGCCTGGCGCAGGCTCTCCTCCATCAGGTGCCGCTGCATGGCGATGGACACCTGGTCGGCAACCGCCTTCATGAGTGAGAGTTCGTCGTCGTTGAAACTGTTTCTGCTGCGCGTGCCGAAGGATAGCGTGCCCAGCACCCGTCCCTGCGACAACAGGGGGTGGCAAGCGTAGGCGTGGACCCCTAGGGACTTTACCAGCTCCGTGCGCGGGTCCGGCGTCTCCGGGATGTTCTCGGCGACGATCCTGCAGGCATCCCGTGCTGCGCACCCGCAGATCGCCACCCCCAAATCCAGGCGTTGGATCTCGTCCGCCTGTTTCTCGCCGATGCCCGCGCAAGCGTTCAGCTTCAGCACACCTTCGGCCTCGTCCAGCAGATAATTGAAAAAGACATCGCAACTGAGGAAATTCATGACCTCGCGGCACAGCTCGTCAGCCAATTGCTGCGGTGCGCCGCCTTGCAGCAGCCGGCCCGCCGATGCCGCGAGAAGGTCGAGGCGCTGATTGGTCCGCTTCAGGGCTGCTTCGCTACGCTGCAACTCGGCGTTCAGTTCTTCTTTCTCGATCAGCTCTCTGGTCCGCTGCTCCAGGGCGGCCTGCAGTTGCGCCTCGCTGCGCTTGAGGGCCTGCTCGCTCTGCTTGAGACTGCGGAACAAAAGCGCGGCGGGCTGCTTCAAACCGGTCGATACGATGGCCTGGTAGATCATGAAGGAGGAGAGAAAGAGGAGTAGGTGTCCCACGAGGTTCGCCTGTCCGTAGACACTCAGGTACTTTGTGAAGGCGAGGTCGGCGGCCGCACCGCTCAGCACGGCAACCAGGAGTGAGCTGAAAACGCGGCTGTCGAAACGGTCCCTGTTCTTGTAAAGCAGGACCGCTGAGACAAGCAGGATCGATATGATCACATACTCGCTGTAGATCTTGAACGGCGTGAGGCCGCTCCCTTCGATGAAACAGTCGGGAAAGTTTCCTGAGAATATGGCAAAGACAAGTAGGGCGCTTGCAGTGACGAAGGCCGAAAGTGCTGCCTGCAGGTGGAGTTTTCGGACTATGAAGAGTGGAGCGGCAAGAAAAGAGAGGCTGACCACGTAGCGAGAGGCGATCCAAAGCTGCGTGGGGAGGTTGGCGTCATATCCGATGAAGATGCCAAGGCCCTTGAAAGAGAAGGTGTGTAGAAGCTGCAGGACCGATGAGGTGGAGAAGGCAAGGGCGAGGAAAAGGAAGTAGTGGTTGTCCAGAAATCTGCGAGAATTCCAGGCAATGAAAAAGACACCCAGGGTGACGATGGTGCAGAAGAGTTCGACCAGGGTGTGGAACAGCAGATATGAGTACAGACTGCAGATGTAGAGGATCAGGACAGCGAGCGCGAACGTGACAAAGGAAACGACCTGCGTTTCAGTCCGTTGCATCTCGTTGCCGGTGGCCACACCGCCCACGTCTCCTCCTCACCTCTTGCAGCGAGATTTCTTTGGGGCTCGTTCAGAACCCACGATAACGATTGAGAACTTATCACTGTCTCATAAGGACAGTCAAAGGCTTTTTTAGGTTTTTGCGTACATTTAAATTCCATCTGGAGTATTATCCATAGGCTCATGTATCGAAGTTTAAGGGGCAATACAGTAAGGCTCGATTTAATGTTGTATTTGTGCCTACTGGCGACAGTTTGGCTATGGTAGTATCGACGCGGTATACAGAGTTTAACGAGGCGCATGAGTCTTTAAGGTGGGAGTATGAAACAGAGAAAGCCCGAGTTCATAAGAGGGGCGAGGGCCAATGTGCCTGTCGCCGCGAGCGCCATGGCCTATGGCAGCGTGCTGGGGGTACTCGCCTCGCAGAAGGGGCTGAGCTGGCTCGACATGATGTACATGAACACCGCCGTTTTCGCCGGTGCCGCGCAGTTCGTCATGGTGGACATGTGGTCGAGCCATATGCCCATCGTGGAGATGACCCTTGCCGTGTTGGTGATCAACCTACGCTACCTGCTGATCGGAGCGTCGCTGGACCCGCTTTTCTCCGGCAAGCGGCTGATGCACAAGGTGGGGATGATGCATCTGGTCGCCGACGAAAACTGGGCGGTGACCATGTCTGAGCAGCGTCGGGGAAGCGCCAGCACCTGGTTTCTCTTTGGTGGAGGGGTGTTCCTTTACCTGGCCTGGAGCAGCGGGACGCTCATCGGCCTGCTTGGCGGAGGCTTCATCACAAGGCCCGAGGATTATGCCCTGGACTTCGCGTTCACCGCGGTGTTCACCGCGCTGGCGGTCGGGGTGTGGCGCGGGAAGAGCGATGTCATACCATGGGTATCCGCTGGTGGCGCCGCCCTGCTTACCCACCACTTCCTGCCGGGAAAATGGTACATCGTGGCAGGCGGTCTTGTCGGTGCGTTAAGCGCGATGATCGGGCCATGCGAGGCCGAGGTCGATGGTGAAGAGGAGGGGGAAGAGAATGCAGCCGGCTATTGAAACTCAGGTCATTATAGCGGTGGCCCTTGCCGCCGCGGTCACATACTCGCTGCGTCTGGGTGGGCTGCTGCTCGCCTCACGTTTCCCGCGCTCCGGACGTTTCCGCAGAGGCATGGACGCCCTACCCGGTGCGCTGCTGTTCTCCCTGGTATTGCCCTCCATCGTCGCGGAAGGCGCGTGGGGCCTCATGGCCGCCGCACTTACCGGCATCGTCGTACTTCGTACCCGCAACACCCTCGCCGCCATGCTATGCGGCATGCTGGTCATCTTCCTCGCGCGAAGGTTCAGTTGAGCCGGTCCAATTAGACACTGTAACCTTCGAGCAACTCTTCGAGGCTGGCACGATGTTGGTGTGTTTATTACCGTTTCTTTGAGGTGTTTGCGGCCTTGCCCACCTACCAGACTTTCCCCGCCGGCCTAAATCTTCACCGTCTTGTAAAGGAAGTTCTTGTTTTAATATGTAATTTTAAGCTTTTAGTCTGGATAGGTACGATATAGGTACGGCAGTGCCATAGACCATTTCTGCAGCAAAGGATACTTCGTTTATTTAATTCTACGGATAAAAGCAGCAAGGCCGGATCACTGTGGAGGACGTAGGGAGTGCGAAAAATCCAAAAACAACCTGATTAGCGACAATCTTCCGCCAGCCTGAGCCAGCCTTCCGGCAGCCGGCCCGTCCGGACAGCGGCTTCGATAAGGCTGTAGAGCATGTCGGCCAAATCGAAGCGCGTGAGTTAGCCAAGGTGCAACGCTATGCCACGTCGCTGGGGCGCGGAAGATCATTGCTAATCAGGAAAAACAAAGGCCCCCATGCTGGTCTAGCATGAGGGCCTCTTCTAAAACGGCACCTTGGGTTGGCTTGTCATCGCCGCTGGCCCAAGGTGGCTCTCTTTCGAGAGTCTCACAAGCCCGATCTACCTTACGGCAGAGAGCGGGAACGACTACAGTATTCTTGATCGCAATATCTTTGTCAACAATTATTCTAAACAGCTATATTTTCGGCAAACCAAGTGCCGCCACCACAGCTCCTTGAATAGCATCGAAATCTGCGGCTGTTACCTCACTCGTGGTATACAGCCTCTGCCCTGTCTTTGGATCTCTTCCTTTCACGCGGTCCAGCCTGTCGAGACAGACGGTCATTATGAGGTCGCATTTCGCCCAGGTCTCCGTTCCTGCAAGGGCCTGAGGGAGTGAAGCAGGATCCAGTTTGTGGTGGTGAGGTTCTACTGGGCTTGGTGCTGTTGAGCTCAGTGGAATAACCGTACAAAGCTGCGTACGGCGCCTTGGACGAGGTGAGATCACAACAACAGGACGGACTTTTACTATTTCCGGTGGGCGAAACCCTTTCGAAAAGTCACACATCAGCACCATCCCCGGTTTTGGGTGAAATGAGAGGGCCATAAATTCCTAGTTGAGAGTAGTTTTATGAAAAGCAGTGCACACCTTAGCAAAACCTGCTGGAGGTAACAATTCAAAAGTACCACGAGTGCTGCAAGTGAGGCTCTGACAACTAATTGTCTGGCATTCTCTCCCCCCCTTCCAGATACAAGTATGCCGGCCAACGCTTCCGCGTGTGTTGTGGCATTCCTGTTCGCAGACACTTTTGACTATTCACTCGTCGACCGCCGCAACCTGCCCTGCATGAACGCTTCGACTTGGTTCTAATCCGGCCTCCCCGTTGACTTGTCTCGACCAGATATTAGACTCAGATGGGTTACAAAGGTTAACAGACGGGTGGCAATGCCATGAGGAGGTGAGAGATGGACAGACGGGCTTTTCTGAAAACCACAGTTGCCGGCTCCTTAGTCGCGGGCTTCGCTGGAACGGTTGCGGCGGCCGAGCGCTATTTCCCGACCCAAGTGGACATGAAGCTCTTCGAGACAATCAACAGGGTAAAGGACCCAACTAAAAAGACTCCGCTCGAGAAAAGCCATGCGCCTGTCATCACCGCTCCTGCCTCAGTAACGGCCGGCAAGCCTTTCACCGTGGAAGTATCGGTCGGGGAAGTGCTCCACGGAATGATGCCCGCCCACTGGATAGGCTTTATCGAGCTAAGCCTTGGCAACGAGCCCGCTGGAAGAGTGGATCTGCAGCCGAGGGGATACCTGGTCCCGAAAGTTGCCTTCACCGTTGTGGTCCCCAAAGAGGCAGCGTCGACCGGGAAGGTGACACTGGTGGCAAAACAGCAGTGCAACCTCCATGGTCTATGGGAAGGAACCCTCGATATCGCAGTGACATGACCCCAGCCGATGGGTTGGCTTATTTCCCACCCGACTGAGGTTTAAGCTTCTTCACTCCGCTTCGACCGGCGTTCAGAGATGAGAGGAGTCTATTTTCGATTCTTAAAGTTCCTCTGCGGTTGAAGCCGCCTCCTTACTGGCAAATTAGTCTTGCTGAACGACTTTACGACAGGCAAAGGCCGCCGCGGAGAACGCCGCAGCGGCCTTTAGTAGGAATTGGAAGAAGGACCGAGCGGGACTATCTCCCCGGCTTTTCCAGGTCCTGGAGGATTTGATTCGCCTCTTTCAGCTTGTCGTGAAGCTTCTTCAACTCGTCAGAGGTGTAGACTTTAGATCCCTTTTTGATCTCTTTCTGAAGTTTCTGTATCTTCTGTTGGATGCTGTCTACTTCGTTCTTGCAGTTTTTGGAGATAAGCAGGCACTCATCTTTACCGCCTGCGTCCGCAGCAAAAGCGGGTACGCTGCCCATCGCTATCAAACCTGCCATGACAAACAGAGCTAACCTCTTCATTGTATACCTCCTTTTAAAGTGATCTCTCTGGCAAGTAGTACCAGTAATCGGGTTCATGTCAACTCATCCGAGCACTAGTGGATAAGCAAACGCGTGTACTAGCCAAGCTGTAGGCCAGCTTCTTGTTGTTGGAATAGAAACGAGGGGGATTCTCCTCAACCAGGTCTTTGGCAGGGAATGCCAGAGCGTCTTTTCTGTAACCGTGCACATTCCTTTAACTCCAACAGTATGAGGATGGCCGGTGGCCCCATCGCATTGCACACCACCTCAGACCCCGGGAGGGCCGCCCGTTATCCTCCGCTCACATAGATGCGCCTGGCGCGCTGCATCACATCGACTACCCGTGGAATGGAGAACACTTAGATGTCCCAACGGCGCTTGTAGAGAGTGATGATCTCCTCGGCGATCAAGGTCGTATCGGTGGAAAGGAGCGCCAACCAACTCTTTGAGCTGCGGTCCCGCACAAAGACGATTTTGGCGGGAACCGGTTTGCCGCGATCATCACAGCCAATGGTGACCATTGTGGCAGCTGGACTCTCAGGGAACCTAGCCGCTCGTCGACCGCCTCACCCGGCCCAGCATGAACGTCTCGACCGCTTCCTGGTCATACCTCACGGCGCCCTTGCCGTCGGATAACTTCACGAATGGAATCCCACCGCCGGTTATCCTCTTCTTCCTCAACCAGTGCACTGATACCCCTATCTGCTCGGCGACCTCCTTTTCGTTTAGCAGCCTTTGCATGGGGCACCTCCCTGTGCAATAGCAACGTGCAAAGAGGGTTGACCGCCCGGGGAGGTGATTGCTACCTCGATCGTGATGGTGCAGCCCAGCATGCTACTGGTACCGTCGAGGGGCTGCTCCTCCACAGGTTCGGACGTGGGCTCAATGGCACCTCTAGTTCCCTCCTGCAGGAGATCGCTGGGGCTCGTTTGCATGGCAACGAACAGGCCCAGCTGGTTCGGGTCTATCGGGATTCTCTTTTTTTTCCGTGGAAGCGTAAATTCTAAGTCGAGCATCCCCACCTTCTTCGCACAGGTGGGACCGATCCCGGCGGCGATTGATGCCTCGGTTTTGAGGAATCTGTTGCACTCCCTGCAGCGGATAGGCTCAGCCTCCTCGGGTTTTGTTTGATGGCAGTAGATAGGTGCCAGATGGGTGGTGTTTGTTTTCCGGTCGTTCGGGTCTGCCATTTTTGCGCGCCTCCGTCGTTGTTGTTTAGAAGACAATGGCAACGAGGGCAGACAAAAAGATCAAAAACGGCGAAACACACCGAAAAAAATAACCGGAAACTCAACCAGAAACTGGACCGAAAAAAGAGCCAGCGGCGCCGCACAATATACGAGTTTCACTTAAAAGGGGAGATTCAGCCCCCTTTTGTGGAAGATTCCGGCACAAAATAAAGCACTTAGCAGACCCGTCACACGCCATCTTGAGACGCAGCAGACACCGGCAAAGACACCGACGAACCTGCCTGTGCCGCTGTACCCAGACGATGTACATGCAGCACAGGATGAAGGAGGTGTCACTGCTCACTTTCCGAGCGATCCCCTTCATCACCGCCAACTTCTGCAGGGCTGTAGCCGTAGCGAGGTCGATAACTACATCGTCTGCTGGCGAAATGTTGGTAGTAGGCATAGCGACACCGTTCAGCTCGCTGCGGATCAGGGTTGCCTGTTGCCTAGGATCCACTACCTGGTCCAGGAGCTGCACGATTTTGCAGATCTTGGCTTCAGCATTCCGCAAGGAAAGTGCAGCCGTATCCCCCCTCCTCACGGCCACAGCCCCTTGGCGGCTCCGCGTGGGATGCATCTTGGTCCTCTCGTCCATGGCAATTTTTCTCATCATTTCCACTCCCTATTAGCCTCCAAAGAGGCGAGATTCCGGCAATGGCCGGTTTTACCCTTGGCTGGTCGAAATCCGGACACAATTGCGCTTGAACTCCTCCACATCCTTCTCATCGTACCTGATAGCACCTTTCCCCCCCGCCATTTTCAGGTAAGGGACCCCTCCGCCGTAGAACCGCTTGTGACGCATCCATGCCACCGACATCCCAAGCATCTCGGCAACCTCTTTCTCATTCAGGAGTCTTGTGCTCATACCCCCCCCTATGATAGTTGTTGAATACGATTTTAATCGTATGTACGATAGTAATCGTATTTAACAACAAATGTCAACGATTATATTCGTAGGAGTAAATAAATGTGCGCACGCTTGGCCGGAAAAAGTAAGACCCCGCCTAGAGTTGTGGAATTACTAAAAAAAGAGGTGAATTTGACAAGTCAGGCGGCGACAGCTCGTGCAACTGGTTTGACTCTAAGGGGCGTACAAAATTACTTGAAAGCTATTGGTGAGCCTACACAGGCGAGTCTTGAGAAAATCGCAAATTATTTCCGCGTTACAGTTCGTTGGTTAAGGGGAGAGAGTGATGAGGGGGGACCGATAGACCCAGAACGCCTTGCTATGTTAGCGGATCTATTAATCCAGAGAATGAAAGATATGCTTGGAATCTATAGGTTACTGCCCCCAGAATACAAAAAAACTTACTGGTTGCTAGTATCCCGCCAGATGGAAACTATTGATGGTGTTGCTAACTGGTTTGGAGCCAGTAATATCAGCAAAAGCACGAAAGCTGAATACCTCGCCTTGGCAGAAGAAATTAAACGAACTATGCACCCCTGATCATAGTTTTGGGCCACAATACCACCTTCCCTCCTGCCTCATTCACCATAAGCCGCTCAATCTCGTTGGCAATCGCCTGGAGAGGCCCACGAAGGTCGTCAACCTCGCGGCCGTCATAGTGTCTACCTGTAACAGAGCCATCAACATGATTTGTCAGCCGGTCCGCCTCCTCATGAAGGTGTAGCTTTTTGCCTATCGTGATGAACGATCTCCGAAGCCCGTGCACCGTGAGTTTTAGGCCCGTATTGAGTTTTAGCTTGTCTGACTGCAGCCTGACGTGACCGGTCTTGTTTATTTTCTCTCGAACAGCAGGAAAGACATACGGATTGTTGCCGTTTCTCGCACTCTGGCGGCGAAGCAGGATCTCGAACGATTGCCGGCTCAGTGGGGCCTGGAGTGCAGTCCTGTTTTTGGTGTCTGGTATTAACAGGGTCTTTGTATCCATGTCTACATGCTCCCAGAGCAACCCAGCCGTCTCCATATGTCGCAACCCTTGGTAGAGGCAGAACAAGTAAGCATCGCTGGTAACCTCGTTGAACTTCTGCAGGCCATCATAGAAAGCTTTGAAGTCGTTCCCCTCCAGCTTGTCTGTCCGCGCCTCGATCTTCGACAAGTGATTACCCAGGCGCAGGACGCTAAAGGGATTGCGACTGATACTGTCGGGGTGCCTTAGGATGGCGTAATTGATAATGGCGGACAACATTACAAAGGCGTTTCTCGCGCCGAAAGGGCCGTTTTTAATGGTGCTTTGGCTGTGCCGCTCTATCACCATCTCCGGTGTCAGTTTCGCGAGCTCCGGAAGGGTTAGCGGGAGCCAGGTAGCAAAGTGGCGCTGTATGATTCTGGTGTATGATTTTGCGGTATCAGCTTTATAGGGCTTACCGTCCTTCCGCTTTTTCTCAGTGAAGTAGAAGTGCAACATGTCATCAAGAGTGACGTTGGCGCCGGTATCCTTTGTGCCGCCTCGCTTCATCTCAAGGCGCTTCCCAGGGACAAAACCTTTTTCGGGGTGGTCATACCCTTCTAGTTCCTTTCTGGCCTGATCCAAGGTCAATTCGCCGTATCTCCCCAAAGTCCTTTTTACCGTTCGATATCCCTTGGGTTTAGTCGCGTCCTTTACGTCGGTTTTGACGAAGAAGGTTTTCGAAGAGGTGCCAACACGAAGACCAAGCCCAGTGGTCACCGTGTCGAAGTAGTCGATCTGGCCCGCGCGTGTAAAGGGGAGCTTGTCGATGCTGCGCTTGTCGAATTTCATGGTGGGCATAAGGGGCTCCTTTTCGTACCTTAAATGAACCATGCATCGTTTAGGTACGATATAGGTACGAAGGCAAATAAAAAACCCGCATAACCTGTGTGAAAGGATAGCGGGTCTTAAAAGAAAATGCAAGCGGTAAGTATCTGTTATTTAATGACAAATATCAACATTTAATAACCTGTGACAACTTGTCATATTTTGACGGTTTTATAAAGGAAGTTCTTGAATCTAAAGAAGCGCTTCCTTTCTTCTTCGTCCTCCTGGGGATCACCGGTGATGGCTTTCAGATGCCGGGCTACCTCGGGCATGCTCTTGCCGGCGGCACTCCGACTCCGCTCGACTACCAGCTTCACTACGTCGCGGGAAATCCTGCTCTGAGAGTAGGGCTCGTAGACTGCTTCCCAAAAATCCTTTCCCGTCTCTATCTCGGTCATGATGCTGCTGGCCACTTCTTCGGCCAGACGCTCGGAGGCCGGTACCATCTGCTCTTGTGCACCGTCCCTGATCGCTTTTCTGATGTCATCGCCGGTCACAATCTTCCCGCTCCTGAAAAACAGCGCCCGCAGCAGGATGCTTCGCAACTCGCGGATGTTCCCTTTGTAGTTGTGGCCGACGAGAGCTTCCTTGGCGTCGTTGGAGAGGCTCGGCTCGTCGTCGCGAACGGCTTCCTCGGTGCTTCGGTAAGTCCGGTAGAGCTTGCCGAGGAAGTGGGTGGATAGGTCGGGGATGTCCTCTCGCCGCTCGTTCAGGGACGGGACCACAACGGAGAGCTCGGTGAGGCGGTGGTACAGGTCTTCGCGAAAGTTCCCGATGGCGATCTCTTTTCTAAGGTCCTTGTTGGTGGCGGCGACGAGCAGGACGCGGCTTATCCTCTCGCGGTTCTCGCCTAGACGGACGAAGCCGCCGTTGTCCAGAAAGCGCAAAAGCTGCACCTGGGTTTTCGGGTCGGCGTCGCCTATCTCGTCGAGGAAGACGATGCCGCCGGAAGCCTCTTCGAGGATCCCCTTGCGGTCGCTGTAGGCGCCGGTGAAGGCCCCCTTGATGTGCCCGAAAAGTTCGGAGTAGGTGAGGTCTCCGCTGTAGGCGGCGATGTTGGTTTTCTTCACCGGGAGCTCGCCGTCCGGGTTGATTTGCTGCCGGTACAGCTCGTTTAGCTTGTTGTACAGGTTGTTGAAGAAGAATTCCTTACCCGCTCCGGTGGGACCGAGCACCAGTATGGAAGGCAGCCCGATGGTCGCCTCCTGTAACACATGGCGGCTCCAGAGGGCGATGCGGTTTGAAAGCGGTTGGGAAACGGTGTTGATGAAGGCGACGATCTCCTGCGCCTTGCGGCTGTTGC
>MTLC01000960.1_pt1 | contig 12215 bp, 11 predicted proteins | sample 1982451 | NCBI WGS metagenome assembly MTLC01 (sample SAMN05710165, study PRJNA340218) | biofilm metagenome | isolation source: sample SPH anode biofilm adapted to +100 mV | place: USA | collected 2012-02-03 | reverse complement strand
AGCCCCAGCGGCGACGGCACGTGGTAAACATCCTGCCAGAGTCTGGCATCGGCGTAAGAGGTCATTGACTTGTAAAACTGTCCCCGCTGCATGGAATGGATCGTGGCCACGATCTCTGCACGCCCGAAGCCTATGGTAGCCGAAGTGCGCAGGGCGGTACCAGTGAGGGCAAGCCGGTCAACTGTGCTGAAGGCGGTCTTTAAGGCATCGAGATCGTAACTCGGCTTGCGCTTCTCGGCCATGGTTTCCTTTTACACCATTATGATGTATCCAACAAGTTTCTTCAGTGATCTGCACCGCCCTTTTTTAGATGCAAAGGAGACCGCCCCGACAGTTGCCGTTGCAGGGTTCTCAGCTTCTGGCGTAGCCGAAAGTTGTCCAGTGCGACACAGAGCAGGACTATCGTGGAGAAGAGGGTAAAGGCATCTTGGGCCACAAAATGCCAGAACACCCAGTAGGCTGCAGCCAAGAGGCAGGCCACGACAATGAGTAATCCACGGTCCCTCATGCGTTCACTGCCTCAAATCTAATATGTCTCTGGCTGAAGCATTGCCGTAATATATTCGCCCGCTTAACTCGTTCGTAGTGTAAGAGCTCTCAGATCAGAAAAGTTAGAGCCTACCAACCATAGTTCTTCTGTCAATCAACCGCGATGTCGCTCGCCTCGCCAGAACCACCTCAACGCAGAGACCTCAGTGTGGGCATTCCCCGCCGATGCCAGAAAGGATGATTTGCGCGGGACAAGAGGGAGCTCGCCATTCCTTTGAGCCCTAATGACTCGGAAAAATTCGCCGTCAGGAAGAATGGAACGCTTAGTGAAACAATGCTTCCTTACCGTAAAAGAAAATAAAGTTATGGGTGTTCCCATGTCTCTCCATGCCTCACACGTTTTTCCATTCAGGTGTAATACCGCCCCACACGCCACGCCTTGCCAACAGCAGTATCGGCTGCTACGCTCTGACCTTTCCGCCTATTTCTGAAAAAAAGGCCCCCTAAAAGACCATTCAATAACCCACCTAACGGTAGTGCATCGACTGCGAGGTGATATATGATCCACATTATTGACACTGTAGGAGTGGGAGGCAAAAATCACACGCTTGATGTCCTACGCATACAGACGCTACTGAGATCGAAAGGATACAGAATTCCCCAAGGTAGCGGCATCTGTGGGACTGAAACTGTGAATGCAATAATAACTTTCCAGTCGTCGTTCTTACCTAGACCAACTGGTCTTATTGAGCCGTACTGCCTCACGCTGCAGAAACTCAGCGATGATAGCCACGCCCAATACGAGCGGAGCGGTGATAGCTGTAAATGGTCTCAGGATAAGAAACTCTGTAGCCTGAATCCACAATTCAAAGGGAAAGTGGTCACCGTGCTCCGCAACTTACAGGACAATGACTTTCTGCCACTCATTTTCTACGGATGGAGATCAGTCTCAACACAATTGACTCTTTTTAGCTCTGGCCGCTCAAAGGTAAAGTTCAGCTTCCACAATGCGCAATTGACAGATGGAACTCCCAACTCTTATGCAGCAGATATTATCGACTCACGATACGGATGGACTCAACAAGCCGAAAGCTCTGGTTTTTGGATGGCCTTAGGCACCCAAGCGAAAGCACAGGGGCTATTCTGGGGAGGCGATTGGAGCACGTTTCGTGATGTTGCCCATATACAACTACTTCCAAACTCTAAACTGCACCATATCAAGCAGGAGTGCGGACTATGAGATATACAGCCCTCATCGTGTTAATACTGCTCCACTCGGTATGTGCCTATGCTGAAGAGGTTTGGCTCGTGATCGGTGCGAGTGATCCTACTCCTGAAGGCATCGCTACGAAGTGGAAAAAATGCGGGACAAGTTCGGGCATTACAGTTCGAAGTGGTGACTGCGGTGATTCAAAGAACGTCTTTGCATGGGTCCCTAAAATCGAAACTTCCGCCGAGACAGCCAGACAATCACTCAAGGCGGTGAAAAGCTCATTACAGGATGCGTACATCAAAAGATGTAGAATCCGACCTGGAAGCCTGTTGTCCTTTAGGGAAAATGCGGTGGACTTGTCGATTGCCGACGTCCCCACCACAGCGGTCAACTGGGACTACGCTGACCGTGTCACGACCGTCCAGCCGCTCTCAGGTCCCTGGCATATCATCATCTCGCGCTACTACGATGGAAGCAGTATTGAAGACCCGCTGGAAGGAAGAAGGGACCGGGTGATTTTGGTGGGAAAGGAAAGAGCGCGCCATACGCTCGAGCCATGCATGACTCCTGAAAATTTCACCGTGGTCGAAGGAACTTTTGCTTACCAATGTACGGTGGGACAGGCAGGTGACGAACTGCTACATAAGGTGGTGGTCTACACCATGGCAGGCGGAAAGAGTCGGGAAGTCATGCATTGCCGCAACCCTCGGTTTCCCGACCGCAAAACTATCGCTTGCGAAATAGAAGAGGTAAACGCCGAGGGGGTTCTAAGGCTTCAACGGATAGAGAGGGCATTGTAGCCCCCTCTGGCGAAGGGGCTATGGGGGCTAAAAAGAAACTATATCAAGCGGCTAGGTGCCGGTGAAGCTTGCGGACGCGGTGGAGATCTGGCGGCGGGCTTCCTTTAAGGTGGTGATGAAAAGGGCGAGGCCGACACTGCTTACGACAACGGCGGCGAGGCGATTGAAGGGACTGCGAAAACGGGCGTACCCGGTGCGCACCTTGCTGCGTGAAAAAACATACGCGAGAAGCAGATGCCAGGAGGCCGACGACACCATCACGAGTGCTATGACTGAAACCTGCAGTACCTTGTCCGGAGCGGCAGGAAAGGAGGCGGCCAGAATACTTCCGAAAAAGAGGGCCGCCTTCGGATTGGTTATGTTGGTCAGAAAACCGAGACGAAAGGCTGCCAGCGGGCTTTTCGCGGCGCGAACCTTCTCCTCCGCATCGTGCGCTGCGGCTGAACGCCAGAGACGCCACGCGATGTACAGGAGATAGACCGCGCCGGAAATCTGCAGCGCCATCCTGAGAGTTGGAAACACCACGAAAATAACGTGCAGCCCGCACACGGCACAGATACACCAGATGGTGGAACCGACGGCGACGCCAATGGCCGCCACTCGGGCCGATTTGCCGTCATCGCTTGCCGCAAGCTGGGTGATGAGGAGGGTGTTCGCCCCCGGACTGAGCAGAACTGCTACGTATAGAAGCCAAATTGTGAGAAGAGTGGAGAACATCGCAGTTCCTTCCTTTTAACTGATCACCGCATCATAACGGCGATGGGACAAGGTGTGGACCAGCCAGTGCACAAGGGTGAGCGGTCCCCCTGTTCGACTCAGTCCCGTTGAAAAGATTCGTAACATTACTTCAACCGGCGCCGCTAGTGAAATTATCTTTTCGCATAAAAATTATTCCCGTTGTCTATAAGTGGAACCTGCCTTCGGCCCTGTGACCTGTCACCATAACTTCGGCTCGATTCGGGGCAGCATTATCTCGGAATGGCAAACACGGGGTTGATGTTCGGGAGGAAACGGGCTATGTTCCACTCTCTGCTTCACGCAAAAACAGCTTCACGAGGAACCCAAGACTGTGATGAAAAAGACAGACGCCATCTATGCCGCCCCTCTGCAGGAGATGATCGACTTCAAGTTCGACGAACGGGTCGTCGCGGTCTTCCCGGACATGATACAACGCTCGGTCCCAGGCTACGGGATGATCATATCCAATATCGGCATCCTCGCCGCGAAGTACGCCCAGGCTGGGAGCCACTGCTATGACCTCGGCTGTTCCCTCGGAGCGGCCACCCTTTCCATGCGCCAGCGCATCAAGGAACCGGAGTGCGACATCATCGCGGTCGACAACTCCCCGGCGATGCTTGAGCGCGGCCGCGAACTGCTGGCGCGCGATGCCGCTCCGGCCGTTCCGGTGACCATGGTCTGCGCCGACATACAGGATGTCCCCATCGAGAACGCCTCGGTGGTCGTCCTGAACTTCACACTGCAGTTCATCCCCCCGGCACAGCGTCAGGAGCTGATCGGGCGCATCTATGCCGGGCTCAGGCCGGGCGGCATCCTCATCCTCTCCGAGAAGATCGCCTTCAGCGAGCCGGCGCGGCAGCACTTTCATCAGGAGCTGCATCACGACTTCAAGCGGGCCAACGGCTACAGCGATCTGGAGATCAGCCAGAAGCGGTCAGCCCTCGAAAACGTCATGATCCCCGAGACCCTTGCCTGCCACCAGGAACGGCTTAAGTCGGCCGGGTTCTCTTCCGTCGAGGTATGGTTCCAGTGCTTCAACTTCGCCTCCATGGTCGCTATCAAATGAATTTCTATGACGCACTCTATCCGCAATTAGTCGCCATGGGGCAGGAGCGCTGGGCGGAGCAGTTGCAGGCGACTCTGCCGGAGAGACTTGATCTCGACAGCCACGGCAAAATGTCCGGTTGGCTCAGCGCCCTGCAGTCGCTGCCGGAGTTGCGTCCGTCCCATGTTGAACTGCGCGACAGCGTCACCATCGGCTCTACTGCCGATCTCAACGTCGCAAAAGTGAACCGCGAAGAACTGATCGCCCAGCTCCAGGCATTTCACCCCTGGCGCAAAGGCCCCTACAACTTCTTCGGCATCGAGATCGATACCGAGTGGCGCTCGGACTGGAAGTGGGATCGCGTATCCCCGCACATAGAACCGCTCGCCGGACGCAGGGTCCTCGATGTCGGCTGCGGCAACGGCTATCATGGCTGGCGCATGCGCGGCGCAGGCGCCGAGTTCGTGCTGGGCATCGACCCCTTCCTGCTTTCAGTACAGCAGTTCCAGGTGATGCAGCACTACCTTCGTGATCCGCAGCACCATGTCCTTCCCATCGGCATCGAGGATGTCCCGCCTGATCTCGCCTGCTTCGACAGCGTCTTCTCCATGGGCGTTCTCTACCATCGTCGCTCGCCCCTCGACCATCTTTTCGAGCTGAAGGGGTGCCTGCGCCACGGCGGTCAACTGATTCTGGAGACGCTGATCGTCGAAGGGGACCAGGGAACTGTCTTCATGCCGCCTGGGCGTTACGCAAAGATGCGCAACGTCTGGTTTCTCCCCTCCGTCGCCGCGATGACGCTGTGGCTTAAGCGCTGCGGCTTCACCCAGATCGCCTGCGTCGACATCAACCGCACCAGCACCGGTGAACAGCGCACGACCGACTGGATGCGCTTCGAGTCGCTGCCGGATTTCCTCGATCCGGAAGATGCGAAGAAGACGATAGAAGGACATCCCGCACCGGTGAGGGCCGTCTTCACCGCGACTAAGCCATAGCCGGCATCCCCCGATGTAATCCGATTCCCCAGCCTACATTTACTCGAACAGACTCCTCGTCCTAAGCATGGATCACAACTACTCTTTACGAGTTGGTTTTCTCTGTTATCTTATCTTGGTCCTCCACTCATTAACGGCTAGCTCCTGCTATTGTCTGGCCTGACATAGTGCATCCGAACACCGAACAAAGGACCCGGAATGTTCAAAACTCTCATCCTCATCTTATGCCTCATCGCCTCAGTTGCAGCAGCACCGGCCGCCATTCCCCCTCAGAAAACTCTGGTGGTTGGGAGCGAGGAGAATTTCCCCCCCTTCTCAACCGGAAGTACCGACGAGACGGCAGGCGGTTTCGCCGTGGAACTATGGAAAGAGGTCGCCCGGGAGGCGGGGCTCGCCTATACCATCAGGGTCAGGCCGTGGGGCGAACTGCTCCAGGAATTCAGGGATGGCAAGGTCGATGTGCTGGTCAACATCGCCACCTCCGACGAACGGCATCGCTACACCGATTTCAGCGTCCCCCACGTCACCGTCAACGGCGCTATATTCGTGCGCAAGGGAGACTCCCGCATACGCTCCGAGGAAGACCTGGCGGGGAAATCCATCATCGTGTTCAAATCCGACCTCGCCCATGAATACGCCATCTCCAAGGGTTGGCAGAAGCAACTGGTGCTGGTGAACGATGCCCGGGAAGGACTACGGCTCCTCTCCTCCGGCAAGCACGACGCCATGCTGCTCAGCAAGCTGGCCGGGATGCAGACGCTGCGCGAACTTCGTATCGACAACGTACATCCACTGGATCTCAAGGCCGGATACGCGCAGAAGTTCACCTTCGGCGTGCGCAAAGGTGAATCTGATCTCCTCGCCGTGCTAAACGAAGGGATGGCCCTGACCAAGGCAGACGGCGACTATGACGAGCTGTACCAGAAGTGGTTTGGTGTTTACGAGACCAAGGAGCCGACCTTCAAGGACATGTTGAAGTACCTCCTTCCCTTCGCGCTCCTGGTGGCATGCCTTGCCGTCTATTTCTTCTATCGGCGCAGCCGCGAACGCAAGGCGTCCGAAGCTGCCTTACGCGAAAGCAAGCTGCGCCTGGACACCATCCTCGACAACGTCGGCGCCCACATCTTCATAAAGGACACCCAGTACCGCTACAGCTATGTGAACCACGAGGTCTGCGAACTGTTCGGGCAACCGGAAGAGAAGATCCTGGGCAAGACGGACGCCGCCTTTTTCTCCCCCGAGTCCGTGCGGGAGATCGTCCTCAGCGACCGCCCCGTGCTCGAGGAGGGGCTCACGATCAAAAGGGAAGAGACCAACCTGGCGGCCGAGAACGAAAAACCGCACAGCTACTGGACCGTGAAGCTCCCGCTGCGAGACCAGGCCGGCACCATATACGGCCTCTGCGGCATATCGACCGACATCACGGAGCTGAAGCAGTTGGAAAACGAGCTGAAGAAGAAAAGCGCACAGCTCGAGGAGGAACTGGCTGAGCGGGAGATCACCCAGGAAGCGCTTCAGGAGCAGACGGCGCTGCTCGAGGAACAGACCGCAATGCTGGAAGAGGAGGTCGAGGAGCGAAGACGGGCCGAGACAGCGCTTAAAAAGAGCGAGGAGACCGTCCGGCACAAACTCAAGGCAATCCTGGAACCCGAAGGCGACATCGGCGCCCTTGAACTCTCGGACATCATCGACAGCGAGATGCTCCAGGCCATGATGGAGGATTTCTACAGGATAACCGGGATGCTGGGAGCGGTCCTCGACCTTTCGGGGAAGGTGCTCGTCTCGGTAGGGTGGCAGGACATCTGCACGAAGTTCCACAGGGTCCACCCCGAGGCGTGCAGGAACTGCCTCGAAAGCGACACGGTTCTTTCCAGGGGGGTCGCGGTAGGCGAGTCCAAACGCTACCGCTGCAAGAACAACATGTGGGACATCGTGACCCCGATAGAGGTTGGTGGGAGGCATGTCGGCAACGTCTTCATCGGGCAGTTCTTCTACGAGGACGAACCGCCCGACATGGAGCTTTTCCGCGAGCAGGCAAGGCGCTACGGGTTCGACGAGACCGAGTACCTGGCAGCGCTGGATCGGGTGCCCCGTTTCACAAAGGAAGCGGCCGAAGCGGGGATGAAATTCTACGCGGAACTGACCAAGATGGTTTCCACGCTCAGTTTCACCTCGATAAAGGTCTCGAGGATGCTTGCCGAGCGCATCCACCTCGAAGACCAGCTCCGGCAGTCGCAGAAGATGGAAGCGGTAGGACAACTGGCCGGCGGTGTCGCCCACGACTTCAACAACATCCTGCAGGTGATCACCGGCTACGGCAACATGCTCAAGATGAACGAAAGCCTCAGCAAAAAAGAGCAGGAATGGCTTGACCACATCCTGTCATCGTCCGAGCGGGCGGCGCAGCTCACCCAGGGACTGCTGACGTTCAGCCGCAAGCAGGTGATCCACCTGGTACCTGTCGATCTGAACGAGGTTATCGAGAACTTCAAGAAATTCATCCTCAGGGTGATCGGCGAGGACATACACCTGAAGACGGTGACCTACGGCGACCGGCTCATCGTGCACGCCGACGTGGGGCAGCTCGAACAGGTGCTGATCAACCTGGCGACCAACGCGCGCGATTCCATGCCCAAAGGTGGGATGCTCACCATCGAGACCGGGCTGCAGGCGGTGGAGTCCCCCTTCGACCACGAATCCGGGCGTGAGGAACCGGGGAGCTACGCCGTGGTAACCGTGTCGGATAGCGGCAGCGGTATGGACGAGGAGACCCGCAAGAGGATCTTCGAGCCGTTCTACACCACGAAGGAGGTCGGCAAGGGCACCGGCCTCGGCATGGCGATCGTCTACGGCATCGTCAAGCAGCATAACGGGATCATCAACGTCTACAGCGAGCCCGGGCACGGGACCACTTTCAGGATTTACCTGCCGGTGCAGGAGGCCAGGAGCGAGACGGACGTCCAACTCGTGCAGGTGGAGGCGCCCAAAGGGGGGAGCGAAACCATCCTTTTGGCCGAGGACGATGCCGAAGTCCGCAATCTGGTGGTATCCATACTCAGCCAGTACGGTTACGAGGTGATCCAGGCCGTGGACGGGCAGGACGTCGTCGAGCAGTTTGCCGCGAACAGGGAACGGGTAGCGATGATTCTGATGGATATGATCATGCCGAAAAACAACGGTAGGGAAGCCTACGAAGAGATCACGCTGCTGCAGCCGGGGGTGAAGGTACTTTATTCGAGCGGCTACACCGCGGATTTCATCCAGAACAGGGGCGTGTCCGAAGAAGGGATCGAACTGATCATGAAACCGGTCCAGCCGATGGAACTGCTGCGCAAGGTGAGGGAGGTGCTGGACCGGTGAGCAAGCGCCCCCCTACCCCACCTGGCCTTAAGGCTCACGACCTGGCGCGGATCAGGAACAGGAGGTCATGGCTGTAACGTTTCAGGTGCTGGTTGATTGCCCTTCATCCATGCGACGAAACGTTCCCTGTTCCTTCTCGACAAGATGCGTGTGAACTTCTCCTGGTCATAGAGATAGAGACAGTGCCTGATCGAGGTGTAGGCGCTGAAGGTCCTCTCCGGGTTTTCCGCCAATATGTGGTCTCGGTACTCCCTGACGACCTTCAGATTCTCGTTCAGACACCTGTGCAGATCGGCCTTTTGCAGGGTGCTGTTTTGTTCCAGGATGTCCTGGACAAAATCATCCACCTTCTCGTCATCGAAGACAAAATCGCGAAAGAAGTGCGCGGCAATGGGCACGAAGTTAAAGGCGTTCACCGTCCTCGTGCCTGGGGTCACCACCTGGCCCGGCACTTCCGGGTCGATCTGCGTCACCGTCGCCTGCAGCATCAGGTCGGAGGTCGCGTTCCTGATCTCTTTGAACTCACGGTCGGCGAGTTCGAAGAGGGCGGCAAGCACGTTGATCCTGCGCTTGAGATCCACCGGTATCGACTTCTTGTACTTGATCTTGTGGTCCAGCATGCTCCAGGCGTCTTGTATAAGGGAGCGGATCTGCACCTCGAAGCAGAGATCGGCCGGCGGCAGGTTCCGGGTGAGATAGGCCGCCTCGGGGTCCAGGGCCAGGTCCATGTGCAGCCCCTTGTAACCGAAGGAGTCCTCCGTGCTCTCCACCGCGGAAGTCTTGTCGGTCACGTTTAGTATCTTGAAGTTGCGCTGCAGCAGTTCCGACACCACAGGGACCTCGTCTTCATACAGGCAGACGATCCGCACGCCTATCAGGTCGGAGATGAAGTCCCTGATTTGATAGGGCTGCTCGTCCGCCTCGAGTTTACCCTGGTATTTACGCTGGAACTTCTTGATGCACTCCTCTTTGTCCTTGACGCGCCCATCGACCTTGGTGGTCGCCCCTCCTCCCGTCTGCCCGACCAGGTTCCGGACGATTTCGACAAAGGAGTCCTTCGCCGCGCTCAACTGCTTCTCGTTAGTGTCGTAGTATTTCCGGAAAAGTGCTTTTTCCCGCTCAAAATCAATGGATGCCATATTCAAAGTCCTTATGCCTCAAGACCGCACAGCCGGAGTTCCCCCGTCGCCAGGGTCCGGCATTCTCGGTTCTCGAGTGTTCGCTCATGTTCCAGAAGCCTTGCGTTTTTTCAATAGCACAGGCGGGCCCTTTGAAAAAGGGAATTCGCTCTGAAAGGATCGGGGGCATGTCCGTGGAGTCTTGAGAATTAGCTTGAACAGCGACTGAGTTTAAATTAGATTGGGCCAACAGCCCGACGGCAAGTCCATGATACCGCGTCCTCTCTATCGAAGGAGTTCCCCATGCGTTACATCAACACCGACAAGATCCTTGCCGCCCAACTCACCACTCCGGCCGAAAACCCGCTCGTCGGCGACGACACGCGCCTCATCGACGTCTGGTTTGACGGCAGCGCGGTGCGCAAACAGCTCTTCAAAAAAGTGCACAAGACCGAGCAGGAAGCGATGGCCCAAGAGCTCGAGAACAGAGGTTTTCTCCGATCCGGCAATCTCCTCATCAATCCGCGGGCCGTACTCTTTGCCGAGATGGAGCACGAGATCGTCGGCGGCCTCGTCACCATCGGTTACCAGGACAACGGCAAACCGGTGGAGCTCAAGGTGGATACGAAGGCGTTCAAGGACCTGTGCGAGCAACTGGCCGTGAGCAAAAATGATTTAAGTGGTGGCAATAAAAGCGACAAGAAGCCCGCCGGGGGATCCCGGCGGGCTTCTTTGCATTTGGAACGGAGCGGTTTAGCTACTTCAGGCGCCTTTTTTGCCTTGGGCTATCACCGCTGCGGGAGAGGTGGTCGGCCTGCCGATCAGGGCGCTCAACTGGTGACCGCCGTCGAAGAGGCCTCCCTTGGCTGCGCCGCTGTCTGAGTCGGCCAAAAGTGCGGCAAAAGGCTCGGGAAGTCCGACGGAGACGAGCAGTTTTTTGAACTCGAGCTCGGGAAGGTTCACGTAGTTCACTTCTTTGCCGTACTGCCGGGAAATCTCGGCGGCGAACTCGGTGAGGGTGTAGGCGGTGTCGCCGGCCAGTTCGTAGACCCGTCCACCCTCCCCTTCCTTAGTGAGCACGGCGACGGCGGCTTCCGCGTAGTCGGCACGGGCGGCCGACGCGATCCGGCCTTCGCCGGCGGAGCCGTAGAAGGTTCCGTGCTCGACCGCCGAAGGAACACTGGCGGCGTAGTTCTCGGTGTACCAGCCGTTACGCAGCATCACGAACGGTATGCCGGAGTCGCGGATCATGGTTTCGGTGGCAATGTGCTCGGCGGCAAGGCCGAGGGGGGAGGTGTCGGCATGCAGCAGGCTCGTGTAGGCAAGGAGTTTCACGCCCGCGTCCCTGGCTGCTTCGATGACGGTGCGATGCTGGTTGATGCGCTGCCCGACCTCGCTTGAGGAGATGAGCAGGACCTTTTCGGCTCCGGCAAGCGCCGCCTTCCAGCTCTCGGGAGCGTTGTAGTCGGCCTTTCGGACCTGCACTCCCAGGGAGGCGAGATCTTTTGCCTTGTCCGGATTCCGTACGGCGGCAACGATGCTCGAGGCCGGCACTTTCTTCAGAAGCGATGCGATTACGAGACGACCTAACTGTCCGGTGGCTCCGGTAATGACGATCATGTGACTAACTCCTTTATGTCCGGGTGCGATGTATGTTACAGGTGGAGCATAACAACAATACTTTCAAAAAGTAAGTACGCACAAAAAGGTAAGTGTCATGAGTGAGTCGAAAGCCGTTAGTCTCGCGGATCAGATGCGCCGCGGAGAGCTGTTCTCCACGCAGTGCCCCTCGCGTGAAATACTGAAGCATGTGACCAGCCAGTGGGGAGTCCTGGTACTTGTCGCCCTTATGGGAGGGACGCACCGATTCAGTGAACTGCGGCGCAAGGTGGGAGGAGTGAGTGAAAAGATGCTTGCGCAGACGCTTCAGTACCTGGAGAGGGACGGCTTTGTCTGTAGGGTCTCGTTTCCTGTGGTGCCGCCACACGTGGAATACTCGCTGACCCCGCTCGGAAGGGAGATCGGGCTGAAAGTGGAGGCCCTGGCGGACTGGATCGAAGGCAACCTGCCGAGCATCATGTCCGTTCAGCGAACGGCGGATCAGGAAGTAGTTGAACAGCAGGCTTAGCGGAGCAACTTCTTCGCCCTAGAAGCGCTGTCCCAGACCGAGGTGAAGGGCGACGTCCGGAGAGGCGCCGACGATGATGTCCTCGGAAAGGGCGATATCGAGCGTTGTCGAGGGGGTGAAGGCGTAGGTGCCGCCGAAAAGAAGCTGCACGGCGGGGGAGGTCAGCTCGCTCAGGTCGCTGTCCTTGTAGAAGGCGGTGTGCCCGGAAAACTGCACCTTGAAGGCGATGAAGTCGCGCGGGGACCACCCTCCGCCGACGGTTCCGAAACCGACCAGGTTCTCCTGCTGTCCCTTCAACACATCCCCATCGGTGAGCCCCATGCCGCCGA
>MTLC01000990.1_pt2 | contig 12283 bp, 4 predicted proteins | sample 1982451 | NCBI WGS metagenome assembly MTLC01 (sample SAMN05710165, study PRJNA340218) | biofilm metagenome | isolation source: sample SPH anode biofilm adapted to +100 mV | place: USA | collected 2012-02-03 | reverse complement strand
GCTCCTTCCGCCGCCTCCGGCGGCCAGAAGGGGTTTTTCACGGCCGACTAATTCACGGGCCTGGTCAGATCAAGTTCGAAATGCCCCTTGCTCCTGGAATCCAAGCTAGAGGTTTATCGTACAGACCGACATTTAGAATGCATCCAAGTCAAAAAACGATGGCAAATATTACGGGAAAGGGAAACTGGCATTCAGAATGGTACATGGGGTTGCAGGAATGGGTTTTGGTGGGAGGAGTTGGATCTTCTACTGGTTTTAATAATCTATGGTTTAATCAAAGTGGCGCAACAACAGTGAATCCTTCACCAACGTCGGGTGGGCCACCAACTACTTTGTTATGCCAAAATTTCAACCAAGATCCTTCAAGTGTTCATCTGATAGATCCGGGTTATATTACATCTCATTATGACGATTGGGGATTGAAGATCATTGTTCTTCCCACTGGGGAAACGCTTTCGGTGGCATGCTGTCAAACGGCTTTGGAGGTAAATCCAGCTACATATCTGCCTTTATTGCAAGCATTTGGAATATCAGGGCTTGGCTTATCGCCTATGAAAGCTTTTAAGGCAGATCCGGACTCGGTTATTATTCCAATAACGTATGAGGATGGATTAGATCCTGTTGTTGTTGATCCAAGTAATCGAACATGCAAAACTGCCGGTCGCTACGTGGTGCTAAAATCTGGTATTGCATATGTATTCGAATACAGCGGTCCGTTTGATGTTACGACGATTCCTGCAGAATATGTGGGTGCAGATATGGTAACCCCCCAGCGTACCTATTTTGAAGTGGGCTATTACGCACTCAGCAAAATGTATAATCGTTTTGGTGATCGAATAGAGTTTGTTTATGGTCAAAATGATTTTGATTTTACAGCTACTTTATTTGTTGGGGGTCAAGATCTAGGAGATTCAATTTCTTTAAACTTACAAAGTATTCCGGCGCAATCTTCAATACCAGATATGGGGAGCCCTTACGATGCAACACCTGACTACGACTCCATCCCTGTAAGTAAATCAATTACTGTAAAGCAAAATAGCTCTGGCGGAGAGATTAGTTCTTATTCGATTATTGGCGCTTTATCTAGGGGCAGGTGGGAACGAGATGTGCCTCAGGGTTGGGTGCCTGTTGGTTATACAAGGAGGCGGACAATTCAGCCAATTTCCATAACTGAAGATCAATCTGGGTTCCGAGTTGATTTCTCTTATAAATGGGAACATGGGTATTTGGATTATGCGCAAGGCCTTAATGTAGCTGCTGTATGTATCGATTCAATCACCTTCAATCAAAACGAACGATACAAATTCACGTACAAGTCTTTGAAATTTTATTCCGAAAGCCCCTTGAGTGGTTGGGATGGAATGGCCTGGGGGGTTTCCCGTATGGATCATTCTGATCTCGCTTCGGGTAAGTCGAGAACGTGGCTATACGAGCGCTTGCTTCCTACGGCCGCGAATTATGGTCCTGGAGTAGCTCGTTTCCGCCCTTGGACAAATACGGAATCATATGAGGCCGAAACGCTTCCCGATGGAAGAATTATCGTTAGGCGGTTTATGCCCCCTAATACCTCTGAGACGGTAGATTCATATTCAATGAATATCGATGATCAACAATTGGCCTATTTTAATTTATTCTTGAAAGGAACTTTGTTTGAAGAGAGAAAATATTCGGCCGGGGCAGATTGGAAAAGCAAACTAACTTCGGCCGACCCCTCCGTCCTTTCTTTAAAATATTTGGACGGTTGGTCGCCAAAAAGCTGGGTGGATATTGCAAACAAGCCGTATGGCGCTGACACCAGTTGTGACGGCGTATCGGGTTGGGTGATTTATCGAACCTTGACTCCAACCCGGACCACCGAGTGGAATAGTAATTCGAAAGTAGCAGTGGTGACTCGCCAGGGAGATTGGGAACCTGCAAGCGCTAAATGGCGTGAGACTAGTAGCACCTACTACCAAGCAATAGATTCGCCCTGGTCCTCGTTCTCCTTAGAGGTTGGTCTCCCATATGAAAGCCTGTCAAGCAATCCTGCTTCTGGCTTATCACGTAAAGACAAAACGCTGTATCGCCCAGTCGACCAATGGCTGTTGTTCGCGGATTGGACAGAAAAGTCATTTCTTGAAAACGGCGTAAATCGCCTTCCATCTCAGAAGCGGGCAACGAACCTCTCGACGGGGGTTGCGTTAACTGAAGAAACTGTTGGGACGGACTCCGAACTCGTCCAGAAGAAATTTTCTTACACTAACCCTGGCGATGCATTGCCATGTTCGATTACATTTAAATCCAATGGATTTTTTAAACTAGATGGTCTTGTTGGTGTTAACCTTGAGTATGATTCATATGGTAGGCTTAATTCAATCCAAAAATTTGGAACTGAATATAAATCCACCCGGACGTTTACACCCAGTGGACAGATTGATTCCATCACCGACATAAATCTGTTAAAGACTTCCTATCAATGGGATAGCCTGCAACGTTTGACATCGGTAACCCCTCCGTCAACCTTGTTTGGTACTGCTATTTCATACGACTCGGATTTCCTGGGAATGCAAATAACTACCGGTTCGCAAGTTCAGAAATACCGATTTAATGTATTTGGAGAACAGGTCCGAGAGGTCAGAAAGGTTTCTGAGGACGGATATGCGCATCGGAAAACGGGGTATGACGCTTCCGGACGGAAAATCTGGCAGACGGTTTGGCAGGCCGGTGCAGGTGAAGACGTCGGGTGGGATGGCACTGCTCCTGCGGGAATCGCCGTTTCAAAGTGGTCTTTTGATGACTGGGATAGAGTCATAGCTGTAGAAAATGCGAATAAGGAAAGTAAAAACTTTGAATATTCAGGATTGACCAAAAAAATTACCGTTGCGCCGAATTCTCTGGATATATCGTCATCTCAAACTTTCGATCCTCTTGGGCGCCTAGTAAGCGTGAGCGATCCAACTGGAAAGTTGGACACCCAGTGCTCTTACGATTCAGCTGATCGATTGGTTTCGGTGACGCAGAAATCATTGAATGGGATACAAACTCGGAGTTGGGAATTTAATAACTTGGGATGGCAATCTGCTTCCGTGCAACCTGAATCGGGGCGTACTGAATTCAGTGATTTTGATGTCCTTGGGAAGCCAAACTTGACGATTTTTGGTGCAGGAAGCATCGCTCCTCGGTCTGTCAGCAGCGTGCATGACACACAGGGGCGGTTGAAAAAGGTCTCGAATTCGACAACGGGATTTACCCAATCATTGACTTATGACGAGGTTGGTCATGGGTTTGCCAATGGAAAACTAACGACGAGTCAGGATGGGCAAGATGGACCCGTCATCCGTTCCTACGTGTATGACCAACTAGACGGTCGCCTTGGATCCTTGACAACGCAGCTTCCGGGACTTCCTTACCCTCTTTATCAATTGTTCTCGTACGATAACAATGGCAACCGAGTGGGCTCCAATATTCATGGCCATGAAGTTTCGACACCATTTGACCCCATTTCCGGTCTTCCCACAAAGTTGGCATACAAAGGCAAGGATATAGTTGAGCCAAGTTACTTACAAGAATCGCAAAGCTTGGAAAGCCTGAAGTGGTTTCATCTCGGTGTCAAAAATGGAGTTGAACATCATTTCACCTATGGACTGGACCAAATCCAGCTGGCTTCCTCCCAATTCAAATATAAGAATATGGATGGTTCGCCTGCAATGCCCATGTGGAGTATGACTTTTGACGAGGCTGGTCGACTTCAAACCGATGGTGAGGATCTATATGCTTATGACTCCCTCCATCGTTTGACCCAAGCTGTCATTCGGCGGTTAGACGGAAGCGTTCTTACACAGGAATTCACTTACGACCCCTTCGGGAATATGCTCTCCAAGGCATTATCTGGGAATACCTCTGGAGTTGCGGCGGGTTTTGTTTTCAGCGAAGCGGCTCTGGCTCCCAAGAACCAAATCCCTTCTGCGATAACTCTCGCTCATTATACTTATCAAGGGAATCTGGATCAAATTCTGACGGAACCAGGCGGAGCGTCTCTGTCAATGACCTATGATGACGTGGGCCGGATGCTAACCTTATACAATAATAAGACTGGCATTACCGAGAAATACAGGTACACCGTTGACGGTCTCCGTACCCTGATCGAGGAATGGAACGGGACGGTTCTTCAACAGATGCGGATCAATCTTTACAATGACCAAAAGCAGATCGTAAGCCAGTGGGTGATGGAATGAGAGCCCATTTGGTCTTTATATTTCGTTTCTTACTTGCCGCTTTGATTGCGACGGGTCTGAATGCTCAATCTCCTGCCATCATTTCCCCTGGTTCTGGCCCATTCACTAGCGGGCAAGTGATTTCATTTGTCGCGGCTGATCCCTCTGGGGGAGAGAATCCACGCTGGGATTTCGGAGATGGAACGACCGCTTCAGGATGGACCGCAACCCATTCTTACTCCTCCTCTGGGTCGAAAACGGTGGTTTTCACGGTTTCTACGACCCAGGAAGTATGCAAAAAATGGACTTTTGATTCGAACGGGGATGCGGTATGCAGCCAATGGCAGTCGGTTACGACCAACTATTCCGATGCAAATACGCTCAATATCTTTCCGCCGCCCTCAGTCCCCGCAGTCACCCTCCCCTCGGTCGTTACCGCAAGTCTAGGGTATTCCGCGAGTATCTCAGGGCAATCTGCCTGTACCTATAACTGGTTAATTAACAATGGATCGATTTCCTCCGGCCAGGGAAGCACTCAGATAGCCTTCACCCCAGGAGGCAGCGGGAATTTGGTTCTCACATGCACTGTTACCAATTCTGCAGGAGCATCTGTATCGGGAACGGGATATGCCCTAATTGTTGCTCCGCCGAGTGCGCCTTCAATCTCTTTACCCGCCCACGTAACGGCCGGAGGCAGTTCCAGCGCCTCCATTGCCCCTCAATCGGGGATGTCCTATTCCTGGACGATCAGCAATGGTTCCTTTTCGACTGGCGTAAATGGAACATCAGTCACTTTTATTGCGAGTGATCCGGGGACGGTAGGCTTAAGCTGCGTAGTCACAAACGCCGCAGGAACAACCGCGACTGGTACAGCAAATGCCGCAGTTGCGGCCCAGCCTAACGAGCCCTTCGTTTCGATTCCGCCAAGCGTTACCGCAGGTTTGGGGTACTCGGCTTCGGTTCCTGCTCAGGCTGGAATGAATTTTGCATGGACTATCTCCAATGGAACAATTACAGGTTCGGGGAATGGAACCACTGTTACGTTTACGGCCGGAGCAAGTGGCACAACGATTTTAACTTGCCAAGTTACCAACGCCGCAGGGACTTCCGCATCAGGGAATGGCTCGACTGCGATTTTTGCCGCACCTGAGGCCACGGTGAGTCTGCCAGCCCAGGTTACTGCAAATCTCGGCGGATACCTCGCTTCCGTAGCCGACCAACCCGGATCCACCTATTCCTGGAATATTGGCAATGGCTCAATTTCCGCTGGCATGGGAACTCGTCAAGTCACCTTCACGGCCGGGGGAGGTGGAAGCACTTCACTCACGTGCACGGTAACAAACCCGGCGGGGAACAGTGCTTCAGGAACATCAAGCAGTTCGATCCTTGCAGGGCCGACCAAGCCTGAACTCACCGCTCCAGCCTGTATCACCTCGGATCAAAGCGGCTATCAAGCCACGACCCCACCCCAATCTGGGTGCACGTTCGCATGGACCATTTCAAATGGCACCCTCACATCGGGTCAGGGATCCAACACCGTGACCTTCAAGGCTGGCCTCGGTGGAACTACTACCCTTACATGCACAGCCATAAACTCAATTGGAACCGAGTCGAATCCTGCCACCGCATCCTGCTCGATTGTCGATCCGCCAATCCAGCCCATCATCAGCATTCCGGCCACGGTAACTGCGGGGGGCACCGGATACGTCGCATCGGTCCCACCCGATACAAGTTCGACCTATTCATGGGGCATTTCCGGCGGAACGCTGACATCCAGCAATTCGAGTTCCTCTGTTGTCTTCACTCCAGGAACCGGGGCCTCCGTCACCTTGACCTGCGTCGTTACCAACGCCGCGGGCACGGCCTCCACCCAGGGGACGCAGACGGCGACAATCGTACCCGCGGATGGCGTGACGGTTTCTGTCAGCCCTGCGTTCGCAAAAGTGGTCGCTGGCGCCTCCACCACATTGACTGCAACGGTCACCGGGCTATCCAACAATGCTGTCACCTGGACAGTGGACGGCATCCCCAACGGAAATGCCACGGTAGGGTCCATCACGCCCCAGGGCGGCACCCCAGTGGTTCGACAAACCTATCACACCGCCTCGACCAAAATTCAAACAGGTGTGAGCGTCATGGCCGGCGACCTGATTTGCGTCGGGTGGATTGTCGCCAACTCTCCCTGGGGAGCCAACACCAGTTGTTCCGATAGCTCCGGCAATACATACTCCGAGGTTGGCGGGACTGGTGCCAACGGTTACTCCTTCCTGGCAGCGGCGGGTGCGACCATCTACCAGTTCTATACCATCGCGGCGACGGCCAATCCCTCCCTTACAGTGACCATTTCTTCTTTGGATCCCAACTCTGTTGACATGTTCGTGGTGGTGGTCGGAGGCATGTCCTCAAATCAGGCCACGGTCCTGGACGCTTTTGCTAATGGAGCAGACGCGGCCCTTACGTCGAACCACACCACTGGAACCGTAACCACCACCAGCGCTAATGACTTCCTGTTCACCCTCTGGGGAAACGACCAGTGGAACGGAACGCTCACGGAAACCAGCGGTTTCACGATTGCGTCCAGGAATGCCGGCGGCGCCAACGCCGTTTGCTACAAAATCGCCGGCGCCGCAGGGAATTATTTCCAAACCTTGAATTCTTCCCCTGCAATGCAGCAACTGAGCGTTTTGGCTGCATTCAAGGCCGCAGCAGTGGCCAACACGGTCATCTATACAGCCCCCGCCACCGGTGGGGCCCATACGATCGTGGCCACCAGTATCGCAAAACCTTCCAAATCGGCTTCGGCGGTGCTGACTGATTCGGCACCCGCGGCACCCGTTCTCGGAGCCACTCCTCATCCCGTGTTTCTGCCTGGGATCCCCGGAAGTTTCTCCTTGCCGACCGCCACGGGTCCATCTGGTTTCCCCCTGACTTACAATGTCCCCACGACCCCCGATGGCTTGACCTTCAACCCCTCTACCTTGGTGATCAGTGGGTCGATCAGCACCGTCGGAACCTATCCCATCACCTATACGGTGACGGTTGACGGGGGGCCGCCGGCAACCGATACGATTTTCGTGACTGTGGCCCAGAAGCCGGTGATAACCAGTTTCACTGCCAACTTCTTAACCATCGTCAATGGCACCAATGCGACCCTGACATGGTCAGTCCAGGGTGCAATGAGCCTTAAACTTAACGGCGAGGATGTCACAGGAAACACCTGCGTTATTAGACCCAGCCAAACCACCACCTATACTCTGGTCGCGATGAACCTGGCCGGGACCGCAAGCGCTAGCATAACGATTACGGTCAAAGCACCCGCGGCACCAGTTCTCGGGCCCACCCCACAACCCGTGTTTCAACAGGGGGTCGGTGGAACCTTCTCCCTGCCGGTTGCCACGGATCCGAATGGTTCCAGTTTGACATACGGGATTCCCAACACCCTACCTGCTGGATTCGCCTTTGATGGCGTACAACTTATCACGGTGTCTGGTGAAAGCATCGGGACCTATTCCCTTCTCTACAAGGTTACGAATGGATTCGGGGTGACAGCATCCGACACGATCACCGTGACCGTTGCCGCTAAGCCGGTGATATCCAGTTTCACCGCCACCCCTTCCACCATTACCAAGGGGACGACCGCAACCTTGGCATGGTCGGTTCAAGGCGCGACGAGTCTGGAGCTAAACGGTCAAAATGCCGCTGGAAGCAGTCTCGTTGTTGGACCACCCGAGACATCGACCTATACCCTTGTCGCAACAAACTTGGTTGGAGCCACAAGCGCAAGCGTTACGATTACGGTCAAGCCAAAGGTTCTGGAATTGAAATGGAAGAGGGACATCCTCTATCTTGGACAGCGGGAGGTTGGTGAGGTCGATGCGAATGGCGTGAAGATTACCTTGACCGACCACCTGGGAACTCCTCGTGTGGTTGTTGATGCAGGTGGAATTATCATCTCCGAACAAAAATTCACTCCCTTTGGTGAATCCTTGACCACGGCTCCTGAATCGCGGGGAACCGGCAAGGGGTTCACGAATCACGAGCAGGCGGATCCATCTGGACTTATCTACATGCAGGCGAGGTTTTCCTTGCCTATGTATGGACGTTTTGGAAGGCCAGATCCTGGAATGGATCAAGAAGCAGAGGATATTCAATCTTGGAACATTTATTCTTATGTTAGAAATAATCCAGTCAATTTCGTGGATCCATTTGGAACTGATCAAAACCCAAAAAATGATAGAGCTAAACCGAATGACCCTCCTCTGGAGGCTACAGTTGAGGTTTTGGATACGATGCCCACGGCAGAACCCCCTGTTCGAATGGCCTATTTTATTAATGCTGCATTTTTAGCTATTTATTTGAATGGTGATCTCAGCAGAACAATCAGGGCAACGTCAGGTCGCCCCCAGATGATGAACCAAGTGAGATATGTGGATTCCCCGGGAGGTCCGATTTATCCAGGTTCATATGCAATGAATAAGAAGCACCTTAGAAAGGGATTTTTAAAAGCCGTGGCTCGCTTTCTTAAAACCCGTCAAGATTGGGGTTCCTTCAGAATTCCGCTGGAACCGTTGTTTGACCTTCCGGAATCCAGGGATGATGGGAAGAGGTTTCAAATGCATGGAGGTTGGTTTGATGGATCCGCTGGCTGTATTGATGGTGGTGGCGGCATATTGGGGAATTCTAATACCCAGGCGATCATAGACGCGATAGCAAATAGTCCTCAGGAGTATATACTTCTAGAGGTGATCGAATGATAACATTGAGACATTCGGCATTTCATTACTTTGTATATTTTGTAGTTGTAGGTTGGTACCTGGCAGCACCAATATTTTGGAAATCCGATCAAGAAGATTATTCGAAGATACTTGTATTCTCTTTTGTAATTTCAATTATTATTTCTGTTCTGATTTTGAAAAACATTTCATTTCGACGGGCGATTAATCTAAGTTTGTTTTCGCTTGTGTTTGTCGCTTTTGAGGTGCATTTCTGGGGAGCGATTGTTTCTACGGGTGATCTTATGGAAACAACTATGGGTAAGATGGTATTCTCGATTGTCCTCTGGGCTATTGCTTGCTCCGGTCTTTGGATTGGACATCTTTTGGTGTGGATTTGGTCTTTGAAGTCAAAAATTGGGATTTGACATCGAGGCACAAATGCTTGGATTTGAGTTGGGGTATTTAAATTCCTTCGCTATTTGATGTAGGTGAGGCAATAGAATTTGCTGGTGAGTTAAAAGGCTACCATGTATTTTCCCCAAGCTTCCTTGCCGGTCCCCGAGGCCCGCCTCGCATCGCTCGAACCGTTTGAAATGTCATAGGCCACTCTAGGAGTGGGCCACCCATAACCTGCTTGTTTCAATCTCTGTCTACCGCGCCCCGGCGGCTGATTCCGGTTGCAGGATCCCCGCCTCCCGGAACTTCTCGAAGACCGCCTGGGGGTAGAGGGGGATCCGGTCGAAGGCGACGCCGGTGGCGTCCAGGACGGCGTTGCGGATGGCGGGGGCGGGGGAGATCACGGGGCACTCGCCCAGGGCCTTGGCGCCGAAGGAGCCGCCGGCGTCGCAGGTTTCCACGAAGGCGGCGTTGATCTTCGGGGTGTCGAGGATGGTGGGGAGCTTGTAGTCCAGCAGGTTGTTGTTGAGGGTCTTGCCGGTGGCGGGGTCGGCCAGGAGCTGCTCCAGGAGGGCGGCGCCCAGGGCCATGCTCACGCCGCCGTGGACCTGGCCCTCGGCCAGTTTGGGGTTGATGATGCGGCCGGAGTCGTGGATGTTGTAGAGCTCCAGGACCTCGATCTTGCCGGTGCGCAGGTCGACTTCCACCTCCACGAAGGTGGCGCCGTAGGCGATGGCGCTGTTGCGCACGTTGGCCGACACGTCGGCGCGGATGGGGTCGGCGTGGATCCGGTCGTAGTAGGACGCCATGGCCACGTCCTCCAGGGTGCAGACCTCCCGTCCCAGGGCCTTCTCCACCACGAGGCCGTCCCGGAGGTCCAGCTCGAACGCGGGCAGGCCGCACCTGCGGGCGGCGATGTCCAGGACCTTGGACCGGGCCTCCAGCGCGGCCTTGCGCACGGCCACGCCGCAGATGCTGGTCTGCCGCGAGGCGTACGAGCCCGGGTCGAAGGGGGTGACGTCGGTGTCCTGGGACGAGACCACGTGGACCTTGTCCACGGTGAGGCCAAGGATCTCGGCGGCCATCTGGGCGAAGGCGGTGTCGCTGCCCTGGCCGATCTCGGTGGCGCCCACCTGCAGGGTGATGGAGCCGTCCTGGTTCATCACGACCCGGGCGCCGCTGATCTCCTGGCTGAAGGGGAAGGTGCCCGAGGCGTAGCTGAAGCAGGCCATGCCCACCCCCCGGCGGAGGTCCCCGGTCTGGTTCGCGTGGGCTCGCTTCTTCTCGTCCCAGCGGATCAGGGCCTTGCCCTTCTCGATGCACTCGGGCACGCCCATGGAGCGCACCGTGATGCCGGTGAGGGGGTCGGTGTAGCCCACGCCGATGAGGTTCTTCAGGCGGAGCTCCGTGGGGTCGAGCTTGAGGGCCCGGGCGATGTCCTCCAGGTGGCTTTCGAGCGCGAAGAACACCTGGGGCGAGCCGTAGCCGCGCATGGCACCGGCCACCGGAAGGTTGGTGGTGACGGTCTTGGGCTCGAACTTCACGGCGTCGAGCTTGTACAGGGAGCGGAAGTTGCCGCCCCCCGCCATGGCGATGGAATGGCCGTGGGAGGCGTAGGCGCCGGAGTTGGAAAGGAGCCGGATGCCGATGGCCTTGAGCTGGCCGTCCTTCGAGACGGCGGTCTTCAGGTCCATCTTGAAGGCGTGGCGGGTGCGGGAGTCGATGAAGACCTCCTCGCGCGTGAAGGCCAGGCGCACGGGGCGCCCGCCCACGGCCAGCGTCATGGCGGCCACCAGGGGTTCCACCACCACGTCCTGCTTGGCGCCGAAGCCGCCGCCGATGTAGGGCTTGATCACCTTCACCCGGCCCCAGGAAAGGCCCAGGGCCTGGGCCACCACCCGGCGCACGATGTGCGGGATCTGGGTGGAGGAGTTGATCACGATGCGCCCGTCGGTGTCCACGAAGGCGAAGGCGTTGTGGTTCTCGATGTGGCAATGCTGCACGACGCTCGTCTCGAAGTGCCCCTCGAAGACGTGGTCGGCCTTGGCCAGTTCCGCGTCCAGGTCGCCGAAGCCCACGCCGAAGTCGCTCAGGACGTTGCGGGGCCGGTCCTCGTGGATGAGGGGCGCGCCTTCGGCCATGGCGGCCTCGGGGGTCAGCACGAAGGGCAGCACTTCGTATTCCACGTCGATGAGCGCGAGCGCCTTCTGGGCGGTGAGGGCGTCCACGGCCACCACCGCGGCCACGGCGTCACCCACGAACCGGGCCTTGTCCGTGAGGATCAGGCGGTCCTGGGCGTCCCGGTGGTGGGGGTCCAGGGACCAGGGGTGTCCGGCGGTGCCGAAGGGGCGCCAGGAGGGGTCCCCGGGCACCAGCACCGCCTCGACCCCAGGCAGGGCCCGGGCCCGGGAGGCGTCCACCCGCAGCACCTTGGCGTGGGCGTGGGGGCTGCGCAGCACCTTGCCTACCAGCATGTCGCGTTCGAAAAAGTCCTCGGAGTACCGGGCCTTGCCGGTGACCTTGGCCACCGCGTCCAGGCGCTGGACGCTCTTACCCACGATGTTCATGCCCATGGCCCACCTCGGAATGAAAAAATTTTATCCCGAACGGCCAAAAAATATATCAATTGATCGAGGGTGCGACCTTGAAGGCAAGGCCGTCCGAAAGGACCCGCTTCAGGTCGGCGCGGTCCTTCTTCCACCGGGCCAGGCCCTCCTCAAGGCGCCCCGCGTCGAAGAAGGCGGGCCGGACCTTCTCGGAGAAACGCAAGTCCACGGTGGTGGATCCGTCGCGGGTGGCCGCGCTCACTTTCCAGTTCAAGGTCCGGAAGGGCGAATCGGCCTGGAATTCCGGCAGCACCGGCACCAGGGACCACGGCAGCCGGATGGAGGCCTCGAATTCGCGGGTGAGTTCCCATGCGCCGGTCTCGATGGGGAAGCGGCGGGCCTTGCCCGCCTCCTGGAGGGGCGGCAGGGCGGC
>MTLC01001985.1_pt2 | contig 12324 bp, 5 predicted proteins | sample 1982451 | NCBI WGS metagenome assembly MTLC01 (sample SAMN05710165, study PRJNA340218) | biofilm metagenome | isolation source: sample SPH anode biofilm adapted to +100 mV | place: USA | collected 2012-02-03 | reverse complement strand
GGGACGCCGCGGCGGTCCAGCTCCGCGGCCAGCGGATCGTAGAGCCCGCCGGAATCGACGACGGCGACCCAGGGCTTGGTCGATCGGGCGAACAGGGCGCCATAACGCGCCGGCAATGAATCGTCGCGGGTAACGTCCTCCTGGTGTCCTGCGCCGGCGGCCAGGGTGTTCATTCTGGCGGTGAGCGGCACGATGCCGACGATGCCGACATCGACACATGGATCGGCGATGATCGCTTCAAACGCATCGTAGTAGGCTGCGTCGTCGCCCATCGGTGTGATATCCAGCGGATTGTGCGCGTCGACGATCTCGCCGATCCTCGCGGAATCGATCACCTGCGCGAGCCGGGCCCTGGTCCTGCCGTCAAACTCTGCGATCGAGAGCGCACCGAGGTTGTCGGCGAAGGCGACACACTCGAAGCCCGCGTTGGAGAGCGCGCCGAGCCTTCCACCGCGGGCCGTCTTGCCGGCATACGCGTTGAACAGGGTCAGCGCATCGTCGAAGTCATCGAGCGTCTCGACGACGGCCGCGCCGGCTCTGGCGAGCAGGGCGCGCGTCACCGGGTAGTCACCCGCTATGCTCGCCGTATGGCTGGCGCTGGCGGCCGCCCCCGCGGCGGTGCGGCCGGCACGATAGAATATCACCCTCCGGCCGCTCGAGGTGATCCGCCTGACCGCGCGCACCACCTTGAGTCCGTCGAGCGGCTTGAAGCCTTCGACGTACACGGCAAACAACTCGATCGAGGTGTCATCCGCAAGGCGCTCCAGGTAGTCACCGATCGTCACGTCCATCTGGTTGCCACAGGTGACGATGTACTTGGGATTGAGGTCCGGATGCTTGGATACCCGGCATATCGCGAACGCGCCCGACTGCGACAGCAACGCGACGGGAGCCACGGTGGTAGTCGGCATCGGCAGCTTGTATTCGGGGATGAACAAGGTATTGTACCTGCCGGGCACCGACCGGATGCCCAGGCAGTTGCCGCCGTTCAGGAGCGGCCCTTTGGTCGCCCCCGCCCGCGAGTCATCGAGGGCAGACCGCATTCTGGAGACGATGGCCTCGGTGCCGGACTTCTCCTCGAGGCCACCGGGAATGACGATGACCGACTCCGCCCTGTCAAGCTCCGCAAGCTCGGCGATGCAGGCCGGCGCCTGGGCGGCCGGAATTACCAGCACAAACAGGTCGACCTTCTCGGGCAGCGAGGCGACGTCGGGCACGCAGCGGCAACCGTCCAGTTCCGGAAGGCCTGGCTTGACGACATAGAGCCGCCTGGGGTCAAAGCCGTTCGACAGGAGATTCCGGAGGATGATCCGGCCATTGTTCATGCCCTTCTCTGACACGCCAATCACGGCTGCGCTGGCCGGCCGCAGGAGGCGATCTATCTTGGCTACGGGCCGCACAGACTGAGCACGGTTGACTATGGAGCCATCATCTCCCAGTGCCAGATCACCATGATCGCTCGCAATGGTGCCCAGCTTGACCAGCGCGTCGAGGGCGATCAGTTCGCCGCCGCCCGTACCGCCGGCGGTGACGACGAATGGATTGACCTCAAGCTCGGTGATGCCGGCGCGCGCGAAGGCAGGGGCGGCCCGCACAAAGGACATCACGAGGTCAACCAGACGAGCCTCGTCCAGAGCCGGCTTGGTGCCGCGAAGGCCGGCGCACAGCAGGTCGCGAACCGCGTTGCCGCGCAGCGCGTCTGCCACGAAGGCGCGGTCGGCACCTTCCGGGCTGATGAACAGCGTCGAAGCGCCGGTCTTGAAGCGCTGTGCCAGAAATTCCGTATAGATGCCGCCGGGCCCAAAGGACACGACCGGACCAAAGTCGCGCGCGAAGCGATAGCCGACGATGATCTCGTGGCCAAGCCGCGGTTCGAACTGCACGTACTCGTTGACGGTATAGCCGTCAACCTGGTGCTGGCCGAAGCGCGCCTCCATCCCGGCTATGGCCAGCCGAATGGCGGCCCGGTCATTGGCGACGATGGCGACGCCTCCGGCTTCGGTCTTGTGCAGTATCTGCGGGCTGACAACCTTGATGACAACACGGTCGCCAGGCAGGGGTGCAAGGCCATCGACGTCGGCGGAGCCCCGGACTGCGATGCTGACGGGCACACGCAACCCCATCAGCCTGAGTATCTCGACGCCTTCCGGTTCGGTCAGCGCGTCGCGTCCCTGTGCCTTCACCGCGGCCAGGATGGCCGCGAGGTTCCTGTCATCCATGTTCATCAGAAATACAGTTCATATTCCTGGGGAACAGGAGCGTTGTACACGTACTCGGCTTCTTCCTTCTTCATCGCCACCCAGCCGTCGATCAGGTCCCTGGGAAAGGCCGCCGTCAGATACTCGTTGTCCTTCTTGAGGCCGGCCAGTACATGGAAGAGGCCGGTCGGGAAGGTATTCTTCGGCGTTTCCTTCGTCGCTGCGTAGCCGAGCTTGACCGGGTCGAGCCGGCGCTTCACGCCATCGAGGCCTGCGAGCAGCATCGCCGCCAGGAAGAAATAGACGTTGGCCGTCGCATCACCCGTGCGGAATTCGATGCGCGCCTCGCCCTTCTTGAGGTAGCCGGGAATGCGCACCGCGGCGGCGCGGCTGCCCTGCGCGAATGTGGCGGAGACGGGGGCCTCGTACCCGGCGACGAGGCGCCGGTAGCTGTTGGTACTCGGGTTTGACCAGGCGAGCAGCGATCCGGACAGCGCGTGCGACAGGATGCCGGCGGTATACGCCAGTCCGACATCGGAGAGTCCATACAGTCCCTCGCCGGGGAACACGCTCTTGCCTGCCTTCTCGACGAACTGATGCACATGCATGCCCGATCCGGCTATCTTGTACATGGGCTTGGGCATGAACGTGACGAACAGCCCGAGCTCCTCGGCGATCGACCGTATGATCCACTTGGACAGCACCACCGCATCGGCCGCCCCGACGAGCGATATGAAGTTCAGCTCTATTTCGAGCTGCGATGCGGCGACCTCATGGTGATGGTATTTGACTGGGATTCCTGCGGATTCCATCGCCCTGACCACCTCGTTGCGCAGCCTGCCGTACCGGTCGTCGGGCCCGAGCCGATGGTAGCCCTTGGACAGACCGAAACGCGGGGCGTCGGCATAATCATCGCCAATGCCCTCGGCGCTCTCCACATAGTAGTACGAGTGGCCGACGGTCGTGGAATAGCGCGCATCGTCGAACACGAAGAACTCGAGCTCGACGAGCATCTTGGCATCGTCGCCAATGCCACTCGCCTTGAGCTCATCCATTGCCTTGCGCGCTACCGTCCGGGGATACTGGTCGAACGGCTGTCCGTCTGTGGTCCAGACATCGCAGAATGCGTGCAGGATCTTGAATCCTTCCTGTTCCTCGACAAATCCGGTACTCAGGTCTGGAATGGCTACCATGTCGCTCTTGTGAACCTGGGCAAAGCCAAAATTGCTCGCATCGAAACCGATGCCATTCTTGAGCACCTTGTCCGTGACATAGTCGCGCGGTAATGATACGGAACGGATCACGCCATGGATGTCCACCACCAGGAATGACAGATAGTCGATACCGGAAAGATCACCCGAATACTTGGAGAGCTTCATGCTCGTCTCCTTAACCTTCGAAAAGCATCTGTGCCATAAGGCCGGCTGCGGTAAAAACCCGCAGTGTAATAGTAAACTGAGCCGTCCTGTTGCGCAAGCAGAAACGGCAAGAACGGTTCAATATACGATACTATGTTTTGATTGTTGAACCATTCTTGCGTGCCGCCATCCCGCGCAACTCCTTCTGCGAGAAGTCATAGACCGACCCGCAGTTGTGGCAGGTAACCTCGACCGGAAACGGCCCATTCGTCGCCATCTCCTCTAGATCACCGACCGATATCGCTCCCAGGTAGGCACCGAGCCGCTCCTTGGAGCAAGCGCAATAGAAGCGCGTCGGCTTCTCGTCAAGGTGGTTGTAATCGAAGAATGGAAACGAGCGCATCACGATGTCCAGGCGGCCAGCACCGGCTGCGAATGTCTCGCCCAGTGGTGGCAGACCATACACAAGCCGTTCCACCCGATCAAGGGCCTCTTCCGTGGCACCTGGCATGGCCTGCAGGAAGAGGCCTCCGGCTCCAGCCACGCGCCCCTCGGCGTCGAAGTGCAGGCCGATCGTGAACGAACTCCTCGTCTGTTCGGAGATGTGGTAGAACCAGGCCAGGTCTTCGGCTATGCGCCCACTCTTCAGCGCGGCGCTGCCCGTGACCGGATCGGTGCGGCCCTCCATGAACCTGGTTATCGAGATGGTGCCGGCCCCGACGAGCGGCGCGGTATCCAGGCTCTCCGGAGGAGCGGCCAGCTCGAATGGCGCGGCGAAGAGCCGCCCCCGCACATCGCCATCGGCGGTGCACTCGACCGAGAAACCATGCGCCGGTCCGTCTCCTGCCACCTTGATGGCAAGCCGATCATGGCCCTTGATGGTAGTCGATAGAAGCGATGCGGCAATGTAGGCCTTGCCCAGCACCATGGTCTCCAGCAGCCCAAGGCCGTGGGCGGCCCGACCATGGGCGGCGCGCATGCGGGCGACCATCGTGGTCGCCGAAACCAGCGTTCCCCTGATCGTGTCGCCTTCCAGCGTAAAGATCGTCAGGCCATCGGGCTGCATCGCAGCCAGGTGCTTCTCCAGCACTTCATCATTCAGTCGCGGCTCCAGCATCGTGGCCTCCCGGCGGCAGTGCATTCTTTGTGGTTTCACGAAGCTTGTTGCGGCGCCCTCTTCCATACCAAAGGACGCTGCGCGCGGGCATGTCGCTACCACCGATGGTAGCCCGCGCCTGGCTGTAACAAGCTTCGAGGAACTACACACAGGATACCGCAGAGGCACGATCTCGGCTATCTCACCGAAGAACGCGAAAATCGACGGAAAAATGTTTCCGGCATCGCGAAAATCTAGCAAATCACTCGATTCTGTACTATACTATGGGCGAAAAGTAAAATGTCGTCAGGCATCGTCCCAATCGGCACAAACGTCGGATTCTGCAGGAGAAAACTCCGTATGAGCACGCTCAGCACGCGCTCCAGAACGCGCATATTCGGTCTCTGCTTGCTCGTCACGCTCTCCCCGATGATCGCATCAGCACAGGACGTACGGGTCAGAGTCTCTCCGGATATCCTCATTCCTCTGGCGGATACCGACACCTTCGGCCTTGGTGGTGGCGGATCGCTGGTGATGGACATGGACTTCTTTGGTTTCCTGGCGCCCTATCTGGGTGCCGACATACGCTTCGTGTCGCCGGCGGCCTCACAGCTGAATGGATCGTTGATGCTGGCATCGGGCGGGGCAGGCCTTGGATTCTTCACCTTCCCGCTACCCCGCCTCAAGCTCGGCGCGTCCGCTGGCTCCGGTATCTATGTAGGTTCCTATTCCAACGGTCCGGATACGACGATGACCGGCAACATGTTCTGGCGAACAGGAGCGGAAGCCGGGTATCGCATCAGCCCGGGCTTTACCGTCTCGGCCGCCGCATCGTACATCGATCTCATGCGCCAGACCGACTCGTTCTATCGTGGACTCGCCATATCGATCGTGGCCGACCTGGCCCTGACATCGGGATCTGCCGAGGGGCGCGCGGTCCTGCAGTCTGCCGAATCCGTTCCGGTCTACCCGATTCTGGCGCGTGACTACGCCACGGCTCCCTTTGGAACCATTGCCATCCGGAATGCAGAGAATGCAGAGATACGTGATGTCGAGATCTACTTCTACGCCGAAGGCTACACGACCGGACCGTTGCTCTGCGCCAGGGTTCCGTACCTGCCCAAGGGCGCAGTGGCGAATGCGCCGCTACTTGCCAGCCTCTCCGACCAGGTGATGACGGTAACGGAGAACGTTCGAGTCCGCGGTGAAGTCAGGATGATGTATACGCTCCTCGGCGAATCCCGGTCCGCCAAGGCCGAAACGACCATATCGATCATGAACCGCAACGCCTTTGTCTGGAGCGACCCCAGGATCCTGGCCTCGTTCGTAAGCTCTACCGACCCAGCCGTGCTCGATGCCGGCAAGTTCGTAGCCGGCGTCGTGCGCGCCGGAGCCAGAACAGAGCTTGACTCCAACCTCCAGTACGCGCTTGGCCTGTTCGAAGGCCTGCGACTTTCGGGCATCGCGTGCGCGCCGGACCCGCAGACACCATACGCGCGCACGCGCGCCACGCCCGACGCCGTCGACTACGTGCAGTACCCGTATCAGACCATCACCTACCGCGGCGGTGACTCCGACGACATCGCCGTGCTCTTTGCCGCCGAGCTCGAATCGGTCGGCATACCGGCGGCGCTGATACCCCTCGATGGTGAAGTACTCGCCGCTTTCAGGATGAGCCGCGACGAGTCCACCACCAGGGCCTCGTTCTCCGACGCCGGCGACTTCGTGTTCATAGACGGCCAGGCCTGGGTTCCGGTCCGGGTATCGATGCTGCGTGAAGGCTTCCTCAGGGCATGGAGTGAGGGCGCATCCCTGGTCAAGGCCACACCCGCGGCCCGCAACAGATTCTATACCCTCGCCAGCGCATGGCAGCAGTTTCCGCCGGCCGGCGTGCCGGGGGTGCTGGCCGCCACGAAGAAGCCGACAGAAGACCAGATCAAGGCCGCGTTCGAGAACACGGTAGCGCTCGTCGTGGCCAAGGAAGTGGGCCCCAGGGCCGAACGGATGCGTAGCACCTTCGGCGCCGATGGGGGCACAGGCAAACAGCATAACTCGCTGGGCGTCCTGTACGCGCGATACGGCATGTATCCCGAGGCGCTTGCGGAACTCCAGACCGCGGCCAAGCTAGGCTATGACAAGGCCGCCGTCAATATCGGCAACGTCGCCTTCCTGATGGGCGACTTCAAGACTGCAGCCGCCTGGTTCCAGAAGGCCACGGCCGACACTCCATCGGATGTGGCCGCCATCATCGGACTGGCCAGGTCGCTGTACGAACTTGACCGCTACGATGAGGCTGACGTCCTGTTCAAGAAGGCCGCGAGCATCATGCCCGAGCTGGCCCAGCGCTACGGCTACCTTTCCGCAAGCCTCTCCGGCAGCGCGGCCCGCGCCTCAGCGGTAATGGAAAAGGGCGGCGGCATGGTATGGGACGAATAGAGCCGGCATGAGCGAGCGGAAGCATCAGTACATGCGAAAGAGCAGGCAGCGCGGACTCGTGTTCATTGCGATCGGAGCGGGCGCGCTATCTGGCGCCGCTGCCCAAGGCCTGCCCATCTCCGGAGCCGCTGCACCCACAGTGGATCCGGCTTCGCCCTCGACGGCCGCCCGGTTCGGCATATCGTCGTCGGTGGACGGATGGTTCCCCAAGGCGCTCGATCCGTCCACGGCCATATCCTATGTGATCGGCGGCACCGCCCAGGCGTCATACGCGCCGTTGCCGTTCATAGAGGCACTCGCCCGCTTCGGCGCCTATTCGATACAGCTCGACTCCAACACCTCGCTGCTCTATGCGGGCGGATCCGCCGGCATCGGGTACATAGCCAGGCTCTTCGAGCGCATGTCGGTCGAGGTGACCGGATTCGCTGGACTCGGCAAGGTCCCCGATTACAACAACCAGAGCTTTGGCCTGTACGAACTGGGCGCGCGCCTGGAGACCAGCTTCAGGTTGTCCGCGGCGATGACGCTGGGAATCTCCGCCGGATACGAGAAGCTGGCCAATCCCAATACCGGCAGCTTCCTCGACGCGATCACCGCGGGGCTGCGCCTCAAGCTGGCGCCGGCCGAGATGAGCCGGGACAGGGCGAACATCGCTTTTCAGAAGGTGCAGACATCATCGATCTTTCCGGTCTTCCGCTCCTGGTACGATACATCACCGCTGGGCACCGTCACGATCCGCAACAACGAGGATGGTCCGATCGACAATGTGCGCGTCTCATTCAATGCGCCGGAATACATGGGTGGCCCGAGGCTCTGCCAGGTCATACCCCGGATAGAGCGCGGCGCCTCCATGACCGTGCCCCTGTATGCCATATTCGATGAACGCGTCCTGTCCCTGACCGAAAACAGCGCGACGAGCGCCGAGATCGATGTCGAGTATTCGTTCCTTGGCTCCAGACGGTCGGCCAGGCAGGGACTGTCATTGTCCCTGCACCACCGCAACGCGATGTCATGGGAAGACGACCGGCGAGCCGCAGCCTTCGTCTCGCCTACCGACCCGGGAACGCTGTGGTTTGCCCGCTACTCGACGAGCATCGTACGTGACCGCTTGCGCAGCGAGCTGCCACCCAACCTGCAATACGCGCTGGGCATCTTCGAGGCGCTCAAGCTGTATGGCATCAACTATGTCATCGACCCGACCAGCTCGTACATCGAGATGTCGGAGAATGCGGCCGTCGTCGACTACCTCCAGTATCCAAGCCAGACGCTGATGTATCGCGGCGGTGACTGCGATGACCTGTCGATACTGTTCTGCTCGATGCTCGAATCGACCGGCATCGCGACGGCCTTCATCACCATTCCAGGCCATATCTTCATGGCCTACGACATGGGCATGAGCGAGGCGGAGGCCAGGGAAAAATTCTTCGATCCCGGCCTGCTGATATTCAGGGATGGCCATGCCTGGGCTCCCGTCGAGATCACCATGGTCAAGGACGGCTTCGTCAAGGCCTGGCGGGTCGGTGCCAAGGAATGGATCGACAACGACAGGGCCGGTACCGCTTCATTCTATCCGATGCACGAGGCCTGGCAACGCTACAAGCCGAGTGGCCTGCAGGATGTCGCGGCCCGTTTCGCGATGCCCGACGAGGCGACGACGATGAAGGCCTTCGATGCCGGCGTCGATCGTTTCGTATCGAGGGAGATGGAACCCGTCATAGCGCAGTACGAGAAGAAACTGGCCACGGCCAAGACGCCGGAGACGCTCAATGAATACGGCATGGCCCTGGCCAGAGTCGGCCTGTTCGATTCTGCCTGGGAACGCTTCGCCGAGGCGGCCAAAAGCGGCTATGCCTGGTCGTGGAACAATCTCGCCAACATTGCCTTCGTACGCAAGGACTACCAGCTGGCCTATTCGTACTACGAGTGGACGACGACCCTATTGCCAGGCGATCCCGTCGCCGTGCTGGGCATGGCACGATGCGCCTACGAACTGGACCGCTACTCCGAGGCACAGATCCTGTACTCCGGGCTCAAGATCGAGGCGCCCACGCTGGCCGAGCGCTTCGGCTACCTGGAATCCGCCTATGGCGGCATCGGCCGCGCCTGGTCGATGGCTGACCGGCTGGCTGGCTCGATATGGTCCAGGCCAGGACTCAGCTTCCTGCCGCCTGCTCCGGCCACGAGCCCCGCGATAGCGCTGGCACCACCCCCAGCAGCCGCGCCGGCTCCGGCGACAACACCGACGCCAACGCCCGCGACCGATATCGTAGCCGCGCCGGTACCGGTACAGGCGGCTCCGGTCGAGCCAGCAGCAGAGATCGTGACCGCGCCGGCCCCACCTGAGCCCGAGCAGGTTGCGGCACCGGTCCCCGCAGAGACTGCGCCCCTTGAGCCGACAGCCGCGATCGTGTTCGCGCCGGCAGAGGCCGCGCCAGAGCAGGTTGCAGTGCCTGTGCCGGTCCCGGCTCAGGCCGCTCCGGTCGAGCCGGCGGCCGAGGCCGTAGCATCGCCCGAACCTACGGCCGCAACCGTAGCCACGCCGGCACAGGCCGCTCCGGCGCCTTCCGCTACGGTGCTGGCGCTCGCGACCGCCAAGGCCCAGTCATCCAGGGCGTCGGAGCTGGAATCCAAACCCAAGCCTGTTGCCACACTCGCACCACCCGCCGTGGTGGAGAAGCCGCCAGAGGACGTCGAGATCGCGGCCAAGGTCGCCGAATCGACGATGGACGCGCCACCACCGGCACCGGCACGCATCCAGGTGCCGCCTGCCGTCACCATCGAGACACCGGCTCCCGCCGCCATTCCAGTTCCGGCGGTCGCTCCGATACCTGCTCCCGCCTCCGAAACGACTCCTTCGGCCATCGAGCCGCCGCCTGCCATCGAGCCTGCGCCAGTCACCGCTCCGGCTGCCGTCGAGCCGGCCGCGGTTGTACAGCCGCCGGTCGAAGAGCCAGCCGTGACAGAGGCACCGGCCGGAATTGCGCCCACGCCCGCGGTTGCCCCGGAACCCGTCGCCCAGGAACCGGCAGCGGCGGTCGCCGAGCCCGCGCCAGTTGCAGCTCCGGCCGCCGTCGAGCTGGCCCCTGTTGTGCAGCCGCCTGCCGCGCCGGTCGAGGTTGCAGCGCCCACGGCTGTCGCACCGATGGCCATATCGACGATAGACCTCTCGGGCCCGCTCGTATCGGTAGCCTCCGGTTCATGGAAGCGGACGACGCGAACCGCCTCGATGATCGATCCCAAGGCTCTGTACGCCAAGCTGGTCGTCGCCACGCCGGGTCTCGCGGGCCCGAACTCGTACGAGTTCAAGGCACGTTCCGCTGGTACCGACTGGGCCGGCTTCGGCCTGCACCTGCACGGCCGCGGTACCTGGAAGCTGACCGGCTATGGCGGCGGCGATTCCATACTCGTCTGGATCACCAGCGACCCCAAGGCCAATGGCGACGCCGCTCCGCGGCTGCAGATATACCGTTCCACCGGCGAGGTCGCCATGAGACTGGTCGCCTCCGCCCGCATCGACGGCTCGGCCTTCGAACTGCGCGACTATCGCGTGGCATACGACCCCGACGCCGGAACGCTTGCCGTCTTCGTCGACGGCAAACCAGTGCTGCGCACCTCGGGCCTCAAGAATCCCGCTCCCATCGACTATGCCGTTCTGCGCGCCCTCGACCTCGCAGAATTTTCCGACCTCAGCATCATCCCCGTATCGCCTGGCGGCCCAACCGCGGAGACCACCCCATGAACAGAACCATCCGTCACCTGAAACTCATAGCCCTGGCCTGCGCCGCGGCGTTGTCGCTTTCCACCTGCCAGGACTTCTTCGGCACTGCCGATCTCAAGGCGATCATCAAGGACGATGTCGAGACGGCGACTGCGGAGAGCGTGAATGTGACGATTTCTGCCAGTCCATCTTCTGGCGGTTCACTTTCCCTGACAGGCAGCCAGGCCGAAAAGGTAGGAGTTCCATTCAATCTGACAGCCTATCCCTATGAGGCGTATGTCTTTGTCGGATGGACCGCCACAGGCTCAGGTGATGTTGCGTTCTCCTCCACGACATCTGCCGCCACGACTATTACCATCGGCACGAGTGCGTCTGACATCGCAATCACGGCCAACTTCGAGAAGCGTGCCAATGTGGAGCCTGATGGCGATCACGGTCCGGTAGGCAGCAATGTTCTGAAGAATCAGATCATTTACGTGCAATTCTCAAAGCCGATGGATCCGACAAGCTTCTCTCATGATACGATCAATGTCACCTCCAAGACAGCCGGCGTATCGGCCGACATCCCTGTATCGATATGGGACCATTTTGACCTCTCGACTTCGACGACCGGCTTCTCATTGATACCGACAACCGAAATGGGAGACACGCAGAAGGTCACCGTGACGGTATCAAGGGATGTGAAGGACGCCGACGGGTATTCCATGGCCTCCGATTACTCATGGTACTTCTATACTGGCACCGTTTCGGATACCGCAGTGCCTACCTTCGTGGGTACGCCTACAATCGCCAAGGGACAGGGCACAACAACGCCGGCAACGGTCATCGCTGGTCCGGCGTACGCGACCAATACCCGTAGTGTGACAATCAATGTGCTCGCCGACTCACATAGCATATCGGTGACGGTCTCCGCCATCAGGATCAAGGAAACCGATATCGCGTCAGGCTCATCGGTTACCAATTGGTATGGCTATATGCCGGCACGAACCTATACGCTCCAGACCGCAGGCGATGGAGAGAAGTCGCTGGAACTCCAATTGCAGAATTCCAATGGGCTCCCGTCGGTGGGGACTGAGACGGTGTCCGCCTTCCTGGACACAGTAGCACCGGTCGTCGATTCACTCGCATTGGCATCGAACAACGATAATCCCGCGTTGGCCGCGCCAACGAACCATATTACTCTGGCAGTTACGAGCAGCGACACCGGCGGCAGCGGTGTTGCTGACTCGCCAACCATACTGATAACAGGTCAACCGGCCTCGGTGACAGGTAGCGCAGGAAGCTACGTTGGCACCTACACCGTGTCCTCCGGGACGACCGAGGGAGCGGTAACATACTCAACGACCGTCTATGATGCCGCAGGAAACAGCTTCACAGAATCGACGGGGGCGATTGGCAGTATCACGGTAGATGTAGCGCCACCCACTGTAGTTGTCTCAACAGGCCTGTCCGGCTGGTTTGCCTCGAGCGGCATACCGATAGGCGGCTCGGCGAGCGATACTGGCACCGGCCTTCAGA
>MTLC01000923.1_pt1 | contig 12403 bp, 11 predicted proteins | sample 1982451 | NCBI WGS metagenome assembly MTLC01 (sample SAMN05710165, study PRJNA340218) | biofilm metagenome | isolation source: sample SPH anode biofilm adapted to +100 mV | place: USA | collected 2012-02-03 | reverse complement strand
TCTGGCAGATGAAGACCATGGGGAGGTTGAAGACCCCCGCCATGTTCATCCCTTCGTGGAAGTCACCCTTCGAGGTCGCGCCGTCGCCGAAGTAGGTGACTACCACCGCCGGGTCCCGGCGGTAGCGGACGGCGAGGGCGGCGCCGACGGCATGGGGTATCTGGCTTGCCACCGCGACGCAGAAGGGAAAGATATTCAGCCCCTCGGGGGCCTTCTGGGCGCGCTCGTCGCCGCCCCAGTATTGCAGGAGCTGAGCTATGGGAAAGCCGAGGGTGAGGTGCACCCCCATCTCGCGGAAGGAGGGAAAGACCCAGTCGCCCGGAGAAAGGGCGAAGGCGCTTCCCACCTGGGCCGCCTCCTGCCCGAGAATGGGGGGATAGGTGCCGATGCGCCCCTCCCGCTGCAGCGCGACGGCGCGCTCGTCGAAGACGCGGGCGAGCAGCATGAACTCGTACATGCGCCGGATCTCCTCTTCCGACAATTGCGGCATGAGATCCGGGTCCGCTTCCCCGCGCTCGTTCAGCACGCCGAGGCGCTTTGTCTCGAATTTTCCGATCGACTCTAACGGCATGATCCACTCTCTTATTAAAATTGGAGCCCGACGAGTATGAGAGTGTAAACGGACACTTGGGGGATGTCAAAAGTCGGCGGGGGGAAAGGGGTGCATAGCATTTCTTCTAAGTGGGAGCCGAAGGGGGAGCCTGCCCCCCGTAGCTTTATGCGAAGGGGCGGAGGGGGAGCCTGCCCCCCGTAGCCCCAACGGGGCGGAGGGGGGTCATCACACGCTCTTTCCCCGCGTGATCCTGCCGTAGAGCACCGGCAGCAGCGCGAAGAGCCCCAAGAGGGCGAAAGAGCCGAGCACGCGGGGGGATGCGACGTCGGAGAGGGAGTTGATGGTGGCAAGGCTCGCCCCGGCGTTCACGAAGACGAAGCCGCCAGGGATGATGCCTATGAAGGTGCCGAGCACGAAGACCCGCAAGGGGAGCCTGGTGAGTCCGGCGGCCAGGTTGATCAGAAAGAAGGGAAAGAGCGGCACAAGACGCAGAAACAAAAGGTAGTTCCAGCCGCGTTCCTCGAGTTCGCGATTTATCCCCTCCAGACGCGCACCGAAATGGGAAAGGATCGCGTCGCGCAGCAGGTAGCGCGTGGCCAAAAAGGCGAGCGTCGCCCCGATGGTGGCCGCCGCCACGGCGTACACCGTACCGAGGAGCGGGCCGAAGACGGCGCCTGCGGCAAGCGACAGCACCGCGGCGCCGGGAAGCGAGAACGCGGTCTGCAGGATGTAGATCGCCATGAAAAGTGCGACGGCGCCGACGGTATGGGAGGCGTAGTAGTCCGCCAGCAATTGGCGGTTCGCCTTGAGGGCCTCGAGGGTCAGGAAGCGCTGCAGGTCGAAATAAAAGAAAAGGGCCACCGCCATGCACGCGGTGAGAACGATGAGGATCTTTTTCGGGTTCATGTGAAATTAGGCTCCCAGTCGGGTTGGCAATATGCGATTTCTAGCATATAAACCGCGCCGGGGGTTACCATTTTCTTCGCCATGAGAGCCAGACGCGCAGAAGCCGCTGTACGAATGGGGTGAGCCGGCGGCGCTGGTGGAGGTCGGCGAGCTTTTTGAGCACCTCGGCCTGGGTGGGATAGGGGTGGATGGTGTTGCCGATGGCGGCGAGCCCGAGACCGGAGGAGATGGCCAGGGTGACCTCGCCGATCATCTCCCCAGCGTGCCGCGCCACGATGGTCGCGCCGAGGATGGCGTCGCTCCCCTTCTTCAGGTGCACCCGTGCGAACCCTTCCTCTTCGCCGTCCAAAACCGCCCGGTCCACATCGGAAAGCGGGATATTGAGGGTGTCTATCGCCACGCCGCGAGCAAGGGCGTCCGCCTCGGTTAACCCCACGTGTGCCACCTCCGGATCGGTGTAGGTGCACCACGGGACGGTGAGGGCGGAGTTGCGGCGCCTTCCCATGAAGAGTGCGTTTGCGATGACGATGCGCGCCTGGGCGTCCGCCGTGTGGGTGAACCTGAGGCGGGAGCAGACGTCCCCGGCGGCGTAGATGCGCGGGTTGGAGGTGCGTAGCGTGTCGTCCACCCGCACCCCCTCACGGTCGTAGCCGACCCCGGCGAGATCGAGCCCCAACCCCTCGACGTTGGGGGCGCGCCCGGCGCCGACCAGGATGGCGTCCACCTCGAGCTCGAAGAGACGCCCCGCACGCTCCAGATGCAGGATCTTCCCGCTCGCCCGTGCCTCGACCGATGTGACCCCGGTCTCAAGGTGCACCTCGACTCCCTCGCGCAGGAAAGCCCGGAGCACCAGTGAGGAGGCGTCGGCCTCGTCGCGCGCGAGGAGCCGCCCGCCGTGCTCTATGAGATGGACCCGCGCTCCGAAGCGGGCAAACCCCTGGGCGAGTTCGCAGCCAATCGGGCCGCCCCCGATTACCGCCAGCCGCCGCGGCAGTTCGGTGAGCGAGAAGACGGTCTCGTTGGTGAGGTAGCCCGCCTCGGTGAGGCCGGGTATGGCGGGGGCCGCTGCCCTGGCGCCGGTGCAGACGGCGGCTCGCGCGAAGAAAAGCGGCGCGCCGGCGACCTCGATGCGGTCCGCTCCGGTGAAGCGTCCTCCCCCGAAGAAGACGTCGACACCCAGCTCGCCCCTGAAGCGCCTGGCGGCGTCATGCCCACTAAGCCCCGCCCTCAAGGTGCGCATCCGCTCCATGGCCACGCCGAAGTCACCGGCAGTCCCCTCCCCGCCGGTCACGCCGAAGCGCGCGCCGAAACGGGCGTCGAAGGCGGCACGCGCCCCTCTCAGGAAACCTTTGGACGGGACGCAGCCGACGTTCAGGCAGTCTCCACCCATGAATCCGCGCTCGATCAGGGCTACCTTTCCCCCCAAAGCGGCCGCCCCCGCGGCGCAGACGAGACCGGCGGTGCCGGCGCCTATGACGACCAGGTTGTAGCGCCCGGCAGGCTCGGGGTTCACCCAGTCCGCTGGATGTACGTTGTCAGCGAGCAGACGATTTTCCTCTGTATCGGGTTCCATCCCGTGACGCGTGCTCATACCTTATCCCCTCGCGGCTCAGCGCCCTCCCCTGCAGGAACTCCCGGTAAAACCGAAACAATGTGCCGCTTCGCATGAAGCTTCGCTTCGATAATTCCCGGTGCAGTTTTCCTATAATTACCTTATCATTTTCCTCAGAATGACGAAGTTATACAAGGAGCCTTTTCCCACCCTGCTGCCAGCGAGTGTGCCGACGACGCTTACTGGCAGCGTAAGCCAAAGCCCCCCGGGGCTGAGAGCACGGAGGAACCCATGAGCGGTGCAGTTTCAGACACCAAAAGCTCCGGGAACAGTTCCGATAGCAGAAATGAGGCAAAAAAGCCCAGTTTCAAGGCGAACCACCTGCCGCGCAAGGCGCTCGCCGCCGAATTGGAGCTTTACAACGACCTCTACGAGTCCACCCCCATCGCCCACTTCACCCTGGACCGCTTCGGCGTGATCCGCGGCACGAATCAGACGAGCGCCGACCTCCTTCGTACGGAGAGGGAAACCCTTCTGGGTCGCAGCTTCGAGGACCTGGTCGACGACTCCTCGCGCCCTACCATCGCTTCCCTTTTAAGCAGGCTCTCCGGTGCAGACGCCCGGGCAAGCTGCGAGGTGAGCCTCCTCGTGGAGGGCGCCCAGGCGCCGCGGGTGCGCATCGAGGCGCGTTCCTGCCGCGAAGGGTGGGAGTACCGGCTGGCCCTTGTGGACATCACGGAGAGCAGGCGGGCCGCCGAGGCGCTCCAAGTTTCCGAGGCGCGCTACCGCGGGCTGTTCGAGGCCGCCAAGGACGGCATCATGATCGTTGATGCGGCCAGCGGCGAGATCACCGACGTGAACCCCTCCATGATCCGCATGCTCGGGTGCGGCAGAGAGCAACTCGTCGGGCACAAGCTGTGGAACGTCCCCTCCCTGAGCGCCATCGCCGCGGACCAGACCGAGTTCGCCATGCTGCACTACAACGATTTCATGCACAACATCGACCAGCACCTGGAAACCTACGACGGGCGCAGCATCGCGGTCGAGGTGATCAGCAACAGCTACCGCGTCAACGAGACCACCGTGCTGCAGTTCAATATCCGCGACATCACCATCAGGAAGAACGCGGAGGACGCTCTGCTCAAGAGCGAAGAGCAGTGCCGCACCATCGTAAGCAACATAAACGAGTACGTCTACAGCGTCCGCTTCGAAAACGGCGACATCAAGTCGGTCTACCACAGTCCCAAGTGCCTCGACATCACAGGCTACACCCCAGAGGAGTACTACAAGGACCCGCTTTTGTGGTTCACCATGATCCACGAGGAAGACCGAAACCAGGTGGTGCAGTTCCTGAACAGCATCTTCGCCGGCGAGGACCAGGAACCGATCAGGCACCGCATCGTGCACAAGGACGGCTCGGTGCGCTGGATCCTGAACAACTGCGCCGTGCAGCGGGCCAGGAGAGGGGAAAAGGTCAGCATCTCGCGCCTGGACGGCTTCATCCTGGACATCACCGACATCAAAAGAGCCGAGGAGAACATCTTCTTCCTGGCGCACCACGACCCGCTCACAAAGCTACCCAACCGCAGCACCCTCTACGCCAAGATCGAGCAGGTCATCTCGGTCGCGCTGAGGAACAGGCGCAACGTAGCACTTTTGTTTCTCGACATCGACGGGTTCAAGCAGATCAACGACTCGATGGGGCACGACGTTGGGGACCGGCTGCTGCAGACCGTGGCGCGAAAACTAAGCGACTGCACCCGCTCCTGCGACGTGGTTGCGCGGCTTGGGGGGGACGAGTTCGTCGTTGTGCTTTGGGACTGCGGCGTCACCGAAACCACGCTGGTCGCCGAGAAGATCATCAACGCGGGGTTCCCGCTGCAGGGGACCAACATCATGGTCACCCCGAGCATCGGCATCAGCATCTTCCCGGAGGACGGCAAGGACTACCTCGCCCTTTTGAAGCACGCCGACATAGCCATGTACCACGCCAAGAAGACGGGTGGGAACAATTTCCAGTTTTTCACCCCGCGCCTGAACCAGATGGCCCACGAACGGTTCGCCGTGGAGGCGGAGCTGCGCCGGGCGCTCGAGCACGAGGAGTTCGTGCTGCACTACCAGCCGAAGGTGGACCTGGTGACCGGGCACTTCAGCGGAATGGAGGCGCTGATCCGTTGGCAGCACCCGGTGCGCGGCCTCATCATGCCCGAGGAGTTCATCACCATCGCCGAGGAGAGCGGCCTTTTACATCAGATCAGCAAGTGGATCATCCCGACAGTCTGCCGTCAGATCCAGCAGTGGCAGCAACAGGGGATCGACAAGGTCTCCGCGGCGGTCAACCTCTCGGCGAGCTTCTTCCAGCACCGCGACTTCGAGGAGACCGTCGAGGCATCCCTTCTGGAGACCGGCATCCCGCCGGAATGCCTGGAACTCGAGCTCACCGAGGCGACCATCATGAGCGACCCGCAAAGGGTCCTCGGGAGCATGGCGGCGATGAAGGCGCTCGGGCTGCAGCTCTCCATAGACGACTTCGGCATCGGCTACTCGAGCCTCAGCTATTTGAAGAAACTTCCTGTGGACAAGCTGAAGATCGACCAGTCCTTCATACGGAACATCGCACGGGACCAGGACAACGCCGCCGTCGTACGCGCCGTGATCTCGATCGGCCGCAGCATGCAGCTCAAGGTGATCGCGGAGGGGGTCGAAAACGCTTCCCAGCTCGCCTGGCTGCAAGCCGAGGGAAGCGAAGAGGCGCAGGGGTACTACTTCAGCCGCCCGCTGCCGGTAACTAAGATGACGGCGCTTCTGAAGCAGAACGCGAACTTCCTCCACAACCCGCGCGGCCGGGAACAGATGAAGCAGCATTGAAAAGGCAAGAGGCCGGCAGGGTGATCCCCGCCGGCCTCTTTTTTCCCTTCCGGCACACCTGATCGGTACCGGCCTAATGCTCGTCCTCTTCGCCCCCACTATCTTCTTCGTCATCGCTCCCCTGCATGGAAGGGGCGCCCGGCTGAAGCATCCGCATAATCTCCTCGTGGTTACGCTCCATCTCCTCGGTCATCTCGGCACGTTGCTGCGCCATCCTCTTGACCGTCTCCACCACGAGATCGAGCTTCTTGTCGGCGGGAGCCTGATCGAGCTCCTGCAGGAGCTCCTCGAGGTCCTCGTCCTGCTCCTTCGCCCTATCCAGCATCCTTTCCATCATCATGCCGTGCATGCCGGGGGCACCGCCACGCGGCCCCATCCCCTGGGGGGAGCGTCCCGACATCAGGCCGCAACCGGCCTGGCGGTACCCGGCCAGGAGCGGTTCGAGATGGCTCTTCACCTGGGCCGCATCGATACGGTCGGCGCGCACCAGATCCTCCAACGCCCTCAGGTGCATCTTCACGTCGATCAGGTGCTGTTCCATCATCTTCTGCCGCTGCGGCGGAAGCTGCATTCCGGCGCGGTACTTTTCCATCTCTTCCACGCTGCGCCGCATCTCCGCAACGGCAACCCGCGCGAGCTGCGGTGCCACGGGCGCCCCCGCATCGGCGGCCGCATAGAGCAGCTGAGCGAAGTTGGCCACGTTCCTGTGGTAGGCCATCATGAGCAGGTGCTCCGGAGTACGCGTCATTTCCCGCCGCATGGAGCCTTTCATGATGTAGCCCGGCGACCCAGGTACCGCATCTTTCATCTGGGGCATATCCGCGTAGGCCGGGGCGGGTTTGTCGGCGGCAAAGGCCGGCAGGGCCGCAAGGAGAAGAACTACTGCTGCTGACATGCGTTTCACGGTTTGTCCTCCTTTCAAAAAAAGGCCGGGTTGACCCGGCTCAATGGATGTCGATGACGGTAGTTAAAACAGTCACAGTGGCCGTTGTTTCTGGATCAGGTTCAGTATAACAAGTATCCCGGCAATCCCAAGCAGCAGATGGAGGTATCCGCCGAAGGTATAGTGGGTCACCAGGCCGATCAGCCACACAACGAGCAATACCACGATGATTGCCTTGAGCATGTTCACCTCCGCCGGAAAGCTTCCGGCACGCCCTTTCAAGGGGCACCAGCCGCTGTTACTTCCCGACCCTCAGCCTGGTGAGATTTTCCATCAGGCCGAACACGTTCAAAAGCCAAAGGACAACTACGATGACAACGACGGCGTTGAGAATGGACTTGATCGAGCCTGCCATGGGTATGAAGGTATTGACGAGCCACAGCAGGACGCCGACCACGATGAGAACGAGCAGCACGTGCACCAAGGGTATGACGAACACCTCCTCTTTCGGTCCGGCTGACCTTCACCCTTTGCAGGGCATCCCAGATCGCCAGCAGAGCGACCGCAGCCACCGCCGCCTCGGAGAGAGCGGCGGCCAGCGCCCCGGCACTGTTTCCACCCGGTGGCAGGCCAGGTGTGGCGCTATTTCTCCAGATCCTTCTCCGCCTTACCGACGTCTTTCTGAATCTTGCCGGTTATCTTCTCCCCCCTGCCTTGATGTTCCATGGAGACATTACGGGTGGTCTTACCGACCGTTTCCTTTGCTTGACCCTTCAGTTCCTGCAGTTTTCCTTTGCTCTGGTCTTTCGTGCTCGCTTTCATGGTGTACCTCCTGAGCGATATCTCTTGGCCGGAAGATGCTGGCTAATCAGTGACTGCGGTCGCTCTGCTGGCGATCGACGCGCCGGCGGCTGTGGAATCGCGCAAAGGCAACATTAATCAACACCAATCAAACCCGACAAAGTGTATAGTGCCGACTTTTGCTGTCAAGCGGGAGCAAGGGGTGAAAAGCGGAGCAGCCGGCAGTGCCGGCTCTTTCCTGAAAGGGAAGACGGGGGGAGGTTACTTCTTCTTTTTTGGGGAAACGGTGAATTTGGCGTGGTGCGGGTGACGGCACAGGAACTGATGTCCGAAGGCGAGCGCATGCTCACAGAAACGGTTCTTCACAAGACAGATGGAGAAGCTGTCAACGAGCGCATTGGTGCGGCAAGTTGTGCGGCACTCCTCCAAAGCCTCGGCATCGGTAGCCGGGCTTTCGTCCTTTTCCTTTTCTTGTTCCTGATCGGGCATGCTTCACTCCTGGCACAGTGGTAACTAAGCCATGACAAAGCCAGTATTAAGTGAAGCGCCCGCACAAATAAATAGGTCAATAAGCAGTGAAAGATGCCAGTACTCACATCATCACTTCAACGAGGTCAGCCCCTGCCTTACCGCGTACTTGGTGAGTTCCGCTATGCTGAAGAGGTCCAGCTTCTTCATGATGCTGTGCCGCTGGTTCTCGACGGTCTTGACACTTACGCCGAAGGCGAAGGCGATCTCCTTGGCGTTGCTGCCGTTGGCTATCAGTTGCAGGATCTCCCTTTCGCGCGCGGAGAGGTTCTCATAGGTAGCAGGCACCTCGTCCGGGATGCGCTGCAGGTACTCCTTGATGAGGAGGGTGGTCACCCTCGGGGGGAGGTAGGTCTCCCCGGCGGCGACGGCCCTAATCGCGCTCGCCAGCTCGGCAAAGGCCGCATCCTTCAGGACATAGCCGTTCGCACCCGCCTTAAGGACCTCCACCACGAAACGGCGGTCGGACTCCATGGAGAGCGCCAGCACCTTCACCTCGGGGAACTCGGCCATGATGCTGCGCGTGGCATCGATGCCGTTCACGTCAGGCATGGATATGTCCATCACGATGACGTCGGGGCGCTCCTTGCGCGTCAGGCCGATCGCCTCGGCGCCGGTCCCGGCTTCCGCGCTCACCCTCATATCCTCTTCCTTGTCGATCAATGCGCGCAGCCCCTGCCGGACGATGGCATGGTCATCGGCGATTAAAATCTTCATCTTCATTTGTCTCCTCCTCTAAAAACCGTCAAGCGGCACCGTTACCGTGGCCAGGGTCCCACCGGCAGCCTTGCCCACGATGGAAAAGGCCCCGCCCAAATGTTCTATTTTCTGCCTTACGTTCAAAAGCCCGAAGCCGCCTTCTCTGGTAGCACCCTTTGCGACCGCGTCCCCATTCAGCCCGATGCCGTCGTCGTCAACCTGGACCACAAGGAAGCCGTTGGAGCGCAGGACCGCCACGCGGCACTGCATGGTCCCGGCATGCTTGGCGACGTTCAGCATCAGCTCCCTGACCGCCTGGAACACCGTCGAGCGGATCTCGTAGCGCAGGGGCTTCTCCTTGCCGTCATCGCTGAATTCGACCTGCAACCCGAAGTCGGCGTAGAGTTCCTCGCCCAGCCAGCGCAGCGCCGCTTCGAGCCCCGCGCTCGCCAGAAGCGGAGGTCTAAGATGGAAGGTGAGCGACCTGATGTCCTGCAGGGTCTGCTCGATTAGCCCCCCGATCCCCTCAGCCTCGGACTCGCATTCCCCGGTCGGCACGCTGCTCGCGAGGGCGTCAAGTTTGATCTTCGCCAGGATGAGCCGCTGTCCCACCTGGTCGTGCAGCTCGCTTGCGATCCGGTCGCGCTCCCGTTCCTCGGCCATGGCGAGATCGAGCGCCATATCCTGGAGTTTTTGCTGCTGGGTGAGGAGCTCAACCTCGATCTTCTTCCTGATCTTTATCTCTTGCAGCAGGTGCTTGTTGGTGAGCTGCAGTTTCGCGGTGCGCTGATACACCTCTTCCTCGAGCTGCTGGCGCGCCCCGGCCATCACCTCCTCGGCCGCCTTGCGTTCCGTTATGTCCAGCACCACCCCCATGAGACCGGTCACCTCCCCTCCCGTGGAGAGAATCGGCTGGTAGTTCGCCAGCCAGTGGCGCGGCTGTTTTTGGGAGGCGTCTGCCCTTCCATGCAACTCAACGTTCCGGATGCACTCGCCCCGCTCGATGACCGGCCGCCAGATTTCCTTGAGCTGGGTGGTGATCTCCGGCGAGAGCACCTCGTCGATGGTGCGCCCCACGTGCTCGCAGATGCTCTTGCAGTTCATCTCCGCCAGGCGCTCGTTAAGGCGCAGGAACCTGAGGTCCCGGTCCACGACGAAAAGGCCGACCGGGGTGTGCGTGTAGACGTTGGCCAGTTCCTGCAACTGCATCCGGTAGCGCTGCTCGCTGTCGTGCAGCGCCTTGGTGTAGTCCTGCACCTGCTGCGTCACGTTGTTGAAGACCCGGCTCATCTCGGCCAGCTCGTCGGTCCCCTCCGCCGAGATGCGGTGGTCCAGGTTCCCCGCGGCGACCTGGTCGGCGGCCTCCTTGACCGCCATCATGCGGCGGTGCAGCACGGCGTTCAGATAAATGGAATTCACAATGGTCCCGAGCGCCATAAGGAACACCAGCACCAGGGTCAGGGTGATCATCCGGTTCGTCGCCTGCTCGAACCTCTCGCGTGCCGACTTCTGCAGGCTCACCGCTTCCTGCTGCAGCGCCGAATCCTTGAGCATGATCTGACTGTACAGACGGCTCGCGAACTCGTCGTGGTGCACGTAGGCAGGATCTACCCCGGCAACCCCGCGCATCCGCTCTACAAGGCGCTGCGATATGAGCTGCGATTCAGCCAGTTCGCGCATCACCCGTTCCAGCGCCTCACGCGACGGTCGGTCGCCGAACTCCGTATGCCCCACACCTGCCAGGTGCGCGGTCTTCTCCGTGAGCGAGAACCACTGCAGCCTCGCCCGCTCTACACCGTACAGGAAGTACTCATCGCGCAGCGTGGCACGCTGGAACACAACCGATTGGATACGGTCGGCCAGGGCGTGCTTCTCCCCGGCCAGGTGCAGCTCTCTGCTCGTCCACGCAAGCAGAGAGGCCACGATCAGCAACAGCGTGAGGGACAGGAGCGCGCTTACTTTGAGCCTGCGGGCAAAGGTCACGGTCTTAGCACCTGCGGGTCCACGGCTTCCGGTTTCACCGACAGCAGCGGGCGCGGATCAATGACTTCCAGGAAGTTCGGCATCCTGACGTTGCGCGCCAGGCGGTGCTTCGCCGCCCAGCGGGTTTCCTCCTCGAGAGCCAGGAGCAGGGCGTGGTCCAGGGCGACGGTGCACGAGCCTTCCTCCCACAATTCGGCAACCAGTGCCGGTGGAAGCTTGAGGTCCGCAAAGACTATCGCCTGAGCCTCCTGCGGGTGACGCAACGCGAACTCTTCGGCCCGGAGCAGGGCACGCAACATGCGCCGCATCGCCTCCTGGTTGCCGTTCACAAACGAGGCGTGCCCTGCAATAACGAAGGTTTCCGTATAGATGTGAGGGTCGTTCAACACCACCCCGTCGGCACCCATCCTCTCGGCGATGATCTTGCCGGTGGGGTCCCAGGTGGAAACTGCGTCCACCCTCCCGGAAAGAAGGGCTTCCTGCATCTGTTCCGGCGGCAAGTCAACCAGCCTCACCTCATCCATGGCCAAGTGGTTGGCGGTCAGGAAAGAGGAGAGAAATATGTGGGAGGTGGTTCCCTGCGTGAAGGCGATGCGCTTGTTCTTCAAATCTCCGGGGGCGGAGATGCCGCTTTTCCTGCGTGCGACGATGCCGTTTTTCTTGTTCGAGGTATAGATGCTGCCGATCACGGAGAGTTTCTGCCCACCAAGAACGGCAAACATGAGCGGAGTTTCGGCGACGGTGGCGAGGTCGGCCTTCCCATCCAGCACCGCCTGCAACGCCGCCTTGCCGTAGCCGCAAGGTTGCACCTGGACGGCGAGCCCCTCCTCCTTGAAGAACCCCTTGGCAGCAGCAAGTTGCACCAGCGAACAATCGTGCAAGTTGGCCCAAGCCAGGCGCAAGGGAATGGGCGGGCCGGCTTCTTGCGCACGCTGACCTTTGCAACCTGAAACTAGCAGACACAGTATCAGTATCAGCGCAACTCTCAGTATCCACTCCTCATGATCGGCGCATGCTTACACGGCTGCATGGAGGGTCCCCCATTCTTTCACAGGACGCGGCCGCAATGTGTCTGCACGGGCTCAGCTATGTCAAAGCCCGGCAAAGTACCGGTGAATAATATGACGAGTAGCTAACAAAGTGCAATTAATTTTAGCACTCCCCGCGCCAAATACTGCAAATTGCATAAAATAGCGTCGCTGAACGAAAAAAGGGCAGGCCAAGGCCTGCCCTCTTCTTGGATGTTGCCGGTATCAAAGCATGTTTTCATAAACTGTGACAGTCGACCCTCACTTTGTCGTCTTGGCAGCCTTCCCCCCCTTGGCAAACTTCGCGAAACGCGCCGGCAGCTTGGCAAGCGACGCCCGGTCCGGGTACTTCTTAAGCCCGGCGGCAACCCGCGCCAGGCGCTCGTCCAGCGGCGGGTGGGTCGAGAACCAGGAGCCGTTCTTCGTTGCGGTCGCCTCCTGGCGCTTGAGCTTTTCCAGCACGGTCGTCATGGCGGAGGGATCGTAGCCGGTCCGGTAGGTGGTCTCCAGGGCCGCCTGGTCCGCCTCGAACTCCATCCCCTGGTCGAGTCCCTTGTCGAAGAGGGTCGACTGCATGTCGCCGATCATCGACTCGAACTGCT
>MTLC01003036.1_pt1 | contig 12417 bp, 11 predicted proteins | sample 1982451 | NCBI WGS metagenome assembly MTLC01 (sample SAMN05710165, study PRJNA340218) | biofilm metagenome | isolation source: sample SPH anode biofilm adapted to +100 mV | place: USA | collected 2012-02-03 | reverse complement strand
CAGTAAACTCAGAACCATTTAGCGCTCTACCACCAAAATCCATTATTTCACCGGTATTTTGAATATCTTTAGGTGTTTGACCTTCATCAAAAATACGTTTGTTGATTGTGATATTCGTATTTTTTACATCTACATTATCATCAGCTGAAACGATATGCTGATTTGACACAAAAGCGGTTGTTAACAACAAAATTGTTGCTAAAATCACTTGTAAGAATTTGTTTGTTTTCATATTTTTCTCCAAAATTTTCTATATAAGCTTGACAATAATTGACAAAGACTTTAGTTTATGACGGCTTTGGCTTACGTCGGTTATACCAAAAGCTAACTGTTATGATTACGACAATGCCACCCAAAACAACCATTACCGACTTAACTTCACCTGTATCAGGTAAAAAAGGGAAATGAGGTGGTTTCGGATTTACCGGGTTTACTGGTGGGATAACTGGTGTTTTGACTGCTGTATTTTTAGGATACAGATTTATCGTTGTCAAAAATGATGTTTTATCAACAGGATTCGCTACTGGTAATATAACCAACATCGGTGTTGCCGTCATCTTGACTTTACCAGCATCTTTGTCAGAGATCTGCTTCTCCAGTATCAGATAAGCACTGTTTTGAGAAGTAGGTTGAACACTAAATCGTGCAACACCATCATCTCCATCGCTTGAAACCGTCACAACTTCCTGACTTGTTGGCTGATATGGCTTTATTTCGGCCAATAGGCTAGCCTTATCAGTATTTGTGACGTGTTTCATAAGCGCCTCTTTAGATGTACTTTTTAAAGCATTTGACACATAACTAGTGACATCATAAACATCGAAAGTGACACCATTCAACCCATATGTTTTATCCGAATCAATCACACCTGAATTGGGATCATTAGGTGTAATCACTAACCCATTATCTTTAATTGTTTTTAAGTCTCCACTATCTTTAAAGACACGTTTATGTAAGATAAAGGTAATCGGTTGTTCATCTGCTGCTATTTTCTGAGCATTTGTAAAGGTTATCCCCAGAGACGTGATTAACAGCAACAGTAACAGTAACAGATGACTTTTGTTATCTGGACCTTTAAGAAGTTGATGATGACGTAGACGTCTATTACGATAGTAGAAGATACCACCGATAATCGCAACTAATCCCATAAAGATAAGACTCGCTATAAAATAGCCTGTCCGACCAGAGCCACCTGTACTAGGGAGAATACCTTTTTGCTGATTTTTAACGGTTAGTTTAATCGTATAATTATCAGCAGAAATAGGCTTCCCATCTTGTGTAACAGATCCATTCTTGTCAACAGTGATGATAATCGGCTGACTTAAAATAACATAACCATCTGGTGCTTTCGTCTCAGTTAACGTATACGTACCAGGTGTTAAGTTTGCAAATGTAAAAATAGCACCTGTTGAATCTGTATTAATACTGAACTCTTTACCACTCGAATTTACCAGTTTAAAACTAGCACCTGCTATATTTTTACCATTACTATCAGTTTTTGTGACCTGTAAATTTAAGGGTTTAAACTGTTTTGTATTTTTATAAGTCATGTCATCTACTTTAGTCCCATCATAACCATTAACAGCGACTTCCTCAGATACACTATAGTTGAATGCGACACCATTTGTATTATACTTAGGTAACGATAAACTAGGTTGACTAGTTGCATCTACTGCAAGTTTTGAGACACTTGTCGTCCATGTATCATTGCTGGACGTACCTTGGATAGTGGCAAATCCTTTTTGCCAAGCATTGTTTGTTACAGTATTGTTTCGTGTGATACCATATGTCACTTGAGTTGGTCGATTGGTTTTAATCCCATCATACTCTTCCCAAATCTTCTTTAGGTTAAGTGTGATTCCAGGGGCCTTCGCAGATGGCACACCAAAATCAACTTGATAATCAGGAGTTTTGATATTTGGCATCAGCGTCGTACGACCATTCATCTGATACCAATAATCTGGTTTAAAATCATTGGTCTCAGTATTTAAGCGAACTTGGTAATGAAATTGAACTTCTTCACCTGCACCTAAAGACATATCTGACACGTTTAATTGATTACTCGTCATATTCGTCGTAGGTAATTTCACAATTGACTTAGTCCCAATACTTTTCACATCGACTGTACCATTATACTGAAATTGTGATCCTAGAGGATCTGATATCGTCGCATTGTTGACCGTATCGAATTCACTGATCACATTTTGTGCACGATCTTGTAGATATTTTTGGATATCATTTGCTGAATCAGCATCTTGATAAAGACCTGGAGTTGCTAGTAACACCATTCGTGCACGAACTTCTTGTAGTGTAAGGTAGGTATTCGTACTAATATTGGTATAACCTGAGTCTTTACCAAGTTGAATCCCTAAGGCATGAAGTGTAATGCCTTTATCCTTGGAGATTTTAGCTTCTCCAAGCGTTGCAGGCCATGTATCACGTATGATATTTCCTCCAACGTTGTATGAAGTTGGCGTTATAGTGTTATTTACATTTCTCCATAACTGAGATGTAAAACCTGGTTGATCTAAGTTATTGGAAAATGAAGTACCATACAAAGTGCCTCCTACATTAGTTGCTGAACTAACAACATAGCTAAAAGTTGGCACGCCATCTGTCAGCAAAATCATCATTTTCTGGTTGGTACTAGTATCGCTTTGTAGCATATCAGTACCATTTCGGATACCTAATTGTGTAAACGTTCCACCTTGAAATGTTTGATTCACAGCACCATTTAGCGCAGCTACTTGACCTTGCGCTGAGACCGCTTTCATATCAACTTTAACGATACCTGTTTTTGTCGATAAATAATTCGGACTAGAATAACCAACTAAACCGACATTCACATAATCGCCAATTCCAGCGTTTGTGATTTGTTGTAAAAAACTAGATATCCCAGATCGTACAGCGGCAGCTCGATCAGGCTCCATAGAGCCCGACATATCGACAACTAAGACGATATCAACCGGTTTGATATTTTTTTGATCGTTACCTCTGACATTTAGATAAACATCATATAAGCCTGGTGTTGCTGTTTCTTTAGCGTACTTACGCATGGCAAACTGTGCAGCACTCCCTGTTCCACCATATTCTATATAAGAAGTGCTCTTGTTACTAGGATCACCACTCCATGATTTGTTGCCATCCCATTGATTTGTGGCATTGACATTACCTTGATGGTTAATGACTGTCTGATTGCCTGCTGGGATCCAACTATTAGTCGGATATATTCCTGTCGCATCAGTTGTATATTGCGGAACTATATTAGGACCAGCTGTTAACATTTCAGTCTGGAATTGAGTAGCAGTTGACTTACTTGCTGAAGTCGACGCCATTGTTTGACTTGCTTGGGAGTTCGTCACTGAATTTGATGTAGTTGAAGCTGTACTTGAACTTGAACTTGAACTTGGCGTTGCACTAGAACTGGATTTTGTTGAAGTACTCGACGTACCAGTTACTGTATTTTCTGGTGGTGTTAACGCATAAGTTTTACCAATGTCTTTAGGTAAGATATCTGTTTGCAGTTTGCCAGATTTATCTTGTGCGTCAGCTTGAACATTTAAAGAAATCTTAGTAATACTACTTTCAGTTGTTAATCTGACATAGCCTTCATCTTGTGCTCTAAAGGTACTAAGCAATTGCTTATCTTTGGTTATCGTCCAGCCTTCTTCTGGTACTACAGTAATCGGTTGGCCTTGAGGATCTAAAAACTGAAATTTCAAACGCCTTGTTTCACCATCTTCAACTGCATGATAACGATAATGAATCACCCAAGCATTCCCAGCTTGACTAGGTGTTACTTTAGAACTGACTAGGAGGTCATCATCTTGTATTAACATTGATTCATCACTCGCTAATGAATCTGCTAATACTGTGTATCCTTGGCTAATATTTGCTACTATACTCAAACATAGTACCAAAAGGCTGAGCCAAGTTGCCCACTTTTTCTTCATATATCGTCCCCTTTCTCTTAAAATATATATGTAAGCAAATCTTGACACCCATCAAAGATCTGAAAACAGCTTAATTCGGTTGGAAACTCAAAACAATTATTACGCTCAATCTTTTAATTTATATCATCTAGATTTATATCATAATACTCGATAAATCGAGTACATTTCAAGGTATAGCCTGTTTCATCAGTAACTACCCATCTAATTAACTTAACTATATACTAATTCTATAGAAAATGCAAGACTTTTATTTGGCGATTTTTACACTGATTTATCTATTTGGTTCTGTTGCAAAGTTTTAAATCTACTATCAAATAAGGTAGAATAATAGAAAAAGATAGCAGGAGGAATGACGATGAATCATTTTAAAGGAAAGCAATTTCAGCAGGATGTGATTATTGTAGCCGTGGGCTACTATCTTCGTTATAACCTTAGCTATCGTGAAGTTCAAGAAATCTTATATGATCGTGGCATTAACGTTTCTCATACGACGATTTATCGTTGGGTGCAAGAATATGGCAAACGACTCTATCAAATTTGGAAAAAGAAAAATAAAAAATCCTTTTATTCATGGAAAATGGATGAAACGTACATCAAAATTAAAGGAAAATGGCATTATTTGTATCGAGCCATCGATGCAGATGGTTTAACCTTGGATATTTGGTTACGTAAAAAACGGGACACACAAGCAGCCTATGCTTTTCTTAAGCGGTTAGTGAAGCAGTTTGATGAACCGAAGGTTGTAGTCACAGATAAAGCCCCCTCTATTACAAGTGCCTTTAAGAAACTAAAAGAATACGGCTTTTATCAAGGGACAGAACATCGTACCATTAAATACCTGAATAATTTGATTGAACAAGACCATCGTCCAGTAAAGAGACGCAATAAATTCTATCGAAGTTTACGCATTGCCTCACCCACGATTAAAGGCATGGAAGCCATCCGAGGATTATATAAGAAAACCCGAAAAGAAGGCACTCTCTTCGGGTTTTCGGTCTGTACTGAAATCAAGGTATTATTGGGAATCCCAGCTTAAATCATAGATACCGTAAGGGATTTTATTCTTTATTTAAAACTTTGCAACAGAACCGCGAGTAGTTTATTTGTCTCGCACCTACGGAGCGAGACGGACTAAAAGTCACATAATGAGAAAAACACCAAAGTATTTAATCCTTTGGTGTTTTTGAAAAATAGTAGATATAATCTCATTAAACTTTTGTTGTTATCAGTTTAATAAGCTGTTCTTCAATGCACTTCAAATCTTTCTCCTCCGACTGTGTTGAGATTTCAAGAACAAATCGTTGAAAAAAGTATGCAAATAGGAGTCCTAAGCCTGTTCGGATAACCTCACAATCTTCCTGATAAGTAACAATATTGGGGTTATCATTTTGTAACCGGCTTAGCTGCATTTTTAAATCATCAATAATAGTATCTTGAATAGCAGCCATTAGACTCTGACGTAGTCCTAAATTAACTAAGATTTCCTGAAGTATTATTTTTATTATATCTGCATTTTGAGCTAAGAAACGAAAGCGATTCTGAACAATAAAGTGAATAACATCTTCAATCTTGCTATAGGTCTTCAATTTTGGCAGAAATTCTTTTTTCAACTCAGGAATGAGGGGCTCAATAATTTCTGATAAAAGCTCCTCTTTGGTTTTGAAATATTTAAAAATGGTGGCCTGACTAATACTGGCTTTTTCTGCAATTTGGGCAGTCGAAGTCCCATTGTAACCTTGCCGCGAAAACAGTTCAACAGCAGCAGAAAGGGTCTTCTTTTTTCCAGCAGGCATTTTTTGTACTTTCAGCCAATCCTGATAGCTATGTAAAATTGTATTGTTGTCCATCGTTACCTCGTTCTTTTCTTCTCTATTATACCTTGCGGTAGCGTTTTAGTCCAACGATATTCAAAATTGTTAAAATGCCAAGGAAGAAGGAAAGGACAAGCAGGTCATTTCCAAGATGGATAATGCTGGTACCGTTCAGAACAATTTTTGATAAGGCGTGCCCAGCATAATAAAGTGGAAGAACTTTCCCAATAGATTGCACCCAGTCTGCCATAGAATCTAAAGGAATGATACCTGAAATGAAAAGTTGCGGAGTGATAATGAGCGGGATAAATTGCATCATTTGAAATTCGGACTTGGCCAAAGTGGACAGCAGGAGACCAAATGCCAGAGCGACGAGCGCAAAAAGAATATTGACAATGATGACATCTCCTATATTGCCAAGAACTTCTAAATCTAAGAGCCAGATGGTTGATAAGACAATAACAACTGTCTGAAGTGCTGCAATAAGACTATAAGCCAGCATGTAGCCATAGACGATATCAGATCGCTTGACTGGTGTGGCTAGGAGGCGATCCAGTGTTCCCGTGGTACGTTCTTTCAAAAGAGCCATCCCTGAGATGAGAAAAACAAAGAAGAATACAAAGAAGCCCATCAGAATAGGAGTCATTTTGGTAAAGAAAGTGGTGTCCTCATCTCCATAAATATATTGTTCAGAGAGGTTAATATCATCAGCTTGAGAACCTTCAATTTCTACTGTTTCGGCTTGGTCGATATTTGCTTCATTAGAATCGCCGGCTTGTAAATTGCCAGACTGGCTTTGTGCCTTTTTAACAGCTTGAGCACTGGCTTCTTGTGCCTTCTTGAGATTTTCGATTTGGTCCTGAATTTGCGCTTGCTTGAGGGTGCTCGTTATGACCTGACGGGACAAGTTTGTTTTGCCAGGATCGGTATTGGTATAAGTTACCTGGTAGATATTTTCGTCCTTGAAGATAAGCACGGCGTCGACTTTTTCATCTTTTAAGGCTTCATTTGCCTTACTTTCTGTTTTATAATCCTTGGCCTTGATATGTTCCACGTCATCTAGGGATTTGACAATACTATCAGAAACATCGACGGCAGCGATGCTGACATTTGTTTCAGTATTAGCGGAAAAAGCAGCATTCATGAGCCACATGATAAAAACAGGCGCCATAAATAATAGGATCAGGGTTCGTTTATCACGTAATAGTTCCAGGAATACTTTTTTTGAAATGGCCAAAATCTTCATTCTAATTCTCCCTCTGCTTTCAAGAAAACTTCCTCAACTGTATTGACACCATATGATGACTTAAGGGCAATGGGGCTGTTAAAGGCGATCATTTTGCCATCAAGCAACAGTCCAACCTTATCTGTCAGCTCCGCCTCATCCATGACATGGGTGGTAATCAATATGCCAACCCCTTCAGACTTCAATTGATGCAGTTCTTTCCAAACCTGACGGCGCAGAGCAGGGTCAATACCAACAGTTGGTTCATCAAGAATGAGGAGTCTAGGATTCCCTAAAAGTGCAATGGCTAAAGACAATCGACGTTTCATACCGCCAGAGTAGCCTGAAACGAACTTATTGAGGTGCTCCGTTAGTTCGACAACTTGTGAGACATGTTTAATGGCTTCAGGAATCTCAGCGCGAGACAGTCCCTTCATCCGGGCAAAAAATTGCAGATTCTCGAAACCCGTCAGTGACTCATAGAGGGCATCCGATTGTGCCATATAACCAATTTCTCCCAAGACATAGCGGTTGGGCATATGATGCCCTAGCACAAGCGCCTCTCCCTGATCCGCCTTTTCCATCCCAAGCATGGTTTTAATCATGGTTGATTTTCCAGCACCGGATGGGCCGATTAAACCGATAATTTGACCAGCTATCAAGTCAAAATTGATCTTGTCGAGAACAAGCTGCTGCCCAAAGTTTTTAGAGATTGCTTGTAAATCTAATAATTTTTCCATAAGAGCCTCTTTCTAAGTAAGTGATTAATCACTTACTATTTTTTATTATAGTGGATAATCACTTACTTGTCAAATGATTTTTTAAAATTTAAATTGAAATTTGCTAACAAAATTGAGAAGCATCAAGTTTTCCCTCATACAAAGATGCTATAATATAGTAATGAAGAGAAAGGACGATTTGAATGAGCTATTCAAAACTTTTAAAAGAAATAATGTACGATGAAGATAATATTTCATATACAGAAAAAGGGATAAAACCACTTTTTTCTGCTCCAGAGACTGCTCAAATTATAATCATAGCACAAGCACCGGGGATTCGTGCTCAAGAGTTAGGTATATTTTTCAATGATTTAAGCGGCGATAAGCTTCGTGAATGGTTAGGTATTGATAGAGAATGTTTTTATGATTCTGGATATTTTGCAGTGGTCCCAATGGATTATTATTTTCCTGGAAAAGGTAAAACGGGGGACTTACCTCCAAGAAAAGGATTTGCAGAAAAATGGCATAAGAAAACATTAGATCTCATGCCAAATAAACAATTAATACTTTTGATTGGTGCCTATGCTCAACGATATTACTTAAAACAGAGATCGACGGAAAAATTAACCAATACTGTAAAGAATTTCGATAGATATCTACCTGAATTTTTCCCCCTTGTGCACCCTTCGCCACGTAATAATATTTGGCAGTCCAAAAATCCTTGGTTTCTAGATCAGGTTATTCCTGCTTTGCAGGAACGTGTTAAAGCAATTCTTAAATAAAGATTCGGAAATATACAGAAGATCGTTTTTAAACAATCTACCAGGAATAGTAGGTTTTTTTATAGTCAAAATTTTTAGAACTGATACTATCGTAACCGAATAGAATTATAAAAATATAAGTCTATGATTAATATCATTAAATCAATTGAACATAGTTAGATGTATTTGAAACAATCTAGACATTCTAGTATTTTTAAAACTTGATATAAATCAATTCTTATATTTTTATACTCATTTATACTAGAGACAATAAGGGAGGTAGAAATCATGCAAAAATGGTTATCAGGTTATCGAAATTGGTTGACAGTCATCACTGGTGTTCTTATTATACTTGCTTTTGCAGTCAAATGGTTTTTGAGTAGTGAGCAGGGCTCGGCTTATCTATTGTTTGCAGCTTCATTAGTTGGCGGTTTTCCAATTTTAGTTCAAGCATATCAAGCTCTTAGAGTTAAGGTCATTAGCATCGATCTTTTGGTGACCCTTGCTATTTTAGGGGCATTTGTTATTAATGAGTTTGTAGAATCAGCTATTGTAGCTTTTCTCTTCTTGTTTGGTGCATACTTAGAACAAAGAACATTAGCCAAGACACGTTCTGCGATTAAGAATCTTGTCGAGTTGGTGCCAGAGACTACATTTCGGAAAGCACACAATGGTGACTTTGAAGAGGTGTCGGTTGAAGAAGTTGAAGAAGGTGACATTCTTATAGTAAAAACAGGTGGTAAGATCCCAGTTGATGGTGAAGTTATATTTGGCGCTGGTACCACAAATGAATCTAGTATAACAGGTGAGCCTATTCCAGTCTCTAAAGGTCTAGGAGATAAAGTTTTTGCTGGTACTATTCTCGAAAATGGGACCATACAACTTCGTACTGATAAAATTGGGGAAGACACAACTTTTGGGAAAATTATTGAATTAGTCGAAGAAGCACAAGACTCCAAATCAAAAGCTGAAAGATTTATTGATCAATTTTCAAAATACTATACACCTGCAGTTTTGGTGCTTGCTATTCTCGTTTGGCTTATTAGTCGCAATATTAAGTTAGCCGTTACTATTTTGGTTCTTGGATGTCCTGGTGCATTGGTTATTGGGGTACCAGTTTCAAATGTGTCAGGGATTGGAAATGGCGCACGACATGGTATTTTATTTAAGGGTAGTGATGTCATTACAAACTTTAGTAAAGTTGATACAATGCTATTTGATAAAACAGGAACATTAACTTATGGTAACCCTCAGGTTGCACAGACAATCTACTATAGCAGTGATAGGAGTCTTGCTGAGAGCTTACTGGCTAGTGTTGAGAGAGAATCAGATCATCCGCTCGCGAAAGCAATTGTGAACCATTACTCAGGTTCTGTAGTAGAGGTAATTGACTCAACAGAGGTCGTTCAAGGTGGGGGAGTTGTTGCTCGTATTCAAAATCACCAAGTTCTCGTAGGGAACTCTTATTTGATGAATCAATATAATATTCCTTTCACTAACCAGATGAAGAGCGACATAGCAGGGATGGAAGCAGAAGGGAATTCAATTGTCCTAACTGCTATTGATGGACAAATAGCTCTTGTTGTAGGGATTCGCGACCAGATTAGACAAGGAGTCAAGGAGGATTTAGAGACGCTTAAGAATATGGGAGTAAAAAATCTCATTCTATTGTCTGGAGATAATCAAGGCACAGTTGATTTAGTTACTAATCAGTTAGGCTTAACCGAGGCTTATGGTCATCTACTACCAGAAGACAAGGCAGAATTTGTGAGAAAACGTCAGGCAAGTGGAGAAATAGTAGCATTTGTCGGAGATGGTATTAATGATAGCCCATCATTGGTCTTGGCAGATATTGGAATTGCCATGGGAAACGGTACAGATGTTGCCATTGAAACTTCAAATGTTGTTTTGATGAATTCGGATTTTCACAGAATCCCTCATGCGATCGGATTGGCTAAAGCTACACGACGTAATATGATTGAAAATATCTTCATTTCATTGCTAGTCGTAGTAGTTCTTCTTATCAGCGTTCTCTCAAGTTCGTGGATGAATATGGCTATTGGCATGTTTGTTCATGAAGGTAGCATTCTCCTAGTTATTTTGAATGCTATGAGGCTTTTAAAATATAAAAGAAAATAGAGATTCTTGATAGAAATCAATTTTTTATTCTAAATATCGTACTATACTAAAGATATAATAAGGAAAGGAAGTAAAGATGATGAAAAAAGCTATACTACAGCTTGAAACACTGGCTTGTCCTACATGTATGCAAAAAATTGAGGGAGCCATTAAAAGTGTGGCAGGCGTTGATAAGGACAGTGTTAAGGTTCTCTTCAACGCTAGCAAGGCAAAAGCAAATTTTGATACAAGTCTGACAAATATTGAAGAAATTACGAATGCAGTACGAGCAATTGGCTATGATGTTCTAAAAGCATCAGAAAAATAATAGGGGGGGAAGTTGTAATGTTAAAACAATTTTTTGAAGCAAATGATGAGATGCTTGATTTATATACTAATGCTATCACAAAAGCTCATGGGAAAAATCATCCAGAAGTTTTTGAAGTTCGCAAACTTTATGAAACAATTCAGCATAAAATTCAGGGTAATAATATGGACCTATCAAATGAATTTTCGGAACTGAGGGGTGTTACAAAAGATTTTGCGATTCCAGATGATGTTTGTGAGACATTTACTAAAACCTATCAGCTCTTAAAACAATTTGTCGAATTATCTCAAGAGTAGGTTTCGTCAATTAGAAAGAGGTTATCCATGGTTCAACATCTTTGCGTAACACTTGTACCATTATTTAATTATCTGTCAGAAGATGAGCAGATTGAAATCAATCAATTGGCGAGACACCAACAATTTAAAAAAAATGAGATTATTTTCAAACCAGGAGATGAAAAGCTAAATATTGTAGCTCGTGGAAGTATGAAAGTCTATCAACTGTCTCCGAATGGTAAGGAACAACTTTTACGAGTTGTTGAACCGGGTAGCTATGAGGGTGAAAATCAGTTGTTTGGTATAAAAAACGAGACACTTTTTGGTGAAGCTCTCGAAACAACTGAAATTTGTAGCTTGAGCAAACAAGCTTTTGATCAAGTAATGCTTAGGAATCCACAAATAGCTCTTAAATTATTTGAATTAAGTATGCAAAAGATGATTCAAGTAGAGAAGCAGGCCCAGATTTTATCTATGGAGCGTGTTGAGGAACGTTTGTCGAACTACCTCTTGGATTTGTCAAAAGTAGCGAATGATTATCAGTTCAGTTTACCTATGAAGATGATTGATATCGCGCGATATATAGGAACTACCCCTGAAACTCTTTCTAGAAAATTTAGATTTCTTGAGGATAATAGATTGATAAAACGTTCAGGTAGAAGAATAATTATTCTTAACGGAGATGGCTTAATTGATTTATGAGGTGAAAAATGTCGTTTGACAAATTAAAGGAATATCTACCCTATCAAGGAGAAAAATATATTAAGCCTGAATAGGCTGGTAATTATCGCCGGTATATGATGGATTTAAGGGACCTAGCTCGACAGGCCCGGGATGAATTCAGTTTAATCAGTAAATCTTTTGAAGACAGGGTAAAGCCATTTAAAGCAGAGCGTGTTAGTCAATGGATGAATCAATCTCAGCTATGTCGTCCACATTTTTGGTGTTACTTCCGATTGCCTTCCGATGGTTTGGATGATTCGGCATTGGCTATTCGTCTTTATGGGGAATCTGATAATTTCGGAATTTCCGTTGAGGTTAGTTTTGTAGAAAGAAGAAGGCCTGAAAACAGTTTAGAGAAACAAAATAAAGGGCACCTCTAATAACTACCAATTAATTCACCTCTAAATGAAATTAGAAAAAAATACAGAAAACTAAGCATAGTCTACTGTGTCTTTCTTTATGTTACAGACGCCACTTGACTGTTTATTCTTATTTTAGACAGAT
>MTLC01000857.1_pt2 | contig 12437 bp, 10 predicted proteins | sample 1982451 | NCBI WGS metagenome assembly MTLC01 (sample SAMN05710165, study PRJNA340218) | biofilm metagenome | isolation source: sample SPH anode biofilm adapted to +100 mV | place: USA | collected 2012-02-03 | reverse complement strand
AGCTCAACCCCGAGCACCAGATCATGCAGGTGATGACCGCCATGTACGAGAAGGACAAGTCGAACCCGAAACTCGCCGACTACAGCGAGCTCCTCTTCGACCAGGCGCTTTTGACCGAAGGCTCCCCGATCAAGGACCCGCTCCGCTTCACCAGGCTCGTCAGCGAGCTCATGGTCGCCGGCGGCAAATAGCCGGCCAGCTCCACGTAAGAAAAGCCGGGAGGAGACTCAGCTCCTCCCGGCTTTTCTGTGCACTCACCGCACCCCCCTCCTGCATCCTCAAGGCGGCGCAAGCATGGTACAGCCGGCCATCTCGTTTTGCCCGTCCTGGGGACTTACCATTTCAAAAGAAGCCTTGCCGAAAATGCCCGTATTAACTCTGACATGGTAGGAGCGACCGGCCTCGAGCGTGAAGGAGCAGCGGCTTCTCGGTTCGCTGCCGACGGTGAACTCCCTTTTCCCCGGCGGCGCGAGGAAGGTATAACAGGTCGAGCCTCTGAGGGGTGCGACGTAATTTCCGTCCAGGTACACCATCGTGTAGCGATTTGGCAGGTACACGCCGGTTTGATACAGGACCACCAGGGCTGACGATTCCGGAGCGGTTTTCCCGGCATACGGGGGAGCGACGGTCACGGGGTAACGGCACGGGGGGTCGTCCCCGCCGGCCAGGGGAAAAACGATGAAGAAGACATTACCCCTTCGGGTATGGAGCGATTCGCCTCGTTCACCGTTGAAGGTGATGCGGTCGAATCTGTCGCAAAGCGGCAGCACGAGCGGCACCGGCAGAAGAAACACGGGGATCGGGCCGCACCACATCTTTCCGCGGTAGACCCAGGTGTCTTTCCCGTCGGAACTGCTTATTATCTCGTCGGGTTCCCCCCACTCCTTCAAAAAATCAGATTTCGTGGAGACCTTTGGGGTTCCAAACAGAAAGAAATCGTGAATCTCGGTACTAGGCATTTCATAGCGGCATTCCGAGGGATACCTTACCGCCAGGCCGCATCCTGTGAGAAAAAAAGAGAGGAAGATATAGCAGCCGATTATGCCTCTGCACATAAATCACCCCCTTGCCTGAATCTTCCAGGTCTGTTCCAGTTCACCGCCTTTCCTGTACGGGAAAGGTTGTTTCTTACCCCTCCAGCACCGCGTGCAGCTTCTTGCTCATCTCCGCGACATTGTACGGTTTCTGAATGAAACCCGAAAGTCCGCTCCCGGCGAACTTAAGGTTCACCTCCTGCTCGTTATAGCCGCTGGACATGATGACCTTCAGGTCGGGATTCAGCTCCTTCAGGGCCCGGAAGGTCTGTTCACCGTCGAGATTGGGCATGGTGAGGTCAAGGAGCACGCAGACGATCTCCTCGGCGTGTCGGCGATAGACTTCCAGGGCCTCCTGCCCGTCGCAGGCGAGCAGCACCTTGAAGCCCATGGTCTCCAGCATGTCGCGCCCGAGCCCCCGGATGCTCTCCTCGTCGTCGGCGAGCAGCACGGTGCCGGACCCTTGCCAGAGGGGACCGAGATCGGCAAGTTCGTGATGATCGGCGTCCCCGTCGACGCAGGGCAGAAGCAGACGGAAGGTGCTCCCCCTACCCTTCTCGCTGTAGACCTTGATGGCTCCGTGGTGCGCTCTCACGATGCCCAAGACGGCTGCCATGCCGAGGCCGCGTCCTGTGAACTTGGTGGTGAAAAAGGGGTCGAAGATCCTGGGTATCACCTCTCGGTCCATGCCGCAGCCGTTGTCGGAAATTTCGAGAACCACGTAGTCCCCTTCGGGTAGCCGGTCGTCGATCCAGGATTCGGAGAGGTACGCGCGGTCGCAGTAAAGGCGTTTGGTACTGATGACGATCATGCCGCTGGCGTCGCCCACCGCCTCGCTCGCGTTTAGTACGAGGTTGAGAACGACCTGCCGCAGTTGCGTCGCGTCGCCGCTTACCGGTGGGAGCTCCTGCGCGAAGTCGAAGCGCAGCGTCACCTTCTTGGAAATCGACACCTCGAGCATCTGCCCCATTTCCCGCACAAGCCTGGTCATGTCGAGCTTTTCGATGACGAACTTCCCTCTTCCAGAGTATGCGAGCATCTGCCTGGCCAGGTCGGCGGCACGGGTAGCTGCCTGTTCGATCTGGACCAGGTTCTCACAGGCGGGCGCGTCGGGCGCCATCCGCATCAGCGCGAGGTCGGCGTTGCCGAGGATCACCATGAGGATGTTGTTGAAGTCATGGGCGATGCCGCCCGCCAGTACCCCGAGGCTCTCAAGTTTCTGTACGTGGAGCATCTGGGATTCGATAAGGCGCTTCTCCTGTTCCAGGCGCTTGCGCTCGGTCACGTCGACCGCTATAAACATCAGGTGATGTTTCCCCTCCACCTCGAAGCGCGACAGGAAGCACTCCACCTGCAGCAGTTTCCCGAAAGAGGATGTCGTCTCGATCTCGATGCTCCTCGTCTGGCCGTCGGAGAGCACCAGTTCGGCGGCGGCGCGCGTTCCCGCCTCCCAGGAGGGAACCTTGCGGAAATTCTGGGTCAGCAACTGCTGCACGGTCCCCCCGGCCAGCTCCGCCGCCGCCTGATTCGCCTTTACGCACGCCCCGCTCTCACCCTCGTAGACGAGAATCGCAGTTGGGGAAGAAGCGAGCAGCGATTCGAGCATGGCGAGAGCACGGTCGCGCGCCTCCTCGATCATCTTTCGCTCGGTGATGTTGTCGTACACCCCCAGTATGCCGGTCACGACACCCGTATCGTCGCACAGCGGGACCTTGGTCGTGTCCACCCACAGATGGCGGCCGCTCGCCTGCAACTGCTGCTCGATGATGTGGTACTTGGGACGGTTGCCCTCCATGACGAAGCGGTCGTCGTTTCGGTAGGCATCGCTCTCCTCACGCAGCCAAGGAAGATCGTAATCGCTCTTGCCGGTGATCAGTCCCGGGTCTTCGAGTCCCGCCGCCTTAGCGAAGACGATGTTGCACCCCTGGTAGATACTGTCGCGATCCTTCCAGAAAACGAACTGGGGTATGGTGTTGATGATCTGGGCGAGCATGTTGCGGCCGCGGCGCAGCTCCTCCTCGGCGCGCTCCCGTACGGCGAGCTCGAGTTTCAGCTGTTCATTGGTAAGACGCTGCGCCTCGGTCCTCTCTGCAACCCTGACCTCGAGCTCTTCCATAGCGCGGCGTTGCTCTTCCTCAGCCCGCACCTGGCGCCGCAAACGGAGATAGATGACCCGGGACAGCGCGGATGTGACCAACGTGAAAAGCACAACCAGCACCAGGATCTCGGTGAGCTCGCGGTACCAGCGCGTCAGGATCTCGTCTGGAAGCAATGCGATGCTGATGTACAGGGGATAACGGCCGACTTTGCTGTAGGAGACGAGCCGCGGCGTACCGTCGGTGGTCCGGTCGGCATAGTAGGTGTCGCTGGACATCCCTCTAGCGATGCGCTTTTGCATCTCGGGGGAAGCGGGCCTTCGCCCGATTTCCGTGCTGACAGGAAGCTGTTGGGGGTGGCGCAGGATCAGACCGAGGGACTCGTCGCGCATCGTGATGCGCCCTCTCACGCCCACGTCAATGGTCGAGAACATGTTCCGTATCTTCTCAAGGGGAATGGCGCAGTAAACGACACCTGCGAACATACCATTTACCCCGCTGACCCTGCGGGCGAGTATGACCACCCATTTCCCGCTGATGAGCCCGAGAACCGGTTTGGAAATGACCAACTCAGCGTTCCGGGTCTCGCGCAACTTGATGAAGTAGTCACGCTCCGCAATGCTCTTGTTCGAACTGCGGTCGACTCCGGTGCCGTAGAGGATGTTCCCCCTGTCATCGGCCATGCGTATGCTGTCCAGGGCCGGAAGCCGGGTATGCTGCGCGATGATGAAGGCGTTCAGGGTATCCGGGGAAATACCTCCCTGCCGACTCTGCCGTTCAACCTCGTCCACCACGCTCAGAAGCGCGATATCCGCGGCGTCGAAAACGCCGGAGATGCTGTAGACGAGTGTCTGGGTGAGATTGCGCCCCTGCGTTTCCGCATTTCTCAGGTACTGGTCACGGCTCTGTCGCAAGGTGACCGTCCCCAAAACGATGACAAAGAGGTTGACGGCAAGAACCAGGGCAACGGTACGTGCCATCAGCGTGGTCCCCGAGGATTTTGTTGTCTCTGGCAGCGAACTGCGCATATCTGATCTCCAGCGGTCTGCGCCGGGCGTGCGAACGGCGGCACGCTACTTATCGGCGCAGCGGGATCATTTCATTAGTTGAATTGGAATATGAGGAAACGAGGAAGAAACGGCCGTCGTGAAACGGCCGTCTGGAAACGAGGGGGTCAGGCGGTTTTGCCGTAAAGGGCTTCCCTGCTGGCGAAGGCCCGCTTGACACGGGTGAGCAGTCCTATCTCCTTCACCGGCTTCAGCACGAAGTCGAAGAAGCCCTTCTCGAGGGCCTCCTTCTCCTCGTCGGGGGTCGCGGCAGCGGTCATGAGGATCACCGGCATGTAGCGGAACTCCGGGATGTTTCGGATGGCAAAAAGGAACTCGTACCCGCCCAGTTTCGGCATCACCTTGTCGGTAATGACCAGTTTCGGCTTCAGAGTGAAGATTTTGCTGAAGGCGTCCATACCGTCGAGCGCGGTTTCGACCTGGTACCCCTGGCGGGTCAGGATTCTCGCCACCATCTCGCGGGAGAGCTGATCGTCCTCGACAAGGAGGATGGTCTTGCTGGCGCCGCCGCCGATGGTCTGCCCCAGGTAGTGCCGGGCGATGGCGCGGTTGATGTCCAGGCGGGTGGCGACGTAGAGCACCAGTTTCAGGTTGTGCTGTGCCGAGATGCTCGCGAAGAGCTCGTCGCTGGTCGGGTCGGCGACGGCGAGCCCAAGCCTGCCGTCATCCAGTTTGAGCGGGAAGATGCAGTGCTTCACCGCCATGTCGATGGGAATGAGACCAAGGACGTTGGCCTGGTAGCTGTACTTGGCGAAGTCGCCGATTTTTCTGACGTGGTACTGGATCGCCAGCGCCTCCGCCAGCTCTTCCGGCGTCACGAGGCCGATCACCTCCAAAAGCTCGCCCAATCGTATGTTCTTGCTCTTGGCGTGAGCGATGAGACGGTCGACGGACGCCCTGGTGAGGAGGCCGCGCTCGACGAAGATCTCCCCTAGAGGCTTGCGGACCGGCGCGGGGGTAACGCCCGGTTTTGTATCTGAGGTCATGCTACTTCTCCTGCAGGTCAAAATAACTTAAGAAAGGACGCCTGCAGCGGGTGCCGGAAAACCAGCCGTCACAAAACGGCGGTGCGGCAGGCGCAGGACGAGCCGTGATAATGGAAAAGAAGTGTACGGGGTGTCAATCTTTATATCGGCAGGTTTCCAAAAAAAATAATCAGGAAATGATGAGGTTGTCGGCCAGTTCGTTGCGGTCGTCTGCCCTACGGGGAAAGTGGCGGGAGAGCTCTTCTCCGCAGGTGGCGATGACGCCGCAGACGGCCTCACCGCCTCGACCGGCTCGCAACCCATGGGCAAGCTCTTCGGCGAGTTTTTTCCAGTAGCCCGGCGGGATCTTTTCGTTGATGCCGCGGTCACCCACGATCCAGACCTTGTGTTCGAGAAGGGAGATGAAGATGAGGATTCCCGTTTCCTCACGGGTTTTATAAAGCCCCTGCTGATAGAAGGCGACCAGGGCGCGCTCCTGTACCGCCTCGGCAAGCCGTCTCGGACCGACGAAGGAAAGCTTGAGCCGCGGAAAACGGCGCAGGAAATAAAGCAGCGGCAGGTAAAGCAGGGCCACCACCGGTATGTAGGTCCAGATGGTGACGTGATGCCACAAGACGGCGACCACGACGCCGAAAAAGCCGGCGAGCAGCAGGGCGCCGAGAGCCTCCGCCTCACGGTAGCGGTCACTTTCCGAGACCACCATGGTGGCGATTTCACCGCTCGACGCCGCTTCGGCACGGGCCACGGCCTGACGGATCGCCTCCTTCTCGGCGTCGCTGAAGTAATTGTGCGCAATCGACTTATGCGAAAGGTCCATCACCAGTCCCCCGAAGCGCCGCCGCCGCCGAAACTGCCGCCGCCGCCTGAAAAGCCGCCCCCTCCACCGCCGAAGCCGCCTCCCCCGAATCCGCCACCTCCGTACCCTCCGAAGAAGGGGGGGCCGCCCATGAAGCCGCCCCGTCCGCCTGAGGAAAAGAGAAAGGCGATGAAGAGACCGGCGAGAAAACCTACGATGGCCAGCACGCCAAGAAAAAGCAGCGAGATGCCGGAGAAGGATATGAAGGCTGCGACGGGCAGTCCGACGGCACCAGCCAAACCGCCAAGAATGCGGGAAATGCCGCCGAGGAACACGGAGGCGACCAGCACGAAGAGGAGCAGCGTGAGGATTGGGGGAGCGCCCTTCTTGCCGTGACGAAGATCGGTCGGTTCCGCCTTGTACTCGCCGCGAACCGTGGCCATGATGGCGGCGACACCCCGGGCTATGCCGACGTCGAAGTTCCCCTGCTTGAAGGCGGGGGAGATCTCGTTGCGGATGATGCGCCCGGACATGAGGTCGGTCAGCTTCCCTTCAAGACCGCGCCCCACCTCGATCCTGATCTTGCGATCGTTCTTCGCGATCAGCAGCAGCGCGCCGTTGTCCTTCCCTTTCTGGCCGATCTGCCACTTTTCCACGACTTTTATCGAGTACTGCTCGACAACCTCCCCTTCCAGGCTCGGAATGGTGAGGACCACGATCTGGGTTGAATCGCTCTTCTCGAAGGCGGTGAGCTCGTCCTCCAGTTCACGTGCCGCCTGGGGAGAGAGCATCGAGGCGTAGTCGTTCACGTGCCCGCGCAAGGGTGGCACCTCGGCGGCCCAAGAGCCCCCTGCCACGAAAAGCGCTATCAAAAGGAAGAGCAGTTTCTTCATGAACTCACACACCTCGCTCTCAACCTGCTGCGTTTCGACGAACCGATAAAGCTAGAACTTGACCTTCGGCGCCACCTTCGCTCCTTCTTCGGCCTTGAAGGGCTCCTTGCGCTGCAGGTGCAGGAGAACGGAGTTGGTGAGCGAATTTGGGAAGGTGCGGATCGAGGTGTTGAAGTCCTGGACCACCTGGTTGTAACGCACGCGCGCCACGTTGATGCGGTTCTCGGTCCCTTCCAGCTGGTTCTGCAGGTCCATGAAGTTCTGGTTGGCCTTGAGTTCGGGGTAGCGTTCGACGACGACCATCAGGCGCGAAAGGGCGCCGGAGAGCTGGGATTGCGCCTGCTGGAAGTTCTGCAACGCTTTCGGGTCGTTGATGGCGTCCTTGGTCACCTGCATCGAGCCAACCTTGGCGCGCGCTTCGGTAACCGCCTTCAGCGTGTCCGCCTCGTGCTTCGCATACCCTTTCACCACCTCGACCAGGTTGGGCACAAGGTCCGCGCGACGCTGGTATGAGGCCTCCACGTCGCCCCAGGCTGCGAATACCGCCTCTTCCTTGGCCTGCATGGTGTTATAGCCGCATCCGGAAAGGGAGGCGATGGTCAAAAGCGCCACGAACATCAGTATCAAGCGTCTCATAGTCTTATCCTCCTTGAATAGCATGTGCACAATAATAATCATGAGAGGGACGAATGTCACCCTCTAAGCGGAAAAAAACAAGGAATATCAGCGTGCCTCAGCCGATGAGACGCAGATCGCCGGTCAGGCTGCAGCTTGCGAGCAGGTACATGGCGGCGTTCCACGACTGCCTCGGCATCCCCATCGGTTCACCGGACCTGCCGTGGAACCACTCGTTGAATTCCCATCCGTTGACGCTGCTGCTGTGTGCCATCTTGACCAGTTCATCCCGGGCCATCGCCTTCTCTCCGAGCGCCGCGAGCAGCATCACCCAAAAACCACCGACGAAGGGCCAGGCGCCGCCGTTATGGTACTGCCAGGGGAGGTTCTGCCTGTGCCGCGCCATGTAGGAGCGCCAGGCGTCCGAGTTCTCATCGATGGGAACCCCGACCACGCGCACCGGATGCGGCTCGTGCGCCCTGAGCGCGACCACCGCCGAAACCATCTTGCAGGCGTCGGACGGGTAACCAAGACCGGTCAGGTAGGCAAGGATGTTGCCGAAGATGTCGACCTCCTCGCCCCAGGCGGACAGGTTGACCCAGCTCAGCATGAAGGGGGTGGAACGGCTGCGGTTGCGGATGTAGTGGCGCATGAGGCGCACCCGCTTTTGGAAGGGAACCGCCGCATCGAAGGGGTGGAAGAGTTGCTGGGCAAAGCGCCTGGTCTCGCCGACGCATGGGAGCTGGTAGAGCCTCTTGACCCAGTACCAGAGCGCGTTGGTGTAGAGCACGAAACCGGAGCGCGGCATGATGTCGGCCCAGTCCGAGGCCTCGTTTTGCTGCAGCAGGTGCCACCCCTGATGTTCCTGGCAGCGCAGCCAGTTCAGGGCGCGGTCGGAGTGCGCGGAGAGCCGTTCGGCAAGGCCGAGCTGGCGGTGGGTACGGTCGAGAAAATGGAGGGCGATCAGCCACCAGAGGGTCGCGTCGATGCAGCCCGCGTACCAGAAGTCGACCTCTCCGGTTTCCGGCTTCACGTACTTCGGGATCTGGCCGTTCGCGGCCTGGTGCCGCGCCAGGGTCGCGAGCCCCCGTTCCGCTGCCTGCACGAGGGAGTCGTCGCCTGAGACCGCCATACCGAGGGCACAGATGGCGGCATCACGGCCGAAGATGGCGTCGTAGTTGCGCGCGCTCGAGCGCTCGTTGCGCGCCGAGGCGAGAACGCCTGAGGGGGTGGAGTTTTCCAGCAGAAGAGCGATCGCCTCGCGGCGGCACTGATCGAGCAACGCGGCATCCCCGCACGGCTCAACGGGCAGGCGTGTAGCGCCGGTCACTTGAGCGGCACCATCTGGTAGCTCGCCCGGCCGTTTTTCACCCGGACAACGAGGATGTGATAGACGCGCTCGCCGTAACGGCTCATCCACGCGAGCGGCGCCCCCGCCCCGCCGGAAATGAAGGCGGGCTTGCCGCCGAAGCGGTCACGGTCGTAGACATGCGAATGGGCGAAGAAGCTCGCCTGGACGGGGCTTGAGGAGGCGATGATGCGTGCAAGCCCGGATGCCCCTTCGGTAAAGGTGTGACCGCGCCAGCGCGAAGTCTGGGGCGGCACGTGCATGGCGAGAAAGGTCGCTTGCGGCGCGGCGACGAGCTCCTTTTCGAGAAAGGAAAGTTCGCGCCCCGTCAGTTCCTCCCCGGCGTTGTCGACGACCACCACCCTGAGACCGAGCCTCTTGCTCCCGAACCGGAATTGCCTCGGAGCAACCAGCTTTTCGAAAACGGCCGGACTCTCATGATTGCCGAAGACGACGAACACCGGGATGGCCGGAACGGTGCTCTCTACCAGCGACAGGAAATTCCTCGTTTCCTCCTCGCTCCCCTTGTCGGAATAATCGCCGCCATGGAGGATGAAGAGCGGGCGATAGGAAGCGGCGACGCTCAGCGCCCTCCTGAAGACGGCCTCGTTGCCGCGGCTGTCGCCGAGCACGACGAAACTGTAGTCGCCGGGAGATGCCTTCTCGGCAAGCTGCTGCATTAAGGCGCTGGAGCGCTGAAAGAGTGTCGCGGCATGAACGGCAGAAACCGTGCCGAAACAGACGAGCAGCAGAAGGATGAAGAAGGAACAGCGAGAGTAGAACTTGCAGGTGCGTGACTGACTAAAGGTTGGAGACATGGGGATTGTTGATCTCGATGCAGAGTTTGCACAGCTTCTCAATGGTAGCTACCTGTGCGGCAGTGAGCCCGGTAGTGTCAGGCAGCCGAAACGAGCGACAGTCACAGCAGCGACAAAGAATCCCGAGGTCAAGACCGGTATCGTACGTTTCCATGTCATAGCTCCAGCAAAAAGCATGTGCTGTTTTTAATCTGCGCGATGGTAACACAAACTGAAAGCTAAGGCAAGTTCCTTGACCCTTGCTCGGGTAAAGCAGAGTCGACGCATCAGCTTCTTGGTAGTGTGCGGCGCTTTTTGGCCCCTGCACGTGTCTTGCCGTTTTCATTCCTGGCGACCTTGGCCGTGGTCTTGCCGCGGTGCCCGGCACGAGCCTGGACCACCCGCCGCCCCGGCTTGACCGAACACTTCGCCGCACGACGGTCATCACGGTGACCGAACATGGCCAGCCTGAAGCGGCGCGGCGCCTTGCTGAACACGGCAGCCGACGCCGCGATGACGCGGGCCTTCACGACCTCCGCCTCGACAGCGGGGACCACTTCCCCCGGCCCTCCCCTGAAGTCGCCGGCGGCAACGGTGGAAACGTTGCGGCGCAGCTGGTTGAAGTTGTGCACGTGACTGTAATCGACGCGCCTGGTAAGCATGATTACGAACATGTCCTGCCGGGGGTCGATCCATATCGAGGAACCGCTGTAGCCGGTGTGGCCGTATGAGGCGTCCGAGAAAAGGGTCCCCTTGGGTGCGGAGAAGGGCGAGGAGATATCCCAGCCAAGACCGCGCTTAACCCTGCCGTTGTTGCACAGATAAGGGGTGGTCATCTGCCCCACCGCTTCTTCCGAGAGGATCCGGGTGCCGTCCAGGGTCCCCTTGCCGAGCATAAGGCGCGCATAACGCGCGAGGTCGTAGGCCGAGCTGAAGAGGCCGGCATGCCCGGCGACCCCGCCCAGAAGACGCGCGTTCTGATCCTGCACAACACCGCCCTCGTTCCCCGAAGTCGGGGCGATATCGTTGCCGCCGTCACGGGAGGGAAGAAACGCCGTGTCGCGGGTCCCGAGTGGGGCGTAGATCTCTTCGCGGCAAAACCGGTCCAGCCGCTCGCCGGAGACGCGGTGCACCAGTTCGCCTAGCAGGATGAAGTTGATATCGGCGTACTCGAAGCCGGAGCCGACCGGGCGGGCGCGCTGCGCAGCCACCTTGCGCACTAGCCCCTCTACGCTGCGGTCCGGCCCGACCATCACGTCGGAAAGTCCCGAGGTATGGGTCATAAGGTGGAGAATGGTGATGTTTCCCTTATCCGTGCCGGCGAGCTCCGGGAACCAACGGGAAAGAGGATCGTTGAGCGCGATGCGTCCCTCGTCCAGGAGCTTGATCACTGCGGGGGTGGTGGCGATCACCTTGGTGAGGGAAGCGACGTCGAAAACGGTGCGGTCGGTGATGGCCGGCGCACCCGCCGCGGAACTCACCTGGCCGCGCGCCGCGGTGGCGAGGATCCCTTCGTGGTTGCCGACCACGACCACGCCGCCGGCGATGAGGTCGTCGGCCATGGCCCTTTCCAGAAGGCGATCGAGATTGGCGGTGGTAATGGTAGCGGTGGCCGCGGGATCCACCATGGCTTGGACCTTGACCGGGACGAGAAGCGGGAACGACAGGAGTAACAGAAACAGAACAATAACGCGCACGAGCTTCCTTTTACGTTCCGTGTTGCCACAGAAACTTCGAGTTAGGACTGCGGTTGACGTTGAAGTGCAGAAGTCGGAGGTTGCGGCGGGCAAATGGTCTTCTGCGAGGAAACCAGCTGGAAGCTACGATACCGGATGGGCGGGGATTTTTTTGTGACGGAGGTCACGTTTTAGGAGCAATAACAACAAAGGCCCCGGGAATCCCCGGGGCCTTTGTTTGCCTGAGAGGCGAAGGCTACTTCATGCTAGGCAGGTCGTGGACGTCGAGGTGGCAACCCAGGCATTTCGGGAAGCGGTCCAGGATGGTCTTCGGATGCGGAGCCTTGTGGCACTCGGTGCACTGCGGGATGTAGCCGTGCTTCGATTTGTGGCAGGAAGCGCAGGCGACCTTGTTGTGGCGGCTTGCGGTCTTCCTCAGCTTCTCGGCGATCTTGCCGTGGCAGGAAGCGCAGGTCTGGTTCCAGTCGGTACCCTGGTAGGTGACCAGCTTCGGCTTGTGAACCGAGTGGCACTTGGCGCAGGCTTCGACAGGCTGATCCCTGTAGTGCGGCCTGTGGCACATGAAGCAGGACGGCTTGTAGCCGTGCGAGGTGTGGCAGCGGTCGCAGGAAACGTTGGTGTGCTTGCTCGGGAACTTGACCAGCTCGGCCTTTTCGTCGGCGTGGCAGGTGGCGCAGGCGCCGGCGAGCCTCGGGGTCATGGCAACCTTGCGCGGGGTGTGCGGGTTGCTGTGGCAGCTAGCACAGTCCTTCGCGGTCGGACCGTGGATATCGGTGTGACAGGAGGCGCACTTGGGCATCACCTCGTCGTAGTTCGCCTTCTTCGGGTTGTAAGCGTGGATCACGGTGTGGCAACCCTGGCAATCGAAACGGTGCTTGCCGCCGGCGCTCTTGAGGCCGTTGAAGGCCCCGGTGTGACACTGGGCGCACTGCTGCGGGGTAAGCGCAGCCGGAGCGGTGGCGTACATCTCGGGCTTTTCCGGGATGTCAACGGTCGCCATCTTGCCCGCGAAGGCCGTAGAAGCGACGAGAATCAAGGCCGCGATGAACAGCGACAGACTACTTTTTTTCATCATTCCTCCCCAAAATAACATTGTATTCACTGCAAT
>MTLC01001933.1_pt1 | contig 12438 bp, 6 predicted proteins | sample 1982451 | NCBI WGS metagenome assembly MTLC01 (sample SAMN05710165, study PRJNA340218) | biofilm metagenome | isolation source: sample SPH anode biofilm adapted to +100 mV | place: USA | collected 2012-02-03 | reverse complement strand
ACTATTAGAGTAATTTTAATGATAAATTAGCATCACTTTTGACTATTACACCTAATTATCCATAATTAAGGCATAAAAATTATTTAAGGTGGTTAATACCCCCTAAATACCCCAAGTAAGACTAGGGTAGCTTGAAAAATACTGGTATTTTATAGTCCTGAAAAGCACTCTCCTTGGTAGATTTAGAAGGAATAGAGAAAACACAGAGTTAATTAGGGATAAGGGGGTTATTCAGAAATTAATTTAAAACTTACCACCAAGGTACTCTCTCCAAAATTAGGAACACAAAGTTTTATTTTAAATTTTCTGAGTGAAGTTAACTTCTTAATGGTTTAATATTAATTCAAACTAATGCCTGTTTGGTACTTAATCAAAGCACATTATTATAAAATAGTGTATATATTTTTAGGATAGGTTTATAACAAACAAATATTACTTTGGTATATTCTTTACGTTTATTGCTTCACGCAAATTTACCTTTCGCAGGGAGGAGCGCATAATCACAGATTATCAATAATTAATTTGATAATCAATTAAAATAAAACAAAGAAAAACTTGTTTTTTTCGTCCCGAAGTTTCAGGATTGCTTCTTTTGCGGGAAATTTGTAAATTTGATCACGAACTATCGTAATAATTAAAAAACAATAGAAAGATATTAGAAATTATATAAATTAATGCCGTATCTGTTTAGGTATCTATTATTTAGTTCAATCCCCCTAACCTCCTTTTCAAAGGGGGAACTACCAGTTGCAACGTAAGAACCTAAGGATGATAAATTGCACGGTTCAAATTCCCCCTTTGAAAAGGAGGTTAGGGGGATTGATGATAATTGGCTTGATATGAAACTATTAATGAATTAATTTATATAATGTCTATTAAGTACTTTTTTATAAGAGAATTTTTCATAATAAAACAGTTTTTACTAACAAATCAACTCTCAGGTCATTTTGTAAATGTTAATTCTTTATCTCTTCGATATTTTTTTATAATAATTGCTTACATTTGACACCAAAATAATTTTAAAATGCTATCTTTTATTAAAAAATCTATATCAACACATTTCTAATTAATCAAATGGATATAAAATCTATGAAAAACAAATTCAAATTACTTTTGCTCCTGTTCTGTATCAGTTCAGGAATGGCTTTTGCGCAGACCCGCATTACGGGTACTGTGGTGGACGAAAAGGGCGACCCCATTGTTGGGGCGAGTGTTCAAATAAAGGGAACTACCTTAGGTGTATCTACTGATTTAAATGGTAGTTTTACTTTAACATCACCCGCAGGTGCTACCGCTTTATTGGTATCTTACGTTGGAATGGTAACTCAAGAAGTTCCTATTTCACGGGAGGTTAAAATTATTTTATCGGAAAATGCGCAATCTTTAAATGAAGTGGTGGTGGTAGGTTATGGAACTGTTCGAAAAGCAGATGTCACAGGTTCAGTAGCTATTGTACGCGGAGATGCTCTATCCCGACAAGTAGTGAGTAACTCAGCTCAAGCTTTACAAGGTTTAGCGCCTGGCGTAAATGTAGTAGCTAATTCAGGTGCACCCGGAGGTTCTGTGGCTGTCCGTATTCGTGGTATTGCTACCGTATTGGGAGGGGCTGAACCATTATTTGTAGTAGATGGAATGCCTACAAATGACATATCCTACCTCAGTAATAATGATATTGAATCAATCAATGTACTTAAAGATGCTTCCGCTACTGCTATTTATGGCGCGAGAGGGGCTAATGGAGTAATCATGGTTACTACCAAACAAGGAAAAAAAGGAAAAGATGTTATTAGTTTTAGTTCTTCTTGGGGTGTTCAGAGTGTAAACACGGATTTGAACCTATTGAGTGGAAAAGAATGGTATGATATTCAAACAGAGATAAATAAAACACGAACTAAACCTATTGATCTTACAAAGGCCGATCCTAATATTTCTACCAACTGGATGAAAGAAATTACCAGACAGGCTGGTGTACAGAATTATGACTTAAGCTTCTCAGGGGGTAAAGAAGATTATAAATATAATTTAGGTGTAGGCTATTTAAAACAAGATGGAACTATTAAAAAGACCGATTACAGTAGGATGAATGTTAAACTTAGTATTGAAAAAACAGTAAATAAAATCATTACTGTGGGATTAAATGGAACTTATTCTAACGCGATGAAACACAATGTTCTGGAAGGAAGCAACACAGTAGGGATTATAAACTCAGCCGTAAAATTAGAACCGGTAGTGCCTGTAAAAAATACAGATGGCTCTTGGGGTTTTTCTCAATACATTGATTATCCTAATCCGGTAGCAGCTATTGAATATACAAACGATAAGGATAAAATAATGAATTTAGTAGGAAACATTTACGGGATAGTGAATATTGTGGATGGATTAAATTATAAATTAATGGTAGGAAACGATTACAGAACAACAGACTCTTATATCTTTGATCCAGTTTATAAAGTTGCCAATTTCCAACAAAATACCCTATCAAAAGTAACAAGAGGAAACTATAAACGTAATAATCTGCTGATTGAAAACACATTGAATTTCAATAAAATATTTAACCAAATACACAGTGTAAACGCGATGTTAGGATTTACTACAGAACAAACAACATTAGAAACTCTTAACGCATCAAAAAAAGGCACACCAAATAACAGTGAATTAATGCAAGTATTAGATGCGGCTCAACTACCGACTTCTGCTACAGCTACCGGTGGAAAAATTGAATCCGCCTTACTCTCATATTTAGGAAGAATAAATTATAGCTATGATGATCGCTATTTAGTTACCGCTTCTATGAGAGCTGATGGCTCTTCAAAATTTGCCAAAGGAAATCGTTTTGGTTATTTTCCATCTTTTGCATTAGCTTATAAACTATCCAATGAACGTTTTTTTAAAAATTGGAATCAAAACATACTTGATAACGTAAAAATTAGACTGGGTTGGGGGCGTGTAGGAAACCAAAACATTGATGACTATATGTATCAAAATTTATTAAGTGGAAATGCCCAATATGCTTACATATACGGACAGCCAGAAGTGCTATACCAAGGAATGGTAGCTATTAGTTTAGGGAATAAAAATATCAAATGGGAAACAACACAATCTACTAACATCGGAACAGACTTTCTCTTTTTTAGTAATAGACTTTCTCTATCTGTTGATTACTATAATAAGCTGACCAAAGACATGCTATTGAGACTACCTCTTCCTCTCTACTATGGTTTTGAGAGCGGACCTATGAGTAATGTAGGCGAGGCAGAAAACAGTGGATTTGAGTTTTCGGTAGGCTGGCAAGACAAATTAGGAGATCTCAATTACAACATAAGTTTTAATCTTACCACCATACATAACAAAATGTTAAGTATCGGTACAGGTTTACCACTTGCTGGCGCCTCTATTAGAAACGGTTCAGCTACATTAACTAAAGTTGGTTTCCCTGTTGGCGCTTTTTGGGGATATCAAACAGCAGGTTTAATAAATTCAGACGAACAACTTACTGAAGTCAAAAAGTTACAATCCGGTGCAGGATTAGGAGATCTAATATTTAAAGATATAGCCGGCGCAAAAGACGCTAATGGCAACGATATTCCGGACGGCAGATTGACAGATGCTGATAAAACCATGATTGGCAAACCACTTCCGGACTTTGAGTATGGAATTAATTTAGGTGCTGAGTATAAAGGAATTGATGTAAGTGCAGTATTCACAGGCGTAAGTGGAAACAGTATTTTCAACGCCATAAGATATTTTACGTATGATTTAGCCGATGTAACAAACAAAACCAAGGATATCCTTAATTATTGGACACCTAATAATACTAATACCAATATTCCACGCTTAAACGGAAACGATAAAAACGATAATAAACGTATCTCTGATCTTTATGTAGAGGATGGCTCATACTTTAGACTCAAAAATCTTCAAATCGGATATACATTACCCAGCAGCCTTACAAAAAGTATGTATATTCAGAAGGCAAGGATATTTGTTTCAGGACAAAACTTGTTCACAGTTACAAAATATTCAGGCGCTGATCCTGAAATAGGTCAAATTAACAGTACTAATTATTTAAGTCGTGGAGTAGATATCGGCACATATCCTCAAGCACGTATATTCTCCGCCGGTATTAATGTTACATTTTAATTGAGATAACTATGAAAGCAAATAAATTATTAATTATACTTCTCACTGCCCTTATTTTAGGTAGCTGCAGTGATGACTTCTTAGATAAGAAAAAATATGGTTCTACAAATCTAGAAGATTTTTTCTTAACCGAAAATGATGCTTTTCAAGCCACAGTAGCTGCTTATTCGGATTTAAAAGATTATCGTTATACATGGACTATTTGGGCTTTTGGTGATGTCTTATCCGATGATGCGACGTACAGCGGAAGCGATGCGGACGTACAATCTTATGCTAAGATGGAAGCATACCAATATCCCACAGATAATGGACGTATCTTGGGACGTTGGCAAATTCTTTACAGGGGAATAAATAAAGCAAATCAAGCTATTGAAGGAATAAATAAAATGGATAATGCTTTATTCAAAACTCAAAATAAAAATCGCCTGCTTGGTGAAGTTTTATTTTTACGGGCTTATTACTACCATGAACTCTTAAAAGTTTTTGGTGCAGTACCTTTAATTACGAACACAATAACCGTAGAAGAATCTAACAATCGTTTAATACGCAAGTCGGTAGAAGACGTTTACAAACAAATAGAAACAGATTTAACAACAGCAGTAGGATATCTTCCGGCTGTTAATTCCACTTCCTTTGTTAAAAAAACAGATGCCGGTAAAGTTACCCGTGGCGCTGCCAATGCCATGTTAGCCCGAGTATATCTCTATGAAAAAAAATACGCGGAATGTAAAAACGCTTGTCTGGAAGTATTAAAAGATGGGTATGAATTAGAAAAAGATTATGGTTATGTATTTACCTTAGCCGGTGAACACTGCAAAGAATCTATTCTGGAAATAGATAACTATAACTCTTCTACGCAATCAGAAGCTACTGTAAATAACGGTAACTTTCACGTCTTAATGATGTTACCTTTTGGCTCAACCTATGGCTATGGAATAAATCAACCACGTCAGGCTTTAGCTGATGCATTTGATGCTGCCGGCGATGTAATACGGAAAGATGCCACATTATTAACCGCGGCTGATTTACAAACATGGGAAGCGCCTGCCGATTTTGCAAAATTGGCAAGAAACCGAACCGGATATTATAATCAAAAATATTACCTCAAACCTGCTGAACGCTCAACAGAAATTAGAAATAATCCTGTGAATATTCGTCTAATACGTTTGTCGGAGGTTTATTTAACATATGCGGAAGCTTGCGTAAAAGGTTCGCCGGCAGATGATATTACCGCACGTGAATATTTGAATAAAGTAAGGCGCAGGGTAAACTTAGGAGATAATACTATAGATTCCGGAGACGCACTTTTCAATGCCATATTGAGAGAACGACGCTTAGAGTTAGCTATGGAAGGACACCGTTATTTTGACATGGTACGTACAGGTAAAGCGCATGACGCTTTCATAAGTAAAGGCAACTTCCGTGAAGGAATTAGCAATTTAATGCCCATACCACAAGCAGAAATTGATTTAAGTGGGGGCACCTTAACACAGAACCCTCTTTAAAAACTCTTTTCAAAACCAAAAATAAGGCTGTCTTTACTTTTAAGACAGCCTTATTTTTGGTTCTGAAATAACCATTTCCATCCAACTACTTCAGCAACTCATCCCACCTAAAAATAGGCGTTGGATCCAATTTATAGGATATCATAATTTCATGCGTCTGCCCCAGGCGGAAAGTACCAAATCCGAAATTGTAACTGTAATTATAAGATACGGAAAGTTGCGGGAAGAGACTTATTCCTAAAAATGCACCTACTTGCTTGGGAGTACGGTAAAAAGCGCCTATGTGAAAGCGCTCTTCCTCGTTATACTTGAAAAAAGCCGCCGCGTTTACTTCCGCTTGTATGCGATTTCCATATTGAATACCGAACAAACTTCCACCAAAATCCACCGGATTAAGCGTATTTTGTTTATAAATTCCATATAAATAATTAGTATTCAAATGAATGGTATTTTCTTTTTTTAGTAGCGAAACCAAATTGCGACTTGCCGCCCCAAAACGCCATTCGGCATTATAAATCTCTACACCTACATCCGCGTTAAAGCCTTTTTGGGACTTAAGCTTATCATAAATAATACTCTCCTCTGCGCCTTCAAAAGAAATTTTGGATAAATCATAGTCTAAGCTTTGATAGCTCAGCGCCAACCCTAAATTTGTTTTCCAATTTTCATTGAAACTAAGATTATAGGCGTAAATTAACGACATATCCAGTACCGAAGTATAACCCATCTTATCACTAAACGCCCTAAGTCCTACCTGCGTATGAATATTTTCCATATAATAAGCCACTGAACCAAAAATAGTGGTAGGCGCGCCGTTAAAGTTAACCCATTGTTTGCGGGCAGCTAATGTAAATACAATATATTTATCGTTGTTAATATAAGCAGGCGTAATATAATAAGGATGCTGTGAATAGCTATTCAGCTGAATATCCATTTGCGCAAAAGAGTTGTAAGCGGATAAAAAAAACAACAGAATAAGTATTCCTTTTTTTAAAAACATATTTTTATATTTTATCATTATATTCTTTTTGAGGCAAAGGAGTAATAGAAAATAACAGATTTTTTATAAATAACTTACCTTAAAAGCATTACATAATTACTTATTTGTTTCACACCACTCTGTGTTTTGAAAGATATTACATAAAAATAAGTGTCTTGCGGCATTAATTTACCTTTATATGTACCGTCCCAGCCTTCTTCTCCTTGGTAAAGCAGTTGCCCGAAGCGGTCAAGAATTTTAAGGGAATAGCCTTTTAGGAAAACATCGTTCATCCCATCGCCATTAGGGGTAAATGTATTGGGGGTTTCTTTTTTTTCTATCTCAAATAATTCCGCGTAAGATTGATGACAACCGTCAGGGGTAATAATATTCAATTTGAGGAAATTAAATCTTTCTGAAGTGTTTCCAAGCAGATAAAATATTTCTCTCCCTTCCGCCTTTCCGCCATCACTAAATTCCCAATAATAAGTAGAACCCGGAATATCTGTTGCCCAAAGATGTATTAAAGGTATAAAAGAGGGTACCGCTTTTTTCTCCATTTCTATAGTATAGTTATAGGTGGGGAAATACTTTACTTCAAACGGAACCACCGTACACAATGTATCGCCTTTAGTTCCTTTTACGGTATATGTTCCCGGGCGGGTTATTTTTATAAAATCATCTGTTGAACCATTATTCCACAGATACTTATCAGCGCCTTTCACATGTACTATCATAGTATCTCCGGGACACATAAACGGTTTGTTATCAAGTACTAAGTCAGGCAATTTTTCGGTGGTAAATTTGGTGGTAAAGGTTCTATTATATTGACCTAAATTTACTTTTAGCGTTATGTTGTACGTGGCGCTTTTTAATTCGTCATAATCATGTGTTACCGGATTTTGTGTACCTGAAGACGTTTTTCCATCGCCAAAATCCCAGGTATAATTAAATCCGCCATGATTTGGAGATGCTTCAAAACTGTAGGCTTGATGCCCACATTGACGTAATGCCCTAATAACAATAGAATAATTGCTTATTTTAGAGGTAGGAGCTTGTACTACTACCAAGGTATCTTTGGAATCTTTGCTTTCTACCACCACATAGCCTATTCTTTTTTCACTTATATTTTCTGTAGCGAATACGTAGATTTTCCCATCTAAGCTTCCTGTTTGAGGGCTTGCAGTAAGCCAGGAATCAGCAGGGGATAATACCTGTGTTGTCCAAGTAGTATTAGAACCAATAATGACAGAGTCCTTGCTTGCTACGTCTTTTAAATATACCGTATCTTTTCCTATCCAAAATCCCTCTCCTTCAATAATGTGAAGAAAATCTTTCCATTGCACGGCTTTCTGGTATAGTTTTTTAGATCCGGCGGGTACAAAAAGCGTACAAATATTTTTATTTACAGCATTAAAAACTCCGGGATAAGGTGATAAATCAATAGGTTGTATAGCATTAGCATATAAAGAAGTTAATCCGATACAACTATTAAATGCGTAAGTTTTTATAGTAGTAACTGTTGCAGGAATTATGAATTTTACAAAACTTCTGCAATTATTAAAAGCATATACACCTATAGTACTAATATTAGGCGGGATATTAACGTTTTGTAATTTCGTACAATTAGCAAAAACCCCATCGTTTATCTCTGCAAGACCAGACGGAATATCTACGGTTCCTGTTAATGATGCACATCCATTAAACGCATTTTTATCTATATAATTAACAGAGGGTGGTATAACCAGCGTACCTGTCCATTTTGAACAATTTAGAAACGCATTCTCACCAATGGTAGTAAGGGTGTTGGGCAATGAAACTGTAACCACATTATTACAACCCGCAAATGCGTTTTTGCTTATTGTTGTCAATGATGGAGGAATAACAATGGATAAGGCTTTAGTACAACTTGAAAAAGCGCTTTCACCCATATCTGTTACAGTAGTAGGAATGTTTATTGCTGATATAGCGGAAGCGCTAAAAGCATAATTTCCTATCTTTACCAGTCCACTGTTCATGGTAATAGAGGTAAGCAAATTACAATTTGCAAAAGCATAATCTCGGATTTCCTCCACAGAATTAGGCATAGTATAAGCCCCTGATTTTTTGGGTGAGCAATAAATTAACACAGTACTATCTTTGTTAAATATCACCAATCCATCGGAGGTATAAAGGCAAGGATTATCTGATGTTATTACCAACTTAGCCGGACACTCCAGTAAAGCTGCAGGTTCTATAGTACATACAGACTTAGGAATAATTAGTGTATTGATGTTCCTATTTCTATAAAGAGAATAAGATTTTAATGTAGTAGTCCCCTCAGGAATAGAATAAATTCCTGTTTTTGATATGGGTGATTGTATAAGATTAAGCCCTGCTTTATCAAATAAAACTCCCCCATTGGAAGAATAGTATGTGTTTCCGGCATCAACAGTAATCAAGGCGCTACAATTTCTAAAAGCATAACTCCCGATGGTTTTAACTTGAGCCGAAACAGAGAATGAGGGTAAAGAAGTACAACCTTCAAAAGCTGAATTTCCGATGGAAACTATGGAAGGCGCTACAGAAATAGTTTTTAATTTGGAACAATTTAAAAACGTATTATTACCCAAAGCGGTGATTGTTCCTGAAATAGAAACCAATTCAGTACAGCCGTAAAAGGCTGCGTCCTTCAAGGATGTGAAATTAGCGTTTATAGTGGTTAGTTTGGTACAGGAAGAAAAAGCAGATCCCCCTACTTCCGTAACAGAAACGGGAAGCGAAACAGATGTGAGGGAACGGCAAACAGCAAAAGACGCATCAGGAATTCTAGTAATAGATGAGGTTAGAGTAAATCCCGTTAAGCTTACACAATTATAAAAAGAATAAACATCCAACTCTAAAATAGAACCAGTAAATGTTGTTAAGTTTTGACAGTTAAAAAAAGACCTTGCACCCACCTTAACATTATTCCCCGTAAATGTTTTTAATTTTATACATCCCTCACAACTACTTATGCTGAAGGTCGCTACAGAAGCTTTTGTAGAAAACGTAAGAAGCCCTGAGCAATTCTGAAAAGCAAAATCTTCAATCAAAAGCGGCGCAGTATTATTTGAAATAATATCTGTAACTTTATTACAAGCATAAAACGCGTAAGTTTTTATAGTGGTAACCGTAGCAGGCAAAGTATAACTTCCTGCTAGTGATATAGGTGCTTGGATTAAATCGGATTGGGATTTATTGTACAGCACACCATTATATGCTGAAAATGCCGTACTGGCTGCATCTACGGTAAATTTACCTCCGAAATTTCGGAAAGAGGTAGGATCTATTTTAACTAAACTTGCCGGAAAGTTCATGCCCGTTACCGCCGTACAGCCGTTAAAGGCATTGGCGCCTACGGTAGTGATAGTTTTAGGTAAAACAAACGAAGTAAATAAATTTCTACCCGTAAAAGCGTTGTCAGGAATGGTGTTAGCCGGTGAGCCGGTATATGCCGCCACGGAAACATTATCTAAATCCACCGTGTTAAGTGCCGGAAAACTGTCTCGCAACTGCACAAAATCACGTGCGTCCATAGCGCCGGTAATGGTAAGCCCTGTAATGCCCGCCTTTTCTGCCTTCGGGATAGATTTCCACAAGTTTCCGGCAGTAATATTCACGGTTCTTACCGTTTGAGCAAAGAAAAAAAACGGTATAAAACCTAAAACAAGCAGTAAAATTTTTCTCTTCATATCCTTGAATGATAAATAAAAATAGAGATAAACGCAAAGATAAGCTATATTTATAAAAAATAAACCTAAAATCATCAATTATGTTAGCATTAAATAAAAAATTAACTTTGCATCCGGATTTTTGAATAAATTACCCCCTTATGAGTTTATACGATTTTTTTATATTACCCTACGCCTCTTATGAGCCGTATCAAATTATTTTAGAAGCTACGGGCGCCTTTTTTGGGCTATTAAGCGTGTATTTTTCCATCAAAAAAAATATTTGGGTCTATCCTACCGGCATTGTTTCTACGATTATATATGTGTATATCCTATTTAACTTCGGGTTACTGGGCGACTGTATGATTAATGTTTACTACACCGTTATGAGTGTTTACGGTTGGATTCTCTGGCAGAAAAATGCAAAGGATGAAGTACACGTGGAAGTTTCATACGCAGGAAAGAGAGAATGGTTTTGGGGCGCGATATTATTTTTAATAAGCCTTTTGCTGGTCACATTAGTTTATTATTTTAAGCCATATATTGATAATCAATTTTCTATGGAAGGCGTAAAATTAGGTATTTATCATCTGGATTGGGCGAATTGGCTGGATGTGTTTACTACCTCTTTGTTTTTAGTGGGGATGTGGTTTATGGCGAAACGAAAAATAGAAAACTGGATTTTTTGGATTGTCGGGGATTTTATCAGCATCCCGATGATGATTTATAAAGGGCTGGGAATCACCTCATTCCAATACCTCGTTTTTACCATTATGGCAATAGTAGGCTATGTTCAGTGGCGAAAAGCGATAAAAAAGTCCGAAAGATATTTATAGTTCCTCCTGCATATCCAGCTTTATATTTATAAACTTCTCTTCCCTTTTGATAAGCAAATTCAGAGGACGTTTTAAGGGGGTGGAAAATATTTTCCGTATCTCTGATAGGGTTTTGAAGTATGTTTTTTCCCCATTAATTTCAAAAATCATATCCCCTTCTTTGATACCCGCCTTTTGTGCTCTGGAATTTTTCCACACTTTATCTACCGCAAAAATAGGGAAAAAAAGTACCTCTTGCCTCAATTCTATCCCCGCGATATTATATTCAAACGGGTCTTTGAAAAATCGATTTTTTACGAAATAAAATTTTTTGTTCCGATAATCAAAAATCATATTAAACCGTTTGAGTATCTGACTTCCCACGCTTCCATCGCGGCTTGTGAACTGTAAGGTTCCGGCAATAGCTGCCGAATCCGGAAACGCCACAATCGGATTAGGGATACAGTATGAACCGATGCACAGTTCTTTCAACCGACTGAAATTACCCAATATTTCGCCGTTCAGCCCCTCTCCTATTACGCCGTAAATGCGTTTAGCCGACATTTTTACCCGATTTTCTTCTCTAATGGTTTGAAACCAAGCGGTAGTCTCGGCGCCCGTATCTATCAGCGCTTTTACATCCTTGTATTCATCGCTGTTTTCTTCTTTCACTTTTACAGTGATAAACATTTTATTCAATGCGGAAGTTTCCATCGGAAGCCATTCATATTTTTCAGGCGCGGTGTATTTCTCAGGCGAGTATATGGTAATTTTCATCGAGCCATAATTAATGTCCACCACATAATTTTTGAAAATATCAGACCCAATAATGCCGTTAATTTTCTGCCCCAATATCACGGAAAGATTAAAAATATCCTTTTGAAGAAAAAACACCGTCGATTTCTGCAGTTGCAATTTTCCTATTTTAATAACATTATCCGTACTTCTATATGCTTTTAATTCATACTCGTTTCCAAGTCCCTGCATCGAAACCGTATCCGTATAATTCAACGGCACATTGTCATCTTCAAAAAGTTCCGAGATCAGCGTATGTTTAATGCCTGAATCAAGTATTAAATTGAGGGGCGTAGAGCGGTTAATCTTTGCTTTTACCACCGCGTAACTTCCCACCATTTCAAAAGGAAACGATGCTATCTTCTTATTTTGAGAATAACCGGTCACGAAATTCAGCATAAGAAAAATGGCGAGAAAAGATACGCTTTTTTTACCCATAATTCATAATGAAATACGCGTTCTCATTACTGTCCCATTAAAATCTAAAATAGCTCTTTGACATATTTGAAATT
>MTLC01003788.1_pt2 | contig 12441 bp, 6 predicted proteins | sample 1982451 | NCBI WGS metagenome assembly MTLC01 (sample SAMN05710165, study PRJNA340218) | biofilm metagenome | isolation source: sample SPH anode biofilm adapted to +100 mV | place: USA | collected 2012-02-03 | reverse complement strand
ATGTTTCACCAGAGGGGGGATGGAATTCAAGATTCAAGAATTCAAAATTAGCAAAGAACCCAACGGATTGCTACCTGTGGCTAGATGCCATAAGCTAGCAACCAGTTCTAATAACAACTACCTATTTCCGGTTGCACGAAGTGCATCAAATCTGTGTAAATCCGTCTAATCAGTGTCATCAGTGTTCTAATCAATCCGTGGAATCCGTTTAAATCCGCTAAATCAGTGTGCCTAGGTCCCAATGCACGAAGTGCATTCCCATAGTCTAAATCCGTGTGCCTAGGTTCTAATGGGCGGAGCCCATACCCTTTCACCCCTTTCACCCCTTCCTCTCCAACCCATGCTTCGTGATCCGTCGATCCAATGATTGTGGCGTTAACCCCAATAATACCGCCGTTTCCTTGCGCTTATAGTTGCACTTCTTCAAAGCCTGCATGATAGTATACTTCTCTATCTCATCAAGATTGAGGTTGGCATTATCAAAGAGATTCTCCGGCTTGGCCGGCGACTTATAAAACTGGAAATGCTCAGCAATAATCTCTCCTCCACCCGACAAAATCCATGCCCGCTCAATCGCATTACGCAGCTCTCTGACATTACCCGGATAATTATAGGTTAACAACGCTTGCTTTGCCCCCTCCGTCAACAATGGCTTCACCTGATTCTTACTCGCAGAAAACTCCTCCAAAAAATAGTTCGACAAGGGTGCTATATCATCCACACGATTCCGCAAAGGCTCAAGATGAATCTGAAAAGTATTCAACCGATACAGAAGATCCTGACGAAACGAACCATTGGCCACCATCTCATCGATGTTACGATTGGTAGCCGCAATGACCCTCACATCAAACTTGCGCTCCTGAGTGCTTCCCACCTTGAAATAGGTTCGGGCATCAAGCACCCGAAGCAGCTTGACCTGAAGTTCCGGTTTAAGCTCAGCTATCTCGTCGAGAAGCAGCGTACCACCATTCGCAAACTCCAGAAAGCCGGTACGGTCACCAACTGCTCCTGTAAAACTCCCTTTGACGTGACCGAACATCTCACTCTCGAAAAGAGACTCACTCAACGCAGTGCAATTCACCGCAACGAAGTGATGGCCGGCACGTTCACTCTCCTGATGAATCTGCCTGGCCACCACCTCCTTCCCGGTGCCACTCTCTCCGGTGATCAGGATACAGGCATCAGACGACTTGCTTATGGTGCTGATCAATGCTTTTACGCGACGAGTCTCCTTGCTCGCACCAATAAGCTTATGACGCGATACTATTCCGACCTGCTCCTTAAGGAACATCACCTCCTTTTCGCGTTCACCAAGCGCTTTTACCAACTTACAATACTGCTCGGTTCTATGGATGGTCTGATCAAGATCCTTTGGCGATACCGGCTTTTGGAAATAGTCGTATGCCCCTAGTCGGAAAGCCGCAATCACCGCCTCCATATCTCCCTGACCCGATACCATAATAACGACCGGCATCTTATCCATTCTATTCTTTAATTGTTTCAAAACCTCCAGTCCTGTGAGTTTAGGCAGTTTGATATCGAGGATAATGATATCAGGAGAGTGTTTTAATATATACACAAGACCATCCTTTCCATTTCCAATCCAGTGGGGGTTATAACGAGGATTAAGCCTTAAAAAACCCATTAATCCGTTAGCAATTGGTTCTTCGTCTTCAATGATTAAAATGTTCAGTTGAGTTTTAGAGCTATTCATTTGAGTTAGATTTGTTTTCTATGGTCATGTGGCAGATACCTATCCGATTGTTTCATCAAATAGTAAATGATTACAATCATGGCCATCACACCACAAGTATTAATGGTTAAAATTTAATTAGACAGAGTATCCGGGATCACCCGGTAGTTTTACTTAAAAGATGTTCAGCATGCCGATTGCTTTTAAAAATTGATTGTATTGTTATTAGAGAAGGACACGTATAATGGTTCCTTGTGTTTTTTTGGGGATGATCTGTAAGCGACCATCAATATCGGTCAGGAGGCGTTGAACGATACTCAGGCCTAATCCGGAGCCTTCGTTAGACCGAAAATTAAGATTAAACTTCACAAAGGGACTTACCTTGGAGTACTGTTCTTTAGTAAATCCAGGGCCCTGATCCTCGATTTCGAGTTTAAGGCGTTCGTCCTCAATATCGAAGCTAAAGACCACCTGATCACCCACTTTCGAGAATTTAAAGGCATTATCGAGCAGTTCGTCGCAGAGTTGTTGAAGAAGCATCAGAGGTAATCGTGTGGTGACAGCATTCCCTGAGAAGTAAAGATCTTTTAGTCGATCATACCTATCGGCTACTTCAAAGGCTTTCTGTTTCAGAGAAGCATATACAGGGAATGGCTGCGAGACCCTCTCCCAGTTGCCCAGCTTTAGTTCTAGCTGAATAAAGAGCAGGTATCTCTCAACCAATCTATTAAGCCTTAATGCACTGGCATAGATATCCTTTCCTGCCGATACCAGTTCGTCGCGTGAGAAGCAGTCGGGATCTGAGGCCAGGAGTTGACCATAACCCATAAGACCATTGAGAGGGGTACGAAGCTCATGCGGGATGGTTCTCAAGATACGCATGTTGGTCTCACGAACGGCGGTCTCTTTAAGTTCATTAAAGAGGCTTTTACGACTGAGGCGGCTTTCAATGGCTTGAAGGAGTTCATTTCTTGTAAAAGGTTTAACGATAAAGTCATCAGCCCCGAGATCCATACCGTCGCGATAGTTGTTTCGGCTTCCAAGAGCTGTGACCATGATAACAGGAGTTGTGGCAGTCAGTTGATGCTCACGAAGATGTTTAAGAACCTCAAAACCGTTCATTCCAGGCATCATAATATCAAGCAGAATCAGATCGGGTCTCTTCTCAAGAGCCAGTTTTAAGCCTTCTGATCCCATCGAAGCCTGGACCGTCTCATATCCGGCTCTGACTAGTATTTCGTTGATGCCATCACGTAAAACCACATCGTCTTCGATTGTTAATATTTTCATTTTGGCGTTATATTAAGTTTAAAATAATAGTTCATTTAATCCATTAGCTTTATCTCATGCAGAGGGGCATCTCGTGTAACACTTATTGGAAATTGCATTATAAAACAGCTTCCCTCACCTAGTTTACTGGTGATTGACAAAGACCCTCCATGCAGGTTCATCCCCTCTTTCACGATACTAAGGCCAAGTCCGGTACCCTCGAACAACTCAGCATTCGAGGCTCTGAAAAAAGGTTCGGTGAGGTTTTCAAGCTCTTCAGCAGGAATGCCAATCCCCTCATCTCTGACCGAGATGGAGAAAAAGGACTCATCAGAGGTGCAGTCCAGATATACATGCGACAACTCATTCGAGTATTTAAGTGCATTGGAGAGCAGATTCGTGACCATCTGAATAAAGATGCGTTTATCGACTCTGATCTTTTCAGGAAATGACTCTTCAAACCATACAATCCGACGGTTACTCTGCCCGGGGCCAAAAAAGCCATCGATGATATTCCTTAAAAGCTGAAGCAGGTCGATAGATTCAGGATTGCAATTACTGGACGACTCCTGGATATGGCTCACCTGCATCGTATTTTTGACGATCTCAGTCAGATAGTTTATCTGTGCAATAATGCCCTTTAGTTTATGGACAACCTCGGAATAGTCGAGTTCAACCCAATATTCGAGCAGGGTCTCTGCAAACATCAGAATTGAGGCCAGTGGCGTACGAAACTCATGCGAGGCCATTGAAACCAACCGGCTCTTCACATCACCGAGCTCTTTTTCACGTTGGATATTCTCCTCCAACGACTTTTTATAGAGAACCTCTGATGACACATCTCTAACCAACGAGATCAACTCATCATCAGAAACGGGTACCACTCTACTTTCGTAGTAGATTCGCTCGTTATCTCTTTCATATAAAAACTCCGTGACATCGCCCTTTCCTGCCTTAAGAACACGCTCCATTCTAACAAGCTCTTTAGCAACCATTTCCCTAGGCAGTAATTCAGAAATATTTCTCCCGACTATTCGATTAATAGAGAAGGCATGCTTCGTTTTATCCTGAGCATGAACAGCTAATATTGTCCCATCTTTTTTGACACGGAAGAGGAAATCAGGAATAGCAGCTAAGATACCTTCGAGCTCTTTAGTTTTAGTCAGAAGTTGAACCTCTTTTGCATTCTTCTCAGCCACCTCCTCTATTAACTGTTCATTAAGCTGAGTCAAAGCAACCGTACGCTCACGCACCTTCTCTTCCAGTGTGATGTTAAGGTCTCTGATCTCCTTTTCGTACCGCTTCTGCTCAGTAATATCATCGACCATGACCAGCGTAGCATTGAGCCCTTTGTAGGTAAGGCGTGTAGCTGCAATGTCTACATAGATACTCTCGCCATCAAGACGAATCAATTTAATATCGTCTCTTATAATCTTACGCTCAGTGGTATCGAGCCACTTCACCCATTGCAAATATTTCTCAAACTCTACTGAAGTAAACATATCCTTAACCTTCAGTCCGACGAGATTAGCCTGACCAGAGGGATCCATGATGCGGGCACCTGCAGGGTTTATATAGACCACTTCCCTATTATGGATAACCGCCACACCTACGGGTGAGAGATTAAGCATCATCTCATTCTGTAAAAGGCTTTCACGAAGGGCATTCTCTTTTTGAGCCCGCAGTAGCGTATTGCTGATAATTTCGGATAAGACCTTAAGAAGGCTAATTTCGTCATCACTAAAGTTGCGGGGTTTCTCAACGAGTTCACAGCCCATACAGCCAAAGTATTTCCCTTCGACAAAGAGCGGTAGTACCAGTACCCCTTTGATTCTGTTCTCAAGAAAGAAATCGTAGGTGGCAGGTTCTAAAACACCAAACTGTGATTCATTGATTGTCCAGTATTTTCCCGCTTTGTTAGATGATAGAATATCGGCCTTAATTGAGAGAAAAGGAGCAGGATTCCCAAAGTATAAAGGGAAAGTGACCCCTTTACGACACCATTCAAGGAGATTATAGAAGGAACCGGAAGATTCATCATATCTAAAGATATAGGTTCGATCTGCCTCGAGCAGCTCACCCATCTCCACAAGCATCTCCTTAAGGGCAAGACTATTATACTCACTAGGAGTATTAGTAAAATTCACACCAACCCTGATGAGGAACTGTTTAAGCTTTTCGAGGTATTCCACCTTTTGTTCCTTTAGCTTAAGCTCAGTGACATCTTTACCCACACACTGATATACAATAGGATTTTGGGAGGAGCCGGTCTCAATGCGTTTAATTGACCAGTTCAGCCAGATCTCTTTACCTGAGAACCTAATGTACTGGAAGTAAGAATTAAGAGTACTATGCTTTAGGGATAGAGAGCTGACCGAATTGAGAAGATCAGATACTATATCAGGGGTTGCAACATCAGAGATTTTCTGACCAACAACGGCGAGACCGAGTTCAGAGAATGTCTGTTCGTAGGCTCTGTTGCCATAGATGATGGTAGTATCTGGGAGGAATCGACATATCAGGTCAGGTATATTATTAAGAATATCTTCAAAATCATGAGCCGGATAAGGCTCGATAAGGTCGCTACGTCTGAAGTCAGGTTCTGAAAGGTATTCTTTAGCTTCCGTCATTATTTGTAAATGTTTTTGCTTTTTAGAAGGCACAAGGCAAAATCCCGGTCGACAGATCAATCTGATGTCAGGTGCTTAAACAATAATTGCTCCTGTGTATATCGAAACAGCACATTTGGCTCGCTCCTATAATGCATTAGCTGAAGACCAGCTAACAGAATTAGGATCAACAGGTTGATAATAATGCATTTTATGGCTAAGATGCATATAAGTGATTGACCACTCATTCATTCATTTCCGGATGAACATTCTCCAATCCTGGATATTAACCTAAAAGAACTATTAACAAAAGAATCGATCCCTCCAATAATCAACAAATCATTCCCTAACCGCTTTCTAAGTTACTGTCGTAAAAAATGTGGGATCAAATTTCCGAAAAAAGCGAAACCCACGAAAGTCCAAAAACGGACTTTTTAATTAAACACACACTCTAAAGAACGATTGGTTTCTAAAACTGAAAAAATTGGCTGTTGCGGAATGAGCAACCTATTCAAAAGCGTTGTCGGGAATGACTTGAAGATTATATTCCGTTATGATTTTATAAATGTTGAAATCCAAATATCCCATTTAAAGTAAAACATATCGTCATAATAGATTCAAACGACAAACCACAGAGGGTAATTTCAAGGGTTTCAACGGAGTAAAGTAAAAATGAAAGATTCAAGAAAGTCCGATTTCGGATGCACCGTAAGGTTTTAAGGTGATGTTATATTCTCAGTAGGCTGGTTTCAGAGGGGCGTGGTTAATTCTAATTGGTTTTACAATTTCATAAGACAATTGGGACTCTTGGGACAATTAGGACTCTTAGGACAATTGGGCCAATTGGGACTCTTGGGACAATTGGGACAATTGGGACAATTGGGAACCACTAGGATTCTATGTACTAATAAATCCGTGGAATCCGTTAAAATCCGTTAAATCCGTGTGCCTAGGTCCAATCTTGAATGTCGAATTTTGAATTCTATTGAGTTTCTATTCCGGTGCTCTGCACCTTGCAAGAATCTTGTGGCGTGCCTAACCTGACGGCTACAAATATTGCCGGGGCTAACGCACCTGGCTCCTACCTGATTTGATGTCTTATTCTCTGTAGGCTGGTTTCAGAGGGGCGTGGTTATTCTTATTTGGTTTTACAATTTCATTAGACAATTGGAACTCATGGAACAATTGGCAACCACTAGGATCCTATGTACTAATTAATCCGTGGAATCCGTTAAAATCCGTGTCATCCGTGTGCCTAGGTCCTATCTTGAATGTCGAATTTTGAATTCTATTGAGTTTCTATTCCGGTGCTCTGCACCTTGAAAAGATCATGGAGGTGCCTAACCTGACGGCTACAAATATTTCCGGTGCTAGCGCACCTGGCTTACACCAAATTTGATGTTTTAATCTCTGTAGGCTGGTTTCAGAGGGGCGTGGTTATTCTTATTTGGTTTTACAATTCCATGGGACAATTGGGACTCTTGGGACAATTAGGACTCTTGGGACAATTGGGACTCTTGGGACAATTGGGAACCTCTAGGATTCTATGTTCAAATCAATCCGTGGAATCCGTTTAAATCCGTTAAATCCGTGTGCCTAGGTCCGATGCACGAAGTGCATCAACACAGTTTAAATCCGTGTGCCTAGGTCCGATGCACGAAGTGCATCAACACCGTCTAAATCCGTGTGCCTAGGTCCTTATGAACGAAGTGCATTCCCATAGTTTAAATCCGTGTGCCTATGTCCCGATGCACGAAGTGCATTCCCTTCTCGGAATTCGAGATTCAAAATCCAATAAGAACACGTTCAAAAGGCACTTGTCCTTCAAAACCTTAGTTGCATCTTTTTACATTTATAACTAAATTCACAACAAAGATCAACTGTAACATTTTTACAAATCGGAAAGATTCTCTCATCTAAAACAAAATCAACAAAATAGACTGGCATTCCTAATAAACAAGCTAATTGCATCAGGAAAAACACAACAACGCATGAAGAGAATAAAAAGTAATAGATCTCTCTATTTAATTTTTGTATTGGTAACTGTGATTCTTTTAGCCACCGGTTATGAGTATAACTATGTCCAGGTCAAAAAGAACAGACAGAGTGCCTATGAATTGGTCAATGCAGTAGGTTTACAGAAGACTGCCCTTTTAGGTAGATGGTTCGATAGCGAGAGCCGAGGTTTTACAAGACTCCTCAATTCAGATCAGATTGCTGAGACCATTATCGGATACGCTGAGTTAAGCTCATCAAATACCAATCTTCGCAACTACTTAATGAATCTTCAGTCTGAATACGATTTTGCCGATGTTCAACTGATCAAAGCCGACAAAACGCTGGTCGCTAATTCCAATGCTTCCAACAACGAAGTTTCACCCGAAATATTAAAAACCATACCTAAGCTACTTAAAGACCACGAAATCTCAATTGTGGGTCTCTTAAGAATGAAAGGACTGCCAAGTACCTACTATGGTCTGATCATCCCTATCAAGCCATTAAAAGAGAAGGATCTCTTTTTGGTGGCCTATATTGATGTCCTTAAAAACATCTATCCAATAATCCGTTTCTGGCCAACCAAAAGCAAATCGGCTGAGTCATATATCTGTCGATTCGCCAATGATACCGTTCAATATCTGAGTGAATTAAAATTCAAAGACGATGCTGCTTTAAACTTTAAAAGAGCGATTCCGAAATCTGAGGCAAACAAATCTATTAAAATCGATGGGTTTGACAATGTTTACGAAGCTTTAGACTACCGTAAAGAACCTGTGGTCTGTTTCTTTGGCCGGATTCCCGGGACTGATTGGACTCTGATCACAAAAATTGATCAGACTGAAGTTGATGAGGCCCATATAAATGTCAGGATATATCGTTTCATCACACTGTTTCTTATCTGGATTTTCCTCTTTAGCATCATCTATTTCTTCAATCTCCGAAGACAGAAAAGACTCTATTACGAACTATTCAATCAGGAGAGAAGCCTTATTGCCTTTAGAAAACAATTCGAAGGGATCATCAATAGTCTTGACGAAGGCCTAATCCTAACGGATCAAAATGGGAAAATACTATATCTGAACAAAGCTGCATCGAAGCTTTTAGGGCTTAAAGAAGAAGAGGTTATCTTTTCCTCTTTTTCAGAGTTCTACAGAACACGACATCCAAAAACAGCGAAAGAGATTATTCGTTTACTGGAGTCTAAACCTCGGGAATACCCGCTTAGTTTAGAACCGACATACACTATTCTTGATACCCCTATTGGAAAAAGTATACCTATCGTTGAACAGATTTCATACCTTGTTAACGAAGAGGATCAATCCAAAAAAATCGTTATCACCTTTAAAGATGATACCCTCAAAAGGGAGCTAGACATTAAGATTGCTGAGAATGAGATTTGGCAAAGGACATTAACCAAAAGCCTGCCCGATGGCCTCATCGTTGTAAACCAACAAGGAATCATTCACGATATCAATGATCAAACACTATCTCTTTTCGGATATGAAGAGAATGAACTGATTGGAGAGAATCTTAATAAACTTATTCCACTTCGTTTTCATGGCCATCATTTCGAAAATATACAGGATTACCTAAAACAACCTCGTACCCGCCCGATGGGTTCTGGCCTTGATCTGTTTGCAACCAGAAAGAATGGGACAGAATTCCCGGTAGATATATCATTAAGTCCCATTTATAACAACCAGGAGTTGTTTGTACTCTGTTTAGTGCGTGATATTACTGTTGCAAAGCGGGCTCAATGGGCTCTAAAAGAGGCATTAAAGAAGGCAGAGGAGAGTGATAAGCTTAAATCTTATTTCTTACAAAATATGTTTCATGAAATAAGAACACCTTTAAACGGCATTCAAGGCTTTATAAACCTTCTTGCTGATCACGATGTCAGCAAGCTTGAACAACAGGAATATATCGAACAGATCTCTATCAGTGCAGAAAGACTCCTAAAGACAATGACAGATATCATAGAGATATCGAAGATAGAGGCAGCAGATAATAGTCTGATTATTGAATCCGTCAATCTTAACGAGTTATTCCAACAATTTTACAACCAATACCTGCTTAAAGCCCAGTCAAAAGGCATCAATCTGAAGGTTTCTCATGACAGCAGCCAACATGATCTGCTAATAAGTACCGACAAACGAAAACTTAGCATAGCTCTGGAAAACCTCCTCTCAAATGCGTTAAAGTTTACAGAACAAGGCTATGTTTTCTTTGGTTTTGAGAAAAACGAGAATGAGTTAATCATTTTTATAGAAGACTCCGGTCCTGGCATCCCGGAAGAGGAACAACTTATAATATTCGGGAAGTTCACTCAGATAGACAATGGATACACTCGACGATACGAAGGAAACGGATTAGGACTAGCTGTTGTCAAAGCTATCTCAGAGCAATTACATGCCCGTGTCTGGTTAAGCTCGATACCCGGAAAAGGAACCACATTCTATATGTCGTTACCCCTTACCCTTGAAAATCCCTTTAATAATATTGATAACACCCAGTAAACATACGCAGCATGCCGTATAGGTTTACTAGCAGCATATATTTTGTGGGGTTATCGCGTCTCTCTGGATTTTAAGACGCGATGAATTGCAGCTCTCTGGATTTTGAGACGCGATGAATCGCAGCTCTCTGGATTTTGAGACGCGATGAATCGCAGCTCTCAGGATTTTGAGACGCGATGAATCGCAGCTCTCTGGATTTTAAGACGCGATGAATTGCAGCTCTCTGGATTTTACGACGCGATGAATTGCAGCTCTCTGGATTTTGAGACGCGATGAATCGCGTCTCTACAGGGCGTCTAATCAAAATCTGTGTAAATCCGTCTAATCAGTGTCATCAGTGTTCTAATCAATCCGTGTAATCCGTTTAAATCCGTTAAATCCGTGTGCCTAGGTCCTTATGCACGAAGTTCATTCCCTTAGTTTAAATCCGTGTGCCTTGGTCCCGATATACGAAATACCTCACCCAATGTACTATATTTTGTTTCCAAAACGCACTATATTTACAGCATAAAAGAAACAAAACAGAGATGACATTTCTTGAGTTTAAGAATCAACTATTCGACTTAGCATGCTTCAATATCTATCAAGTATATGCATGGCAACCCGATTTTGACCGGAATAACCTTACCCGTTGGATTAAGAAAGGGTATCTTATTCGGTTACGACAGGGCTATTTTGCTTTTTCGGAATATAAGAGCAAGTTGGATTATTCTCTTTATTTTGCAAATCGAATATACCGTCCTTCATATATCAGCCTGCACTCTGCTTTGTCTTTCTATGGAATGATACCGGAAGCCGTGGTGCAGATAACCAGTGTAACATCGCTAAAAACTGCCTCATTTGCGAATTTCTTTGGCGAATACTCTTATAAAAACGTCAAAGAAAACTTAATATTCGGGTACGAATTAAAGCCAATGGCAGACAACCGTACCCTACAGTTTGCCACTCCTGAAAAGGCTTTGCTTGATTTACTATACCTATATCCGTTTTATGATAGCGAACAGGAATTAAATGAGTTACGCCTGGATGAAGATTACTTACACGAAGATTTAAACAAGAATTTACTACTGGATTATTGTGCCAGGTTTCAAAGCAAGGCACTTGACCACCGGGTAAGCTTGCTAATTAAAACCTACAATTTATGATACAGATTGAACAGATAAGAAATTACTTCCCAACTCAAATTCGTGGTAATTCTGTCTTCGATAAGTACATCTTGAAAGAGTATTTGCAGTTAATGATACTGGATTACCTTTCGACTACACCGAGTATCCAAAAGATATCGTTTATCGGTGGCACAAGCCTGCGTTTGGTAAAAGGGATTGACCGGTTCTCAGAAGACTTGAATTTCGACTGCAAAAACCTATCGGAAGACGAGTTTATTGATATGACAAATGGAGTAATCCAATTTTTAAAACGTTCAGGATTGCGGGTAGAAGCTAGGGAAAAAGATGGTCCAAAACTAACCGCATACAGGCGCAATATCCATTTCCCGGAACTGTTATTCGATTTAAAATTGAGCGGACATAAGGAAGAACGTTTCTTAATAAAAGTTGAAAGCCAAGACGAGGGGATTGTATACTCCCCGGTTATAACAAATATCAAGGGTTGTGGATTCTTCTTCCCTTTTCCTGTTCCTTCTGATGGCGTATTATGCAGCATGAAAATTGCCGCCATGCTAGCCCGTGCCAAAGGACGTGATTTTTATGACTTGATGTTTTTGTTAGCACAGGCCAAACCCGACTACGATTTTCTTGCAAAACGTTGTGGAGTGCACAATTTACAAATGTTCAAACAGGCAACAGCCAAATTACTAGAAACAGTTGACTTGAAGAGTAAACAAAGGGATTTTGAACATTTGCTCTTCAATAAAGCAAATAGTGAAAAGATTTTACGTTTTAGTGAATTTGTAGATTCGCTTACAGAATAATTCAGCATGTAAAGCACATTTCAAAAGACCGCATCTATTCTAATCTGTGTAAATCCGTCTAATCAGTGTCATCAGTGTTCTATTCAATCCGTGTAATCCGTTTAAATCCGGTAAATCCGTGTGCCTAGGTCCGATGCACGAAGTGCATCAAAGATAAAACCATCGAATTATCTTTCACCCCAATCTTGAATGCCGAATCTTGAATTCTAATGCGTTTCTATTCCGGTGCTCTGCACCTTGAAAAGATTTTGTGGGGTGCCTTACCTGACGGCTACAAATATTGCCGATGCTAGCGCACCTGGCTTGCACCAAATTTGATGTTTTAATCTCTGTAGGCTGGCTTTAGAGGGGCGTGATAAATCTTGATCAACAAACAATCTTGAATGTCGAATCTTGAATTCTATTGAGTTTCTATTCCGGTGCTCT
>MTLC01002582.1_pt1 | contig 12509 bp, 10 predicted proteins | sample 1982451 | NCBI WGS metagenome assembly MTLC01 (sample SAMN05710165, study PRJNA340218) | biofilm metagenome | isolation source: sample SPH anode biofilm adapted to +100 mV | place: USA | collected 2012-02-03 | reverse complement strand
TTTTTGTGCGGTCAAAGGGGGATGAAGTGACTGGAGAGTAATTTTAATAAACGGTACGTTCTTTGCTTATAATTAAATAAGCATTGAATTCCTGGAATGTTCCCTTGTGGAAAGAACCAATTGATATTTCAGAATTTAATTACTTTTACCAACATTAATAGCCGACAGCAGGGTATATCCAAAAGCAATTGAGTGTAAGATATATTTACAGCGCGGCCACATGAATTGGTAAAGAAGGTGCTTGGTGACAAAATGTTAAAACAAAATAGAATAAATATGATTGTGTTAGTTGCAATAATTATTGTATTCGGGTCAAGCTCGCTTTCTCAAGCGGTTGTAGCTTGCCCTTCCCCAGGTCCATCCGTCACAAATTGGGCATGTGTTGATATGTATCTGACGCCGTCGCCCAAACTGGTTGGTCTCGACATCGTAGCTTTTAAAATCACTAACTCACAGGGTGCAGTATACGCATCTGATTCATCCATTAATGAGGCATCTGTACTAGCTAGGCTAGACGCTTTTTCACAATTTCCACCTGCTTTAACTAACTCCGTATTTCTTTGGTATGGCAAAATTAATGGTCCACATTTCACACCAGCAGCGAGTCCATCCTTCAGAGTTTCTTATTACTTCACACCAGGAGAGTATCCAGTTTTCGCAAACGATATAAGTGTATTTGCTGCAGACTCGTATATTACAAGTGACACGATACCAGTCAATGCAAATGACGTCACACTCAAGACACAATATGTTCTTAACAACGGAGCAACAATAATCGACAACGGCTTTCCACTTGACCTTGCAATTACTGGGTCTGGCACTGGAACCGTAACAAGTTCGCCAGCTGGCATTTCATGCAGCGGCGGAACTTGTCGCTATCCATTTTCCATCAGCACGCCGGTAACACTGACAGCCACACCCACTAACGGCTCATGCTTTTCTGCATTCACCTATACTGGAGTGGCAACTAGCAGCACAGTAGGGTCAACTAACTCGAATCCCTATAATATAAGTTCGTATGATCCCACTTCAACTTCAACCGTAACCGCCCAGTTTTCACCATCGAATGCTGCCATTACCAGCCCTTCTCCAGCCGAATACTGTACTCTGCAAGAAGCCGTTATCGCGGCGTCTACAGGCTCAAACGTATTGGTGCGTAGTGGAGTTTTATCAAACACATTAGTAATGAACCGCAGTAATACAACACTCACACTAAAGGGCGGTTACACAGATTTTGCGTCAACCAGCAGTGGATTCACCTCATTGTCAGGGCCTTTGACCATCCAGCAAGGTACGTTAGTAGTTGATAGCATAGCAGTTCTTTGAACCGAAAATACAATCAGTGTGGCAGGCAAACAAACAATGACCACACTTTCTGGCAGTATAAATTGTAGATAGTACAATCAATTCATCAAGAACTTGGCACAGAAAGGAGAAGACAACTACCCCACACCGGTATCTGTGCTATTACCGGATGCATGAACAACATTAGATGTTGCAGTTAGTCATAAAACGTCATAAAGTGAGCCGATAAATGTAGATTAGTTGAGTGGATTGATACTAGGTATTGAATAAATAAAGGATAAAGGAGAACAAATCATGAAGCAGATGATTAATAAATTGGCGGTTGTTCTTTCTGTTGCTTTGGTGTGTGCGCCGATGGGTGCTATGGCGGCTAATAAGTTGATTGTGAAAGATGCCACCGGAGTGATTGACAAGATGGTTGTGACGGACAAAGGACAGATAGGTCTTGGAACAAGCAATCCCTCAGCAAGACTTGAACTTATTGATGTGCCAGGTGTTAGTCGAATAATTGTACAGACCATCGGTACATCTAAGGCTGGTGGTGGAGCATTTTTAGGTTTACACAATAATGGCACGGAAGCCGCTCAAACTCTTCCGCTTATAAACGATCGTCTTGGTTTCCATCTGTTCGGTTCCAAAAACAGTGCAGGAGCGGTATTAACAGGAGGTGGCTTTCAGGTCTACGCCGAAAGCGATTGGAGCGCCTCTGCTTTCCCAACATATTTTACATTTGAAACGGCCAAAGCGACTACCAAATATGAGCGTCTGAGAATAACAGCAAATGGAAATATCGGTATAAATGCCAACACCCCTAAACAACGTTTGGAAGTTGGTGGCGGCATCCGTCTCAACACAGTTGCTACGAAATCTGACCCAACAGCAAATACCAAACCAGATTGTAGTAATGCGAACACCAATGTGGTATCTGATGTTCGTGGTACACTCTGGTTTACACAAGGAGCAAGTGGTGTAGCGGATAAAATGGAAGTGTGTGCAAAAGATGCTGCCAACAACTATGCGTGGGTAGCTTTGTTCTAAACTGATACATATATTTATAAAAGGGCTTGCATTATGTTTATGCATGCCCTTTTTTTGGGAGACATTTGATGGATTTGCTGGGAGTTCAGCTGCAAGACCCACCACCTGGAGACGATTCGGTCGATCTGATTGCTTTTGTAGAAATATTTTTCAAACGTTTTCGATTGATATGTCTGATTACACTGGCAGGGCTATTTCTCTCAATCTGCACTTATTTTTTAATGCCAAAGAAGTTCAGTTCTACTGCACGCATACTCCCACCCAAACAGGATCAAGGACTTATGGGTCTTATGATGAGCCAGATGGGCGGGATGGCAAACTTGGCCGGAGATCTTCTTGGTAAAGGAACAGCATCTGATCTCTATGTCGGAATTTTGAATAGTGAAGCCATCAAGGACATAATTATTAACAAGTTCAATCTTATCGAGATCTACAATAAAAATTCTCGACTTGAAACATATAATAAACTTGATGATCGTGTTGATATTAATGCTGGAAAAAAAGATGGCATAATCAGCATAACTGTTGAGGATAAGGATCCTAAACGCGCTGCGGATATGGCAAATGCCTATGTGGATGAACTTGGCAAACTTTCTGTTAAGTTAAATATATCCGGAGCTTCGGAAAACAGGAGTTTTCTTGAAGAGCGTCTGGCCAAAGCAAAGGGAGATCTGACAAAAGCAGAAAATGACCTCAATAGGTTTCAATCACAAACACATGCACTCGACATAACTGAACAAACAAAAGGTACAATAAAAGGAATTGCTGAGTTGTCAGCACAGTTGGCTGTTGAAGAGGTTAAACTGGCGGCGTTGCTGCGCACTTTTACTGAATCAAGCATTGAAGTAAAAAATCAGCGGGCCATTATTGTGGGCATCAACAGTCAGATAGCTCGCATGGAAACCGGCACCAAACATGGAGGAGCGCTACCTTCAATCAGTGCAGTACCTGCTTTGGGTAAGGATTACGTTAGACTTATGCGTGAATTCAAAATTCAGGAAACAATAGTCGAACTGTTGACCAAACAATACGAAATAACCAAAATAAATGAAGTTAAACAGATAGATGGAATACAGATTATTCAATCTGCAACCGTACCAGACAAACAAATCAGTCCTCGACCTATGGCTTTTATTCTAGGGGGAACCATTGCATCATTTATGTCAGCACTCTTCATGGTTTACGCCCTGCACATAATCTCCACAATGCCTGCCGAACTTAAACACCGCATCGGTAAACTCCTTAAAAGCAGTATTTAATTGGCTACTGAAACCACTAAATCAAGGCTATCATTTGCATATCTGTTTTCCAAAGGCATTTGGGCCGTCCTTGATCAAGGCGTATTTGCGATATCAAATTTCATCGTGAACATCCTTCTTGCACGATGGCTTAACTTACAGGAGTATGGTTCGTTTGCTGCATCATTCTCGATACTGCTGCTGATTGGTACATTTCACACGGCGTTAATAACAGAACCATTGTTGGTATATGGCTCTAACCGGTTCAGGCATCGCATTGCAGACTATTCAGCAAACCTTATCTCCGGTCACGTCCTATTCAGTGCATTAATTAGCGTCTTTATAATATGCACAATTGTAGCTATGTCGACTCTGGGGCAAAAGCAGTATGCCCACGCCGCAATTGGACTTCTGATCGCACAGCCATTCATTCTCCTTACATGGCTGGCTCGAAGACTATGTTACTGCCATTTCAGAGTGAGACTTGCTGTCGTGGCCGGCGCTATCAACCTATTATTAACCCTTTCGGGATGTTTTTTCCTCTTTAGATTAGGTAAATTATCGCCTCTCACTGCATTTGTTTTGATGGGTACATGCGGATTATTGTCATCATGCCTCATATTATTCAAATTGTTTTCGCCGTCTCAGATTTTTAATTTATCTGCTCACAATCGGGAGTTCTTATCTGCTCACCTAAACTATGGCCGCTGGGCACTTCCATCGAGCCTGTTAACGTGGATACCTGCTAACATTTATTACGTAATTCTACCTTTCTGGGGTCATATCGAAATTGTTGCCCTGCTAAAAGCCCAAAACAACCTGCTTACCCCGGTACTGCAATTCAACACTGCACTTGCAACACAGCTCATACCACTATTCGCGACTTGCAAAGACCAACTGCAACAAGCTAAATGGAGTCGATACCTATTGGCTATCTTTACGATGCTTTCACTACTATACTGGTCCATGTTATATGTGTTCGGCGATTTTTTGATGCAGGCATTATATGGTCCACAATTTTTACGGGACAACAAAAGTCTTTTAATACTCGGCCTACTACCACTACTTACCGGAATCATTGCAGTACTCGGTAGTTCTATCCGCGCCAATGATAAACCACAGCAGATCTTTTATTCATATTTGCCAGCCAGTTTATTCAGCTCAACTATTGGTGTTTGGCTGATGATCCGCTGGGAGCTCATCGGAACTTCAATTGCCATAGTAGCTTCCTACCTGGTTGTGACTACAGTTATGTTCTGTTACTACGCTTCAAATAGGAGTTCTCATATTCTATGTCATTAACTAAGCTACTCCAGATTACTTCTTATTGCGCTGACTGGTTCCTCAAATCAGCCAAACTCCGTCGTCACTCCTATTTCCCGAGGGTTCTTAACCTTCTTGTTACAGAAGCATGTAACTGTAACTGTATCATGTGCAATGTCGGTGCACAGGATGCGAGACGTCAATTCAATCCAACTGAACTGTCAACCATTCTCACAGATAAATTGTTCTGCAAATTACAGCACGTTGGGATCTCCGGAGGTGAACCGACTCTTCGGACTGACTTGACCGCCATTGTTACATCAATTGCCGAATCAGTTTGCGCACTGCGTACACTCTCACTGACCACAAACGGTACCCAACCCGACATTTTGCGACAGTTGTTGCCCGCTATTGTCCAGACTTGCTCTGAAAAGGGAGTACTTTTTTCTTTAAATATATCTCTGGACGGCAAAGCAGATGTGCATGATGAGATACGACAGCGTGAAGGCAGCTATACTGATGCCATAGAATCCCTGCAGATTGCCGCCAGTTTTCATATTCCTACACAACTGCAATGCACCGTTTCGTCAGCCAACGTATACGGAGTTGAAGGAATACGTCATCTAGCATCTAAGTACGGGGTAGATGTTGTATTCAGGTTGGCTACAACCATCTCACGGCTAAACAATCATGAAAAGATTAGTCGCATTTCCTTGACTGACAATGAAAAATCGTTTTTTGCCGATTTCATTTCCTCACCGGCTACCCTCAAAAAAACCAAGCAACCTAATCGTAGGCTGTTTTATCTCGATCTAGCAAGAAGACTGACACAGGGTGGTACAAGACAGGCACCATGTTATTTCCAGCATGAAGGGGTAATGCTCACCTCATCCGGGGATCTCTACACCTGCTCAATCTGCGACTCCCCTATGGGAAATGTTTTTGAACATTCCCCTTACGAACTTTACTTTTCACAGCACGCAAGAGAAATGTGCAGAAATGTGATAAGTGGAACTTGCCCAAACTGTTTGCACGATCAACCAGGTACGTGGTCACCACTGATGCTCACCAAAGGCATGTTAATAAATCATCCAAGCGAACGTCTTATAAAACGATGCCGCATCGCCGCTAGTTTTTTCACGATCGGACCAATTTTGCTATTAAATAGCCGTAAGTTTACATATAAAAAACCAGCGCTATACGCAACAGAATCCGGATCGCACCAAGTCAAGACGGCGCTTCTAATTGGTTGTTACGGAGGGGAGCACGTTGGAGATGCCGCAATCCTTGGCGGGGTATTGATGCGCTTGCACGACGATTTTGAGGTAAAGAAGGCATCAGTGGCAAGCTTTCGTTCTGACCGCACTAGGCGCTGGTCCGAATCATTACACGACTGTATTCAAACCGAAGTGGTCGAGTATGCAGATGCGAGTATCGATAAAATACTGCCGTCATGTGCATACCTTGTTTTTGCCGGAGGTCCGTTGATGGACCTGCCCGAAGTACTTACCCAACATCTGCGTACAGCCATCAAGGCTGCTAAACTCAAAATCCCGATACTAATTGAGGGGTGTGGCATCGGGCCATTTAAATTCAAACTCAGCGAGACCATAGTACGCAGACTGCTTGAAATGTCTTCATTTGTACGACTGAGAACGCAAGCCAGTATCGAAATAGCTAAGACATGGGGACTCATGCCATTATTGGCGATGGACCCAGCATTTGACTACTTGAGTATGCGTACCCTGAAACTCGGACAGACCCTCGCTCCACCGCCATTTCTTAAACATTTAGGCACTTCACACAAGAAACTTGTTGGAATTAATCTTCGCCCATTATGGCAACGCTATGCAAAAGGGAATTTAAGTACAGAACAATTATTCACTATAGAAAATAACTTTTTAACAACTCTGGCAAAATCAATGGAATATTTCCACAACTCTATACGATATGTTTTTTTCCCAATGAATCCAGATCAGTACGGTTTTTCTGATATCACAGCGGCTTATGCCTTAAAGAATATATTATCAAAGAATGTTGAATTCCATATTTGGGAATATGAACCTGATGTTGATGACGTTATTGTATTTTTGCAGCACTTGGATGCATGTGTTGCTATGAGATTTCATGCGTGTATTTTTGCATTATCACAGAGAGTAAAAACATATGGCATTGACTATGCGGTCGGTCAAGAGAGTAAAGTAACTGACTTATTCAATGACTTTAATTCCAGCATCGATGTTACGTCTGTAGACACTTTCCATTTCGAATGGCTGAACAAGCGAATGGCAATGCTAACAACAGAAGATAACTAATTGTTTATGAACAAGCAAAATATTAAATACAACCTTAAGATAGATACAGTTTACTTCTTTCTACTAATTTTTGTATTTTTCCCAATTTTTTCTGTAGACAAAATAGACCCATTGGGTTTTGATACACTCCCTGAATATTCATATAGCAAGCTAATTAGAATTGTGTGGGTGATGTTAACATTGATAACATGCATGATAATAATCAGTAAACATGGACGATATCATTATGAAGTAGGTATGAATCTTTATGATACACTAATACTTATATACTTATTATCAGCAACGATATCAATAGCGGTCAATACACCTACTAGATTAGTTGCATGGTATAGGTTGTTTGAACTCATTGTTTTTTATTTCTCATCTTTGTTAGTCACAAGATATGCATTCATGCAATACAACTATCATGGTGCTTATAATTTTTTATGCAAAGGTATATTTTATTCATTTTTAGCCACTATTATTGTTCTTACAGTTTTAGGACTATACAATACTAACTATGCCTTTTTATCTGAAATACAAAACAGAGTTAGACTTGGCGGTTATTGTTATAGTCCTAATACATTATCAATTTTATTTGTTATAACTCAGATATGCGCTGCTTATTTCTTTATTACACATAAATACGATTTTATATCTTTTTCATTTATAACTCTGATTTTACATATTGCTGTTTTTATGACTGGAAGTAGAACTGGGCTAGCTATATTGTTTTTTTCTGATTTAATTTTGTCATTTAAACTAAAATCATTCAGTAGACTTACCAAGTACTTTATTATATTATTTTTATTTGCATTATTAACTACAGTATTTATAATAATTGTATATTCGTCAAATCTGGATTTGTTTGTAAGACTTATAGGACTTGGCGAAGATCCATTATCAGAACTAATTACATTAAACAATAGGGCTTCTATATATCTTGTTGCTTTTGAGGGTATTTTACAGAAGCCAGTAATTGGACACGGTTATGTTGATGGAGTTAGGCAGTATCTTGCAAACAATTATTCTTTAAGTTTTTGGTTACCGCCACACACCCATAATTCATTTATAGAAGTTTTACTTGCCCAGGGTTTTATTGGTGGTTTGCCATTAATATTTATAATTATATATTCGCTAGCATTAGCAATAAAATCAATAATACACTCTAAGTTAACACAGAATATAATTGGATCAGTAATTATTTTGTCAATATTTTTGTCTTCTCTCACTACAGTACCACTTGGTAATACAATAATTAATATTGGTAATATATTTGTTGTATTCTCATATTCACAATATTTACATTATCGATATAAAAGGAATTGTGCGTGAGCAAAATTATTATAATACTAACTTTATTGTTAATTAGCTCCTCAGTTGCTAATGCCCAAATAATTCCAAAAGAGTATTTTGGCATGCACATACAAAAGTTTGATTCAATACCATGGCCTAGTATTACTTTTAAGTCTTTACGTTTATGGGATGGAAGAACAAGATGGGACAACATCGAATTAAGCGACAACAAGTTTAATTTCAGTAAATTGGATTTAGCAATTGATTTGGCAACTAAAAACAATGTTGAAGTTCTCTACACATTAGGTCTCACACCGAGGTGGGCATCATCAAGACCAAATGAGCAATCAGTACTGAATAAGTTAGGTATTGCTTCAGAACCAGCAAATATGGAACATTGGAAAAGATATGTTAGAAAGGTTGCACAAAGGTATAAAGGTAAAATTAAATATTACGAAGTTTGGAATGAACCTGCTTCAAAAGGGTTCTACACTGGAGATATTCCAACACTTGTGAATATGACAAAATACGCGTATGAAATCATCAAGGAAGTAGATCCTGACGCAAAGATTGTATCTCCACCGTCTACTGCGGCCTCCAACGGGTCAGAGTGGTTAGATAATTTTTTAAAACTTGGTGGTGGTAACTATGTAGATATTATTGGTTATCATTTCTATGTTCCAGGAAAACCTGAGTTAACACCAAAAGTCATCAAACACGTAAAGAAAATACTAGCTAAACATAAAATACATAAACCTATTTGGAATACTGAAAGTGGATGGAGTAACGCCTCAAACGTTGATATCTCCTTGCAAGGGCCATATGTCGCTAGAAGTTATATAATTAACTGGAGCGAGGGGGTTGAAAGATATTATTGGTATGCATGGGACGAAAGGTCATGGGTTGGAATATTTATGACTGAAAAAGATAACATTACTCCAACAAAAGCTGCTAAAGCCTATGAGACAGTTCAAAAGTGGTTAGTAGGCTCTCTACTTAAAAGTTGTACGCAAGATATGTTTGATAATTGGATTTGTAGTCTGACTAATAAGACCAATAGAAATGTATGGCTTATCTGGAACCCAGATAAAAAAGTATCTTTTTCTATACCTTCGACATGGAACGTGAACCATTTTGACACCCTAGAGAATATTACAATGTCTATACCTTCGAACAATACTATTGATATTGGTCCTTCCCCAATTTATCTTTATTCGATGGAGAAATAAGTATGATATCAACCATAAACTCTATTAAAGCAAGGTCATTTCAGTATCGCTTAAAAAGGATAAAGTTATTTACGAAATTACTGATAGCCAACGATATTACAGATGCAAGCATTATAGACATCGGTGGAACTTTAGATTTTTGGAATACATTTCTACCATATATTGACCATAGTCTAATAAGACAAATTGATGTTATAAATTTGTCTATTGCAAATGAAAAATCAGTACGTATTGGTGACATATATATTTCAGAAAGAAATGGAAATGCATTATTGCAAAGTGATTACCGCAATAATTATGATATTGCATTTTCAAATTCTGTAGTTGAGCATGTAGGCTCTTTAAGAAATCAACAATTATTTGCAAACCTTATAAAGAATAACAGTATTCATCATTTCATACAAACACCCAATAAAAAGTTTATCGTTGAACCTCATTTTTATATGCCTTATTTTCAATACTATCCCATTAGTTTACAATCATTTTTGCATCGTAATTTTAATTTAGGTTTCATGAATAAAAACAGCAATTATATTGAGTCCAGAGTTGACTGTGAAGAAACAAGATTATTGACATATTACGAAATCAAGAAGCTTTTCTCTACTTCAACTATTTATAGAGAATATTTCTGCGGTCTTACTAAGTCATTCATAATAACAAATTTGCATTCATGAAAATATTATTTGTACATAATTTTTATAAACTATCCGGTGGAGAGGATGTCGTTGTTGAATCAGAAATTAAATTACTGAAACATCACGAGCATGAAGTTGAACTTTACTCTGTAACCAATGATAGTATAAATGGTCTGAAGTCAAAGATTACAACGGCGTGCACTACAGCTTACTCAAGAAAATCCCTTTCTCATTTCAAGCAAAAGCTTAGTTTGTATCATCCTGATATTGTTCATGTTCACAACTTCTTTCCGTTGTTAACACCATCAATCTATGATGCCTGCCGTGAACTTAACATTCCGATTGTACAGACACTACACAATTATCGAACCGTCTGCTGCGGGGCTTACTTGTTGAGAAATGGTAATATTTGCGAAAAATGCCTCAGTCATTCTCCATATTATGGAGTATTGCACCGATGCTACAGAAAATCGCTCATCGCCAGTGCAACTCTGGCGCACATGATATCATTTCACCATTACAGAAAAACTTGGCAAACTAAAGTCGATGCCTTTATATCACTGACATCATTTTCTAAGGATGTTTTTGTCAAAGGCGGTTTTCCTGCTAGTCGTATTTGGGTTAAACCCAATTTCATCTCAGAATCACTACCAATAATGCAACAAACTAAGCGTGAGGGTGCACTTTTTGTTGGAAGGTTGAGTGAAGAGAAAGGAATTAGGACTTTAATTGAAGCGTGGAAAAACATTCCTTACACTTTAAGGATTGCAGGAGATGGGCCACTTCGATCTTTGGTTGAGGAAAATCAAAGGTCTCACATAAAATATTTGGGAAGTTTGAAACCATCAGAAGTAAGGAATGAAATGTACTCATCTGCTTTTCTTGTAATGCCTTCGATATGGTACGAGGGTTTTCCGATGGTTTTGGTAGAATCGTTTGCTTGCGGTTTACCGGTAGTTGTTTCGAAACTGGGCAGCATGGCTGAAATTGTTTCCAATGGCATTAACGGATTACATTTTACCCCTGGTGATTCTTCAAGCCTTAAGGCAAAGGTAGAATGGGTGATTCAAAATCTTGATAAATTGGACACAATGGGAAGAAATGCATTCGACACATATACAAACAAATATACCGCGGACATAAACTATAATTTGCTTATGAATATATATACCACTGCCATAAACAGCCGCTTGCCTAATGTCTGAAACAAGATGTTTAATCATACACAGTATGGTTAGCTGTACGAGCTACACAGATGCATCTGATGTAATCGTGAAATGGGCGCTTAAACGCGAATCACGCTATGTTTGCGTTGCTAATGTTCACATGGTTATGGAGGCATACGACACTCAGTCATTTCAAGACGTTGTCAATAATGCCGACCTTACTACTCCAGATGGCATGCCATTGGTGTGGAGCATGCGTTTACTGGGAGCCCAAGAACAGCAGCGCGTCTACGGCCCCACCCTGACACTTCATATTTGTGAAAAAGCTGCACATTCAGGTGTACCAATTGCACTTTACGGTGGGACCGAAGAATCACTTTTAAACTTCGAAGAATTCCTTAAGCGCACCTTTCCCGGCATTTCGATTGTTTGCAGCATTGCACCCCCATTCCGCTCTCTTGATACCCATGAGGATGCAGAATATACACGTATAATCTGTGAATCCGGCGCAGGTATCGTATTCGTCGGAATAGGCTGCCCCAAACAGGAAAAATGGATGGCTGCACATAAGGGTCGCATTCCTGCAGTAATGATCGGAGTCGGTGCAGCATTTGACTTCCATTCAGGGACCATAAAACAGGCGCCAGCAATTTTGCAGCAGTGCGGACTGGAGTGGCTTTTCAGGTTGTTTATGGAGCCAAAACGTCTATGGAAAAGATACTTAAAACATAATCCAAGATTCATTCTTTATTTTTCTAAACAATTTCTTACAAACTTAATTAAGTGTGCAACAACTCGATAAGAAGACAGCCACCACCTACACTGTAGGTGATTAAAATGTTTGGGGTCACAACTGCCTGAAAAATGCTGATTAACATAAAACTTTTCAAAACACTCTTTTATATCATTTGGGAGCAATAATGCGCATTCTCGTCACCGGCGGCGCCGGATTCATCGGTTCACATCTCTGCGAACGGCTGTTGGACGAAGGACATGACGTCATCTGCCTGGACAACCTCTTCACCGGCAGCAAGGACAACATCAT
>MTLC01000687.1_pt1 | contig 12512 bp, 10 predicted proteins | sample 1982451 | NCBI WGS metagenome assembly MTLC01 (sample SAMN05710165, study PRJNA340218) | biofilm metagenome | isolation source: sample SPH anode biofilm adapted to +100 mV | place: USA | collected 2012-02-03 | reverse complement strand
TGCGCGATCAAGGGTTCAAGGCCGAGCCGGAAGAATCTCTCCACCATGGGGTGCAGCAGTTCCGGGCCGTCCCGAAAGGGGACCTCCACCAGCATCCTCCGATCCTCCGGCCGGGCATGAACCGATTCGAGCAGCAACTCAGGCAGATACTCGTCGAGATAGTGCTCGCAACCCGGCACGAGTTGAAGAGGGATGCCAGCGTCACTTATATGCCCCTGCAGCACGGTCACCGCGCTGGTAACGCGGGCCGGATTATTCTCAAAGCAACCACGGATCATGTGCGGGGTGCAGACTACGGTACCGAATCCGAACTCACTGAGGATCCTAGCGATGGCAATGGACTCTTCAAGATCGGTCGCACCGTCGTCAACGGCAGGCAGGATATGGCAGTGATAGTCAGTAAAATCTTTCTCCATATAGTTTCTGTAGCACCTAAGCCGGTCGAAGTCAAAAAACAGCAGTGAAAAATACCATTTCACCTCACAATCAGCCCCTGTAACGCTTGCCGTCGCAGTACGGCACTTGCCTTTGCCTTCTCCGCCGATAAAATTGAGCCTTGTGCAAGGGGGTAAAAATGGAGAAGTCCTTCCTCGAAGCGACACAGCTAAGCAGTTTCCTTGAGAAGCTAAGGCTGTTCGGCGAACTGCATGGTCCGACCGTGACCGACGCCGGAGTCACCACCTTCGCACCCATCACGGCCCCCTCACAACTGCGGATCGATTACCGCAGAACCCAGATCCCTCCGAAGAAATACCTACTCCCCTTCCGGGAACAACTCCTGAGCTACCGGGAGGGACGCTACGCCGAGCCAGCCGAAGCCCACCCCGCCATCGTCCTTTTCGCCCTTCATCCGTGCGACCTGGCCGGGATCGCCTACCTGGACCTCGTTTTCCTCGGCGAGAACACCGATACGGGGTATGCGGCGCGCAGGGCGCGGCTCACCTTGGTCGGCATCTCCTGCGAGCCTGACGATTTCTGTTTCTGCTCTGCACCGAATTCCGAAGCGAACTGCGACGCATTCCTCACCAAGACCAAGAGCGGATACCTCTTCTCTGCGGTTACCGCGCGAGGGGAAGAGATTGCCGCGGCGGCAGCTGATCTATTCAGCGCAGCCGACGCCCCTCAGCCTGTGGCAGCGCTGCATCCCGGAACGGGCGTCGCTCCCCAGGACCCCGAACTGCGCTTCTCGGACAACCCGCTCTGGCAGAAGTTCGCCGACACCTGCGTCTCTTGCGGCGCCTGTTCCGTCTGCTGTCCCACCTGCTACTGTTTTGACGTGCGTGAATATCCCGCTCTTAACGGCGGGGGAGTACGCATCAGGGAGTGGGACAACTGCTTCTTCGCGACGCACGGAGAAGTGGCGGGCGCGAACTTCCGCCCCACGCGTCTCGACCGCCTGCGCTACCGTTTCCTGCACAAATACTGCGGCTTCACACCGCTGCAGGGCATCACCTCGTGCGTCGGCTGCGGACGCTGCAAGGCCGTTTGCCCCGTCGGCATCGACCTGCGCGAGCTCTTCAGTGTGGCCGGTGGGGAGGTGTCGCCATGAGCGAAAGGGTAAGAGACATGCACCTGCCGTTCGCCGCGCGGCTTTTGGAGCGGCACGAGCTCACCGAGGATACGGCACTCTTCCGCATCGCCCCCGAGGAGGCGGCCCTCCCGCAGCTGTCCCGTTTCGTCCCGGGTCAGTTCGTTCAGATCTCCGTTCCCGGCGCGGGAGAAGTCCCGATTTCGCCGGCCGACCTCCCGGGAGGAGACGGAACGCTTGAACTGTGCGTGCGCCGCGTGGGGCACGTGACCGAGCTGTTGCACCAACAGCTCCCGGGTGCACCGCTCGGCATCCGCGGTCCTTTCGGCAACGGATTTCCTATGGAGGAAATGTCCGGCCATCCCGTTCTCTTGCTCGCCGGTGGGCTCGGCATTGCTCCGCTGCGCTCACTCCTCATGCATCTTCTCAGGCACCGCGAACGTTTCGGCGAGATCACCCTGATGTACGGAGCCCGCCAGCCAAAGCTCATGCTGTTTCGCGAGGAGATGGCGGCACTCGCCGCACGCGGGGAGATGCGACTGTACCTCACCGTCGATTTCGCGCCGGAAACGAACGGCATCCAGTCCTGCGCGGTGGGGCTGCTGCCGGATCTCCTGAAAGGGTTTCGTTTCGACGCACCGGCGACCTACGCTGCGGTGTGCGGCCCCCCACCCCTGTACCGCTGCCTCATCGCCGATCTCGAGCAGGCTGGGGTGGCGCCGGGACGTATCATGCTGAGCCTCGAACGCAGGATGCGCTGCGGCGTGGGGCGCTGTTGCCACTGCGCCATCGGCCAGAAACTCTGCTGCGTGGACGGGCCGGTCTTTCGGGCCGGCGAATTAAAAGACATACCGGAGGCGCTGTGAAACCTGTAAGGCTTGCCATAGCGGGGCTCACCGCCTGTTCCGGTTGTCAGCTCACCCTACTTAACTGCGAGGCCGAACTCCCGGATGTGCTGCAGCGTTTCGAGCTCGTTTATTTCCCGATGGCGCAAAGCGGCGGCCACCGCGAAGGACCGTTCGACGCCGCCCTCGTCGAGGGTGCCGTTTCAACACCGGCAGATCTTGATATGCTCTTCAGCCTGAGAAACGCGAGCCGCCTTCTCGTTGCGGTCGGAACCTGCGCCGCTTTCGGCGGCGTTGCCGCCATGAACAACGGCCAGTCACAGAGACAGGAACTGCTCCGGACCGTGTACGGGGGGCATGAGAGCCTGCCTGAGAGCTTCGCGCCGGCGCCCTTCGGCAACTTCGTGAGTGTTGACTGGACCATACGCGGCTGTCCTCCCGAGAAGGAGGAGGTCGTAGAACTGCTCGCCGCTCTTCTTGCGGGGACCCTCCCGCCGGTCCGGTCCTACCCGGTCTGCACCGAGTGCCGCAGCAGGGAAAACCTCTGCCTCCTTCTGGAAAAAGGTGAGTTGTGCCTTGGGCCGGTCATACAGGGGGGATGCAACGCGCGCTGCCCGGCAACGGGCATAGTCTGCGAAGGGTGCCGCGGCCCGGTGCGAGAGGCGAACGTGGCACAGGAACTGGAGCTTCTGCTCGAGCGTGGCTTCGGCCGCGAGGAGATCGAACGCAGGATGAACAGGTTCAAGCCGGGGTGGGACTATGAGCAGCGTCGTTGAGATAAACCCGTTGACGAGACTCGAAGGGCACGGCAGCGTCAAGGTCTTCCTTGATGGTGCCCGCGTCGAGCGGGTGGAGCTGCACCTGAGCGAGTCCCCTCGCCTCTTCGAGGCCCTCCTGGTCGGGAAGAGCTACGCAGAGGTACCCGACATCGTATGCCGCATCTGCTCGCTCTGCTCGACGGTACACAAAATAACGGCGCTGCTCGCCGTGGAGGACGTCCTCGGCATTGAGGTCTCCGAGCGGACCTCGCTCACGAGGGAGCTCATGCTGAACGGCGCCACGGTCCAGGACCATGCGCTGCACCTGTATTTCCTGGTGCTCCCCGACCTGCTTGGCGTTCAGGGCGTCGCGGAGCTAGCCGGCGTCGCGCCGGAACTCGTCAAGCAGGGGCTTGCCATCAAGAAGGTCGGGAGCCTCATCCAGGAGACGGTTGGGGGGCGCCTGATCCATCCGGTGAACATCCGCCTTGGCGGGCTTGGACGCGTGATCCCGAAGCCTGAACTTACGCAACTGAGAGACGAGCTGCGCCTGGCGCTTCCCGCCTGCCAGGACGTCTGCCGGCTCTTCAGTACCCCGTTTCCCTTCCCCAAACTCCCGGAGCCTGCCTTTCTCGCCCTTGAGCCGTCGTCGGCCCCGCTGGGCTCGCGGCGCTTGCGCCTCAGTCGTGACCGATCCTTCGCCGTAGGGGAATACCGGGAACATGTCGAGGAAACGTTTCTTGCGCACTCAAACGCGAAGCTTTCAAAGGTGATGGGGGTGGAGGCTACCGTGGGAGCCCTGGCCCGCTTGCATCATGCGCCCACCTTGAGCGAAGGCGCACGTGAGATTTTCAAGGCACACAGGCATGAACTGATCGGGAAGGACATACGGGGCAACAACCTGGCCCAGGCCATCGAACTCTACGACGCTGCCGAGCGCGCCCTTCAACTCGTCGAACGTCTATTGGAACTGGGACCTGGCCCAGAAGCAGGCGTCGCTGCGGCGCCGCGCGGCGGCACAGGAACCGCGGCCTGCGAAGCACCGCGCGGGGTGTTGATTCACAGCTATACCTTCGACGACGCAGGCATTTGCACGCAGGCCGATGTGATCACCCCAACCGCCCTGAACCAGGGTGCGCTAGCTCGTGACCTATTGGCGCTCGCGCGCGGCATGGAGGGAGAAGAAACGGCGCGCATGACCGCTGCGCTCGAACGGCTGATCCGCTGTTACGATCCGTGTATCTCGTGTTCGGTTCACACCTTCCCACTCTAGCTGAGGGAACCGGTGCTGACTCTGGGTGCTGACAAGATGCAACTTTTGTTGCACCCTGACACGTAACAGGACTTCTCGGCAAAGGGCAACTGTCATACCAACAAGCAATAAAACTGGTCAGACAGGTCCCTCTAGCCGCTATGACGAAAGGGAAAAGACGGCGAAATAATTGCCGCTTTACGGAACAGGCACAACCGAAAAAAATGCAGTTTTTCAGCCATTTACATCAGATGAAATTAATTTCATCTCCGTGTTGACACTCTCTGGAGCGTTGCTACAATACCATCAAGCTTTAGCATGAGAGTGCGAGCCGCTCTGGAATACTCGTAGCGCATCCATTTGGGTCCCTGACTACCTTTTCATCACACTGTCTCTGGTTTCAGACGTGGTGAGCAAGCCCTCACAAGCAGAGGGAAGCCTGAAGCGTCTCACCGGGGAATGTTGCGACAGAGGTCAGTAATCCAAGTCTTCCCGCACGGTGTTCCGGAGCAACCAAATTGGCGTTACTGGGAACAACGCTGAAAGCGACTTATCTCATCCGCCAGGCGGTTCGCCGCTTGAAAAAGGGTTGCCAAACGGAAACCTGCTGCGCGGCGGCACCGACCACGCAGCAACAACCGCGACGCTTCACCGACGGATCGGAAGAAAGTGTTCCGCTTTAACGCCAATGTACGAAAAGGCCCATGGAGATCCCATGGGCCTTCTTTATTATGTCCTTATAAATCAAAGGTATGCGCCCCCCCCCGCAACAACGCCTCATAAATATAAGTAGTTATATTATCAACACAATTGCCGTTGCCGATATTCCACAAAACCTGTGGAAAACTCTGTGGGAAAACCTGCACCCAAGGTTAAAAAGTGGCGTTACCGTCACTAATGATAGCATTTTGCCTGTTTTTTAGGCAGTTCCTTTTTCCCGTGCCTGCGACATGAAAACGGCCGCGACTGTTGAGCCGCGGCCGTCCTTGCCATACATGGTTTTAACCATCACTCGATGGTAAGTTTCTTCACACGATCGCTGGTCGCCTCGGTCTTCTTCAGGATGCGCACCTCGAGGATCCCGTCCCTGAAACTCGCCTTGGCGGTGTCAGTAAGAGTCGCTACCGGAAGCCTGCACGTTCTTATAAAGGAACCGTAGCTGCTTTCGAGCCGGTAAAAGTCCTTCCTCTCGACCCGCTGTTCCTTGCTCTTTTGACCGGAGATGGTGATGCTCACCGGTGAGAGCTGGACATCGAGATCCTCTTTCCTTATACCCGGTATCTCCGCCTTCACCACGACCGAATCGCCGTCCTCGTAGATGTCGATGGGCGGGTTCAGTTCCTCCAGCTCCTCGCCTGACATGCGCTGCGTCCAGAGATGGAAAAAGGGCTTCTTGAACATCTCGTCGAAGAGCCGCTCCATCTGCGTCATCGGGGTAAGCCTCCCCTCTTCCTGGTCCTCGCGCCGTTCCATCAGCGGGCGCCGTTCCGTCTGGGCACGATCGTCGCGCTTAAGCAGATCCCTTTCCTTTTCAAGCATCCCCGCACCTCCCACTGGTTATTTTTGAATGGGAAAACACTAATGCTGGCACTTCAAAAGTCAAGACAGCAATCTAATCCTTAAGCCCCGCCTCCAGATCCGGGTAAAGCAGGGTGATGCCGAGCTCCCTCAGCATCTTTCCGTTATCGACGATGCGCCCTTCCGAGAAATAGGAGATCATGAGCGGCGTCATCACCTTGCGCGCCTCTTCCATGGTGACCTGCTTGGGCCTTGGCAGTCCCAGCTTGTCGGCGGCGGCGTTGAAATAGGTGGTCATAGAGCTTGGGGCCCCGTCGCTTACGTTGTAGATCGCGCCATCCGGCCCCCTGTCGAGGGCGGCAAGGCAGATGCGGGAGAGATCGTCGGCGTGGATCCTGTTGCTGGGAAGCGCCTCCTCTTCGCGCAGCACCGGCTGGCCCGTGGTTAACTGCGACACCGGCAGGCGGTCCGGTGCGTAGATCCCGGTCACGCGCAGCACGACCACCGGAACGCCGTGCTCCGAGCCCCACTGTTGAAGTATGCGCTCCGCGTGCAGCCGTCTCTTGCCGCGTGCCGTCTGCGGCACCGCCTCGGTTTCCTCGGTGACCACATCGCTGCCGTGGTCCCCGTAGACACCGCTCGTGCTTATGTAGACGATCTTCGCCGGCTCGCTGCCGGCGTTGATACCGGCAAGGAAGTTACGCATCCTGGTGTCCTCGATCCCTCCGCCCGGCGGAGGAGCCAGGTAGATGATGCCGGCTCCGCGGGTCGGAAGTCCCGCCAGCGTTTGCGGCTCATCCAGATTCCCGGCGCAGTGCGTTACCCCCTCCAGCGGAGGCACTTCGCTCCTGTTGAAAGTGCAGACCTTCATCCCCCGCTCCAGCGCGAGAGAAGCGACCCTGCGTCCGATAGCGCCGCAGCCGATGACAAGCAGATGTTCCATACGATCCCCTTTCTGATTAATTCCCAGCCACGACATGTCCCGCGGCGCCTACTTTATCTACCAAATGGCGCCGGGGATGTCAGCAAAAACATACGGAGGCGCCAGGACCGCCTCCTTTTGTAAATATTTTCTAACATGCTATCTTTGTGCTTTCCGCGGAGGTTCGCTATGAAGCACCGCAAGGGGACATACCTCGCACTGCTAATCGTCACCGGCTTTGCAACCGGCGCCCTTGCCCCAATGGGTGAACCGCTCAGGATAGGTGGCGAGGAGTACCTTGAGGCGGACGACTGGTTCGAGGCAGGCGTGGAGCTAAACGGCGACGGGGACTACCTGGAGGCGGCCGAGGCATTCAGCAGGAGCATCGCTCTTGAGCCGCACAACGCGCTGTCCTGGTTGAACCTCGGCACCGCCCAAGCACTCGCCGGTGATTATCCGCACGCCATAGACTCGCTCAAGAAGTCGGTAGAGCTGGACCCTTCTCTCGCCCTTGCCATTTCCAACCTTGGCGAAGTCTATTTCAGGGTAGACCGCTACGAGGAAGCAGCGACCGCTTACAGGGATCTCCTCTCTCTCTGGCCCGGAAATGCAAACGCACTTTACAAGCTAGGACTGTCACATCTCCTGCTGAACGATGCGGGCAAGGCACAGGCGGAGTACCTATTACTGAAAATCATCGACCTGGAACTGGCAGAAAAGCTGCGTCGTGCGATAATTCAGGGTGCCAAATGACTCAAAGGGAGGCGCCATGCGTTACTCGCCGTTGATCACCGACCTCTATGAGCTGACCATGCTTGCAGGCTACCATGAGCAGGGGATGCACGAACGTCCCGCCGTTTTCGACCTCTTTTTCCGTCACAACCCGTTCAAGGGTGGATACGCCGTCTTTGCCGGGTTGGAGCCGGCGCTTTCATACCTCGAGGAGCTCTCCTTCAGCGATGAGGAACTCGCCTACCTTGACAGCCTGAAACTTTTCCGCCCTTCGTTTCTCTCCTACCTCGCCGGATTCAGGTTCCAAGGAAAGGTCATCGCCCCCGGCGAAGGGACCGTGGTGTTCGGCACCGAGCCGCTCGTGACCATCGAGGGAGGACTTGCCGAAGCGCAGTTCGTGGAAACGGCACTCTTGAACATCATCAACTTCCAGACCCTCGTCGCCACCAAGGCCGCGCGCATCAAACTGGCCGCCGGGGACGCAACAGTCCTCGAATTCGGCCTGAGGCGGGCCCAGGGTCCCGACGGCGGTTTGTCGGAGGCCCGGGCGGCTTACGTCGGCGGAGTGTGCAGCACGAGTAACGTTTTTGCCGGCATGCGCTACGGCATCCCGGTCAGGGGTACCCACGCCCATAGCTGGATCATGGCTTTCCCGGACGAACTTACGGCATTTCGCCGCTACGCAGACAATTTCCCGGACAGCTGCATCCTCCTCATCGACACCTACGACACCCTTGGTAGCGGGCTCCCAAACGCGCTCACCGTGGCCCGGGAACTGCGGGAGCGCGGCCATGAACTGGTCGGGGTACGCATCGACTCAGGCGATCTCGCCTATCTCTCACGCCAGGTCAGAAGCGCCTTCGACGCAGCCGGCTTCCCCGGTGTGAAGATCGTCGCCTCCAACGAGCTTGACGAGTTCGTCATCGAATCGATCAGGAGCGAGGGAGGGGAGGTGGACATCTACGGCGTCGGTACACGGCTTGCCACCTGCGCGGGAGAAGGAGGAGGCGCCCTCGGCGGGGTCTACAAGCTCGTGAAGATCGAAGGCGAGGCGAAGCTTAAGATAACGAGCGACCTTGCGAAGGCCACCCTGCCGGACCGCAAGCGGGTGCTGCGCGCTGTTGCCCCCGACGGCTCCTTCATCCAGGATGTCATCGCGCTACATGACGAGGAGGTGCTCCCCGGAGCACAGGTCTTCGACCCGGCCAATCCGATCCAGCACAAGCGGATACCGCGGGAGGCACGACTGGTAGAGTTGCGCAGCACCGTGATGGAGAACGGCAAAAGGTGCGCCCCCTCCCCCACCCTGCAAAGCTGTGCCGAGCTTTCGAACAGCCAACTCAGGCGGCTGCCCGAGGGTTGTCTGCGCCTCGTCAACCCGCACCTGTACAAGGTCTCCATCAGCCCGGGTGTCAACACGCTCCGACTCAAATTGATGTCACAGATCCAGAGCAGGTACGGCGGATAACCGCTCAGCGCCTGCAAAGGAGGTCTCGATGAAAAGGAGAGCCGCCCTTCTTGTCGTAGATGTTCAGGTTGATTTCTGCCCCGGCGGAGCGTTGGCCGTTCCGGAGGGCGACCAGGTCCTGTCGCCGCTCAACCGCTACCTCGGCCTCTTCAGCGAGACGAGTACTCCCATATTCGCCTCGCGGGACTGGCACCCGCCGACCAGCAAGCATTTCAGGGAGAACGGTGGTATCTGGCCGCCGCACTGCATCCAGGAAACCGCCGGAGCAGCCTTTCACCCGCACCTGAGGTTCCCGGAGGGTACCATCGTCGTCTCGAAGGGGATGGCCGACTGGGACGACGGCTATTCCGCCATGGCCGGCGTCACCGAGAACGGCACCCCGCTCACCATGCTGTTGCGCCGCATGGCCCTGGACCGCCTGTACATCGGCGGACTCGCTACCGACTACTGCGTAAAGGAAACGGTCCTGGACGCGCTACGTGAAGGTTTTGCGGTGACACTCTTAACAGACGCGATACGGGGCGTGGACGTTGAGCCGGGCGATTCCCACCGCGCGGCCAAGGCGATGCTGGAGGCGGGTGCAGAGGAGGCTTCCTTCGACTCGGTGCGCGGCGCGCTGACCGCGGACCGAAGCGGCGCAGATCACGCCAGACGCGGCTGAACCGTCGGCTTTTACAGCGTTTTTTATACCTGCACCATACAAAAATATGCTCAGGGCAAAATTCCTACGCCCCCGGGCATTTTTTTTTGACAGCGGCTGGGAAACGCGCTAGATTACGCCACATTAAAAACTGCTAGCGCGGAGTCTACGATGATTAAGACCAACAACCTGAAGATCAAAAGCATCACCCCGATCATTGCACCGACCGACTTACGCCAGGTCTTTCCGATCTCCGTGCAGTCAGGCGCCTGCGTAACCGAGAGTCGCGCAGCCATCGCCAAGATACTGAGGGGCGAAGACAAGAGGCTCATGGTTGTGGTCGGCCCCTGCTCCATCCACGATCCCAAGGGGGCGTTGGAGTACGCGGAGAAGCTCGCCGCCCTCTCTAAGGAAGTATCGGAAGAACTCCTCCTCATCATGCGCGTCTACTTCGAGAAGCCACGCACCACCGTGGGCTGGAAGGGGCTCATCAACGACCCGGGCATGGACGGAACACATCTCATCTCCAAGGGATTGGGCATCGCCAGGGGCCTTCTCTGCAAGGTGACCGAGATGGGACTTCCGGTAGCGACCGAGATGCTCGACCCCATCACCCCCGAATACCTGGCCGACCTCCTTTCCTGGGGCGCCATCGGCGCGCGTACCACGGAATCGCAAACGCACCGCGAGATGGCGAGCGGGCTTTCCTTCCCGATTGGTTTCAAAAACGGCACCGACGGAAACCTGCAGATCGCCATCGACGCCATGAATGCCGCGCTCCATTCGCACAGCTTCCTCGGCATCAACCGTGACGGGCTTTCTTCCATCATCCAGACCACGGGCAACCCCGACGTCCACATGGTGCTGCGCGGCGGCAACAAGAAGCCGAACTACTATCCCGAGGACATCGCCAAAAGCGAGGAGATGCTCAAGAAGGCTGGCCTCACACCGACCCTCATGGTGGACTGCAGCCACGGCAACTCCGAGAAGAAATACGAGCGCCAGCCCGAAGTGCTGAGATCCGTCATCGACCAGATCGTCGCCGGCAACCGTTCCATCTCCGGCGTTATGATCGAGAGCTACCTTAAAGACGGCAACCAGGCGCTGCCGAAGAACCTCGCCGAGCTCGTCTATGGCGTCTCCATCACCGACAGCTGCATCAACTGGGAGACCACCGAGGCCGCCCTGCGCGAAGCGCACGCACGGCTGAAGGCCTGCGGCGGAAGGAAGATCTCCTAACAAGCCAGCCCTCCGTAGGGGCGCATGAATGTTAGCCCCTACAGATGCATTAACGCAAAGACGCAAAGGCGCGGAGACGCGAAGGGAAAAACGGGTAACCCGAAAGACCTTTACAAGTCTTTGGACTTTAGTCTTGTAGTTTCCATCCAGAAGGTTTTCTTTGCGACTTGGCGGCTTTGCGTCTTTGCGTTGAAGCTTTAAAAAACTCGTTTCTTAAGGTGCTGAAACCTTCAAAAGCAAAAGGCACAATATTCAAACCATAAAAAAAGCCCTCCGGCTGACGCCGGGGGGCTTTTTCGTTCTGCAGCTATCGTTACGTTACTTCGCGGTGACGAGGTAGAGCGGTTTGACGAAGTTGGCTTCGGTCGCCTCCCTCACCTCTTCGACAACCTCGGCGGCGACCGCGGAGTCGAGGGAAAGGATGACCATCGCCTCCCCTTTTTTCTCGCGGCGCCCGAGGTTCATGGCGGCGATATTGATCTCGTGCTTGCCGAGGATGGTGCCGATCTTGCCGATGATGCCCGGGCGGTCGCCGTAGGCCAGAAGCAGCATGTGCTCCTCCGGACGGAAGTCCATCTGGTAGTCGCGCAGCTTCACGATGCGCGGCACCCCTTCGAACACAGTGCCGGAAATCAGGCGTTTCTCGCCGGAGCCCTCGATGGTCACGGTGATCATGTTGGAGAAGTCATCGGAGTGGGTACTCTTCACCTCCTCGACCACGATCCCCATGTTGTCCGCCACGAGCTGGGCGTTGACCATGTTGACTTCCTGCTCGACCCTGCGGTTCAGCAGCGAAGCGAGGCCGCAGACGGTGATCGGGGTGCAGTCGTACTGAGCGAGGCCGCCGGTGAAGGTGAAGGTGATCTTGTTCAGGTTGGTGTCGACCAGCTGGATGATGAAGTCGGCCAGCACGTTCACAAGGTTCAGGTACGGACGCATCTGCCCCATGAGGGAGGCGTCGAACTTCGGGATGTTGATGGCGTTCTCGATCGGCTGTTCGTCCATGTAGCGCAGGATTTCCTTGGCCACGTCGACGGCGACGTTGACCTGAGCCTCAAAGGTGTTGGCGCCCAGGTGCGGGGTGACGACCATCTTCTCGTGAGCGATGAGTTTCTTGAGGATCTCGGTGTCGGGCGGCTCCTGGCTCCATACGTCGAAGGCTGCGCCGGCTACGCGGCCGGAGTCGAGGGCTTCCAACATCGCCTCTTCGTTGATGATCCCGCCGCGGGCGGCGTTGATGATGATCACCCCGTTCTTCATCCCGGCGAGTTCCTTCTTGCCGATCATGTTGAGCGTCTCGCTGGTGAGCGGGGTATGCACGGTGATGATGTCGCAGTTCTTGATGATTTCGTCGAGGGTGACCAACTTAACGCCAAGGTCATTGGCACGCTTCTCGGCGATATACGGGTCGCAGGCGAGAACTTCGCACTCGAACGCTTTCAGACGGGTGGCGACGCGGCCGCCGACCTTACCGAGGCCGATGACGCCTGCGGTCCTGCCTTTGAGCTCAAAGCCGGTGAAGGGAGCGCGCTTCCAGGCGCCCCCCTTGAGGGAGCCGTTCGCCTTGGTGACGTTGCGGCAGAAAGAAAGAAGCAGCGCCATGGCGTGTT
>MTLC01001330.1_pt1 | contig 12543 bp, 10 predicted proteins | sample 1982451 | NCBI WGS metagenome assembly MTLC01 (sample SAMN05710165, study PRJNA340218) | biofilm metagenome | isolation source: sample SPH anode biofilm adapted to +100 mV | place: USA | collected 2012-02-03 | reverse complement strand
GTAACTTCCGTAACTTCCGTAACTTCCGTAACTTCCGTAACTTCCGTAACTTTTGTAACTTCCGTAACTTTTGTAACTTCCGTAACTTCCGTAACTTCCGTAACTTCCGTAACTTCTTTATCTTCTATTTCTTCATCACCACTTCAAATTTTGTTTTTTCTTTTTTCAATTTCAAAATTTTACCGTCCCAGGGCTTTACAAAAAGGCTGTACGGATTGTCGCTCGCTACGCGTTGTACCGGAAATTTTTCCTCGTCGTTTAAAAGATTTACCGCGCTGTAACTGTTGTTTTCTTCCCAGTTTAAGAATATGAAAGCTTCCGTAGGAATATTGATTTTCATATTCATTGGTTGATCATGAAAATTCAGCACGATAAGCAGAACATCGTTTTTATGTTTACGGATATAGGCAAATTGCTCGCGCGAGTTAAACACTTCGGGATTGCCGATGTTGGCGTATTCTAAATCATACATCACACCCTCGGTAATGGCTTTTTCGGTCATACTCACGTGCAGCAGCCGTTGGTAAAAGTTGCGTAGGCTTTTCTGTTCGTCCGTGAGACGCGCGCCGTCAAACTTTCCGCGATTTGCCCACGCTTCAATGGACGGAACGCACCAATAATCAAAAATAGATGTTTTGCCGTCCACACCGCTAAATCCTTCCATATCCATTCCCAGTTCGCCAAGTTCCTGTCCGAAATAAATCATCACAGGCGATTTTGTAAGCGTGGCGGTTACTATCATTCCCGGTTTGGCATATTCGCCGTTTCCGCAGAAAAATCCGGACGCTATGCGTTGTTCATCGTGGTTTTCCAGGAAGTTAAGCATGTGGTCTTCAATGCCACTCAGGCTTTGCCAAATGCCCGTAATATCCCGCGCCGGCTCGTTTCGGCTGATGATGCCGCGCAGCTTGTCATACATGCCTACTTTGTCATACAGGTAATCAAATTTGCCGTTACAAATGTAGTTCCGGTATTCAGCAGGATTATATACTTCTGCTATAAATATGATTTTTGGATTGATTTTTTTTATTTTTGGAATGACCCAACCCCAAAATTCCACCGGTACCATTTCCGCCATATCCACGCGGAAACCATCTACTTTTTTCTTAGCCCAAAAAGTAAGAATATCCAGCATTTTATACCACGTGTCCGGTGTGGGAACAAAACATTTTTCACCGCCGTTCACATAATCTACGCCGTAGTTGAGTTTCACTGTTTCATACCAGTCAAATTGGGTGGGCGAAGCGGTAAACTGATCGTTTCCTGTGGCTTTTGCGGGAAATTCTTTATAATCTTCTACGTAAAATTGTGGATTGAAAGGCTGATTGGGGATATAATAGAAATTATTTTGCGGTGAAAAAGCCATGTTTTGGTTGTCTGCCTCGCCTAAATCTTTCACCTCAGAAGGTTTGCTGTCTGAGCGGTATTCTCTTGCTACGTGATTAGGAATAAAATCTATAATCACTTTCAAATCTGCGGCATGAGTACGTTCTACCAAAGCTTCAAATTCTTCCATCCGATGCGGAATGTCTTCGGATAAATCGGGCGAAACATCGTAGTAGTCCTTTACGGCGTAAGGTGAACCGGCGTTGCCTTTTATTACTGCCGGATGGTCTTGTGAAATGCCGTAAGCGGTGTAATTGGTTTTGGTAGCATGTTCCAATACTCCGGTGTACCAAATATGTGTGGCGCCAAAGTTTTTTATTTCTTCCAACGCTTTGGTGGTGAAGCTATTGAATTTACCACTTCCGTTTTCAACAAGTGTGCCATTGTGTTTGCGTGTGGTGTTGTAGTTGCCGAATAAGCGTGGAAGTACTTGATAAATTACAAATTTTGGCATACGGATTGGAATTTTTACACTCTAAATTTCACTGCAAAATTAAACAAAAAACCCCAAACTCTTGTTACATTAAAACAAAATAAAAAAGTAAATTTTCATAAATAATAAAACAAAATTTTAACAAATGGCAACAACAAATTTCAAAGGAAATCCGGTTAACCTAAACGGAGAGATGCCTCCCGTAGGCTCAAAAGCCCCTGATTTTACATTGGTAAAGGGTGATTTAAGCGAAACTAAATTAAGCGATTATGCCGGAAAGAAACTAATTCTAAATATATTTCCCAGCATTGATACAGGTGTATGCGCAGCGTCGGTGCGTAATTTTAATAAAGTTGCTTCGGAAAAAGGGGTAATGGTACTTTGCATATCCAAGGACTTACCTTTTGCGCAATCACGCTTCTGTGGCGCGGAGGGTCTGAATAATGTAATTACCGCATCGGATTTCAGAGGTACTTTTGCTAATGATTACGGATTGACGATGAATGATGGTCCGCTAAAAGGGTTGATAGCCCGCGCGGTAATAGTATTGGATGAAAACGGCACGGTAACTTACAATGAATTAGTGCCTGATATTACCCAAGAACCCAATTATGAAGTGAAATTATAATTTATCTGTTCCATTATAATAAATGGAATAAGGCGGACGAACTGTCCGCCTTTTTTTGTATATTTGCATAAAAATTATTTTTATTTCAATAAGGACAAACAAACAAGGTGAATTTTACGTTTTACCTTAAATCTTAATTTCTCGTTTTGGGCAGTCTTCCGTAATAGTTATAGATGTTTTTTCCTTTCCCAAAACACTTTGGAATTTTTGTGGCTTTTTAGCCAAAAGAGTGTGAAAGATGATTTTGAGGCTAAACGCCTTGCTAAAAGCAGAAAAAAATATGACAAAAAATGATAAATACCTGGATCTATTCGGAACTTACCGAAGAACAAAAACAATTCAAAGATCAGTTAGCCAATGAATTAAGTATAAGCCCTGTTTTAGCTCAACTTTTAGTGCAGCGAGACATAAAGACTTTTGATGAAGCGCGAGCGTTTTTTCGCCCGAGTTTGGCTGACTTGCATGATCCATTCTTAATGATAGATATGGACAAAGCCGTAAACCGACTGAACACGGCAATGCAAAACAACGAAAAAATACTTATCTACGGTGATTATGACGTGGATGGAACCACTTCTGTGTCATTGGTTTATAAGTATCTTTCCAAATTCTATTCCAACCTTGACTTTTACATTCCTGACCGATATACCGAAGGTTACGGCATATCTTATATTGGTATTGATTATGCCTCTGAACATGATTTCAGCTTGATTATTGCATTAGACTGCGGTATTAAAGCGGTGGAAAAAGTAAAATACGCCACCGGTAAAGGCATTGATTTCATTATTTGTGATCACCACACACCCGATACAGAGCTGCCACCTGCCGTAGCGGTACTTGACCCGAAAAGAGACGACTGTTTATATCCGTATAAACATCTTTCAGGTTGCGGTGTAGGTTTTAAACTGATGCAGGCTTTTTCTGTTTCAAACGATATTGATTTTCAGCAATTGGCGCCCCTGTTGGACTTAGCAGCGTTAAGTATTGCTTCGGATATAGTACCTATCACGGGTGAAAATCGTATTTTGATGTTTTATGGATTAAAACAAATCAACACTAATCCGAGTACCGGAATAAAGGCAATTATTGAGGTTTGTGGATTGAAAGACAAGGAAATATCGGTCAGTGATATTGTATTTAAAATTGGTCCCCGCATAAACGCCTCCGGACGAATGAAACAGGGAAAAGAAGCCGTGCAACTAATGGTGGCAAATAATTACGAAGATGCTTATCAAAAAGGCAGCGCCATTAACGTGTATAATAATGACCGCAAGGATTTGGACAAAAACATTACCGATCAAGCGTTGAATCTGATAAAAAACGATCCGGTGTATGCTGAGCGTAAATCCATCGTGGTGTATAATCCGGATTGGCACAAGGGGGTGATAGGTATTGTGGCATCACGCCTTTCGGAAGAGTTTTATAAACCTACCATTGTGCTTACTAATTCCCATGGATTTGCATCGGGTTCAGCTCGCTCGGTTTCGGGTTTTGATATTTATAAATCCATTGAAGCGTGCAAAGATTTGCTGGAAAACTTTGGGGGGCACATGTACGCGGCAGGACTGACGATGAATATTGAAAATGTGGAAGAATTTACGCAATGTTTTGAAAAATCGGTGGCAGAAAATATTTTGGAGGAGCAGACCTATCCGCAGATTGACATTGATGCGGTGTTGGAATTTAAGGATATTACGCCTAAATTTATACGCGTACTGAAACAATTTGCACCGTTCGGACCGGGAAATATGAAGCCCGTGTTTGAATCGCGCCGCGTGTTTGACTATAACGACGGCAGTCGCTTGGTAGGCAAAGAACAGGAACACTTGAAACTGGAACTGACCGACGCGAGCAGCGAAAACGTGATGAGCGGCATCGCTTTCCGGATGCCTGAATACAACGAGCATTTGAAAGCGTTTAATCCGCTGGATATTTGTTACACATTGGACGAAAATACCTTTAATGGCAACACCAGCGTTCAACTCACCATTCGAGACATAAAAAGAGTTTAGATTTGAGATTTGGGAATTGGGATTTGGGATTGCGGCTTTATGAAAGAAGTTATGATCTGTTCAATAAATTTTCATTGGGTTAGGGAACAGTTATGCAACAAAGAGATTATCTATTACGGGAAATAGAAAAGATAGGGCTGATAATGGCTGCTATCCGGCAGAAACTTTTTGGCGGTAAAGGCGATTTGTTTTTGTCGGTGGAGAAACAACTGGATGAGGCAAAAGGTAAACTTTTGAACGATGCAGGTTTTGACTTGGATAAAATTCTCATAATGAGCGCGGAAGAATTGAATCAATACCTTGCTCTTTTTCAAGGGTTTAATGTGGATAATATCGAACTTTTAGCGGAAACGCTTGCCCGAATTGGTTTTGATTCGGAAACCGAGAAGCGGCAAAGCTACCTTCAAAAGGCTTTACAACTTTATGAGCTGTGTAACGGGAAAGATAAAACTTATTCCGTCAGTCGCGAGAAAATGATGGAAGAAATAAAAATGAAAATGCCAAAGTCCTAAAACTTTGGCATTTTTTATATAGATATTCTATTATGGATAAAAACAATATATAAGGTTTCTTATCGTTTTTAGAATTCATATCCTTAAAAAATCAGGAAAAAATATTAAGCTTAACTATTATTTTATTAAAACGTTGCATGTAAAAGTAACAATAAGAAAAATAAATTCATGTTTGATTTGATAACCGTTCAAACCTTTTTTGAATTTTAACAATTGAAATTATATTTGTACTTTTGCACTTCTTTGTGAATATTTGTTAACCAACAAAACAACCATTTAATTATATCAATATGAAAAAAATCATTTTTTATTTTACCTTTCTTCTTTTATTTTCTTGTTCTAAAAATGAACCGGCAATTGAGAAAATAGTCATTACCGCGGATAAAACAGAATTAATCGCTGATGGTAAAGACGCAATTACAATTAAAGTTACAAACCTAAGTGGAAGTGATGTTACTGCAAAATCAGTAATACAAGTGAATGGTACCAACCTTGCGGCAAATACATTTTCTACCAATAAAGCAGCTGAATATAGTGTACAAGCTATTTATAATGGCTCTAAGTCCAATATTTTGAAAATTACGGCTAAGGCTGCCGTTGGATTTAATCCGGTGATTAAAGTTACTAAAAACACTCTTACTTCTGACAATGTGGATTTGGTAGAGCTGGCTTGTGTAAATGAATACGATACAAGTATTGATTTCACCAAAAATACGGTGTTTTTGGTGAATGGAAAAGAAATAGTGGGGAACATATTCAAAACAAATGTCGCCGCAGAATATACCATTACTGCCAAATATAATACAACGGATGTAACTGGTGTAAAAATAGTTTCAAAAACTCAATTTACGGCTACCCCGAAACTTTTAGCGGAGCAATTTACCGGAACTTGGTGTCCTTACTGCCCACGCTGTATAACTATCATTGAGGATGCTGCCAAAGATAACCGTATAGTGCCTTTGGCAATGCATGTAGGCGATGATCCTTTTAATACGAATGAAGGTATAACAATGGTAAGGAAACTATCGGTTTCCGGTTTCCCCACCATTGTTATTAACAGAGTTAAAGAACAACAATTTGGCGCCGGGAATGTATCTACTATTCTTGGCTATTTAAAGACTTCTGCCAAGGCAGGTGTTGTGATTGAAAGTAAAATAAATGGTACTAACATAGAGGCAGCTGTAAAGGTGTCGTCTGCAGAAAATATGGGAGATGTAAATTGTGTAGTTATCTTAGCTGAAAATAAACTGCGTGCCGATCAAGCCAATGCCGTGTATCCTGAAAAAGGTAATCCTATTAGAAATATGGAGCATAACCATGTTTTTAGAGCTTCTGCTAATGGTCAAATTTTAGGGGAAAAAATATCCATTGCACCGGGAAATACTTTCAGTAAAGTTTATGCTTTTTCTAATCTGTTATGTGACAATGCTTCAAATGCTGAAATTATTGTGTTGATAACTAATCAAGATAATACCGTTATCAATGCTCAGAAAGTATTAGTAGGTAAATCAATCGGATATTAAACTGAAAATCAGGATGAAAAAAACAGGAATTATTTTCGCGCTGTTTTGTTTTAGCGTGTTTCACATATCCTCGCAAAACATCAGCGTGGAAAACTTAAAAGGTGAAAATGTGAACTTCACCGAAATTATTAAAAGTGATATGCCCGTGATAGTTACTTTTTGGGCTACCTGGTGTAAGCCTTGTTTAATGGAAATGGATGCGCTCAAAGAACTTCAAGATGAGTGGAATGGCAAGGTGCGCGTGGTAGCTATTTCTATTGATGATTCTCGCTCAAAAAATAAAGTGGCTTCCTTGGTAAAAGGGAAAAATTTTCCTTTTGAAATATATTTGGACAGTAATCAGGCGCTCTCTAAAAATTTCAATTTAAATTCTGTGCCTTTTTCGTTTGTTTTTGTAAACGGTAAACAGGTGTATAAACACAACGGTTACAGTCCGGGCGATGAAGATTATTTAGTGGAAGAGGCGTTGAAACACGTTAAATGAAAGGATGCGATGATAAAGAGGAAATTTTTATTGATAATTGCCGTTCTCGGCGGATTTTTAACGAGTGCTTACGCGCAGGAAAATGATAAACCTTATTTGGGGAAATTACATGGCGGCATAGACGCGCGTGCCGGATTCTACCAAAAAGACGATATGCAGCCGCTGGCAGATACTGTGGGCATTAATACTTACTTAAACTTGAATTATGAGTATAAGAAGTTTAATTTCGGGCTGCAATATGAGATTTTTGAACCGCCTATGCGGGGTTACGTGCCTGAATTGAAGGGTCATAAACTTACTCAGTATTTTGCCGCTTATACGTCCGATAAATTAGGTGTGACGCTTGGCAGTTTTTATGAGCAGTTTGGCAGCGGGCTTATTTTTCGTTCTTATGAAGAGCGCGCCTTAGGTGTAAATACTTCACTCAGAGGATTGAATGTGAGGTATTCGCCCGTAAATTGGATAAATGTGAAAATGCTGGCAGGACAGCCGCGAAAGTATTTGGATTATGCCGACGCTTTTTGCACCGGCGCTGATGCAGATTTTAAACTCTCTCATTTATGGCAAAAAGAGGTAAGCGATTATAATTTTTCGGTAGGGGGCGCGTGGCTTTTACGGCATAATTCAAAGGAAAAACCGTTGTCAGTAGAGCCTGAAAATGTGAATTTATTCAGTGTTAGAACCGCTTTTAGCGCTGCTAATTTTAATGCGGGACTGGAATATACGCTTAAAGGCGCTTCGCAAAGTTACTCGTCTGTGATGGATTACGTAAGCCAAAGCGGCGATGCACTTTTGGTAAATATGGATTATACCACACGCGGATTTGGAATTTCCGGTGTGTTTCGCCGGATAGAACATCTGGAATTTCGCATAGATAATACCCCAACGCCTATTTATGTGCCGCTGAATTATATTCCTGCACTTACCAAGCAACATAAATATGCGCTTCCGGCGCTTTATCCGCATACGGCAAATGCGGAAGGCGAAATTGGCGGACAGTTGGATGCTTTTTGGGATATTTCCTACGGCTGGTTGGGGAAATATCCGTTAAAGATGACGTTTAACGCTTCTTACTATCGTTCTTTGGGTGATAATTTGATGAAGACAATGCCTTTTTTTGGAAAGGAAGGCAAGGATTTATTTAAAGAAATATCCGTAGAATTCGAGAAGAAAATAAACTCAGCAGTAAAAAGTACGGTTGCTTTTTACGCGCAAAATAAATACGAGTATTTTAATAACAATGCTTCATACATAGAACTGGTTGATGTGTTGTGGAAAATAAACAAACGTAATTCCATTCGTACCGAAATCCAGCACATGAATACGCAAATGGTGGATAAAGCATGGATTTATGGGTTGTTGGAAGTAGGGTTCGCTCGTAATTGGATGGTTTTTGGCAGCGATATGCATAATTATGGCGCTGAGAAAAGGGAACATTTTTACAATGCCGGCGCAAGTTTCACCTATAAGAGCCTTAAAGCCATGGCGTCTTACGGTAAAAACAGAGGTGGCTTGCAATGCGTGGGCGGAATTTGCCGCTTTGTTCCTGCTTATACAGGCGCTACTGTGAGTCTATCTTATGTTTTTTGATAAAAAAATAGTTCCAATAAACAATTATGCCAAAGTCTTAAAACTTTGGCATAATCCTTTTAAAAGCTTAGCAAAATAACCATAAAAATTCAACAACTATTCATTGCTAAACATCACTTTCCCCTCTTTATAATCCACCGTTATCGGGCGGTCATTTTTCACGTTACCACTGATAATGGCTTTGGATAGGTCGTTAAGCACATAACGCTGAATAGCGCGTTTCACGGGGCGAGCGCCAAATTGCGGGTCGTACCCTTCGTCCGAGATAAATTGCATCGCGTTGTCCGTTATTTCCAAATGTACACCGTTTTCGGCAAGCATTTTTTGAATACCGTTCAGCTGAATGCGCACAATTTCTGAGATTTGTTTCTCGTTCAGCGGCGCGAACATGATGATTTCGTCAATACGGTTCAAAAACTCGGGACGAATGGTTTGTTTGAGCAAATCCAACACTTCGTTTTTGGTGCGTTCTACCACTTCATCGTGGTTTTGGGCGTTAATTTTCTCAAAATTTTCCCGTATCAATGATGAGCCCATGTTGGAAGTCATAATGATAATGGTGTTTTTAAAATTTACGGTGCGTCCTTTGTTATCGGTCAGCCGTCCGTCGTCCAAAACTTGCAGCAGCACGTTGAATACATCAGGGTGGGCTTTTTCTATTTCGTCAAAAAGAACTACCGAATACGGTTTGCGGCGGATGGCTTCGGTAAGTTGTCCGCCTTCGTCGTAGCCCACATATCCCGGCGGTGAACCAATCAGGCGCGTAACACTGAATTTTTCCTGATACTCACTCATATCAATGCGCGTCATCATATTTTCATCGTCAAAAAGATATTCCGCCAAGGCTTTTGCCAGCTCGGTTTTGCCCACCCCCGTAGTTCCGAGGAAGATAAAAGAACCGATAGGGCGGCGTGGGTCGTTCAATCCCGCGCGGCTGCGGCGTACCGCGTCCGATACTGCCGCGATGGCATCTTCCTGACCTACCACACGTTTGTGCAGTTCGGTTTCCAAATGCAGCAGTTTTTCCTTTTCGCCTTGAAGCATTTTGGTTACGGGAATGCCCGTCCATCGGCTTACCACATCGGCAATATCCTCACTGTCCACCTCTTCTTTTATCATCGCGTTATTACTTTGAATATCAATTAATTCGTTTTGATATTTTTGGATGTTTTCTTCCAATGCTTTGATTTTTCCGTACCGAATTTCGGCTACACGTCCGTAATCGCCTTCGCGTTCGGCGCGGTCAGCATCGTATTTGAGGTTCTCAATTTCGATTTTTGCCTGCTGAATTTGGTCTATTAGCTCTTTTTCCGATTGCCATTTGGCGCGGTGTTTTTTGCTTTCTTCTTTCAAATTAGCAATTTCCTGATTCAATTGTTCTAATTTTCGCGTGTCGTTTTCGCGCTTAATAGCCTCGCGTTCTATTTCAAGTTGTTTAATATTTCGTTCTATTTTATCCAGTTCTTCCGGTACGCTGTCCACTTCGAGGCGCAGTTTGGCTGCCGCTTCGTCCATTAAGTCAATGGCTTTGTCGGGCAAAAAGCGGTCGGTAATGTAGCGGTTGGATAGTTCTACGGCGGCAATAATAGCATCGTCTTTAATGCGCACTTTGTGGTGGTTTTCATACCGCTCTTTCAGTCCGCGAAGGATGGAAATGGTGCTTGCCACGTCCGGCTCATTGACCATTACTATTTGAAAACGGCGTTCCAACGCTTTATCTTTTTCAAAATATTTCTGATATTCGTCCAGCGTGGTGGCGCCAATACTGCGCAGCTCGCCCCGTGCCAGCGCGGGTTTTAAGATGTTGGCGGCATCCATGGCGCCTTCGCCTTTTCCGGCGCCCACGAGGGTGTGGATTTCGTCGATAAACAGAATGATTTCGCCATCGGACTGAATCACTTCGTTTACAACTGATTTCAGACGTTCTTCAAACTCGCCTTTGTACTTGGCGCCGGCTACCAGCGCGCCCATATCGAGCGAAAAAATCTGTTTCGATTTTAGGTTTTCGGGAACGTCGCCCCGCACAATGCGGTGTGCCAATCCTTCGGCAATGGCGGTTTTGCCCGTGCCCGGCTCGCCAATGAGTATGGGGTTATTCTTGGTGCGTCGGCTCAGGATTTGCAGCACGCGGCGTATTTCCTCGTCGCGCCCTATGACGGGGTCGAGTTTTCCGGCGCGCGCTTGTTCATTCAGGTTCACAGCGTATTTGCCGAGCGAATTGTAGGTTTCTTCGGCGCTTGCAGAGTTAGCTTGCGTTCCTTTGCGCAGTTCGGTAATGGCGGATTTCAAACTGTTTTCGGTTACGCCTGATTCTTTCAGCAACGTGGAAACATCGTTCTTTTCTACAAGTAATGCCAATAAAATATATTCTAACGACACGAATTGGTCGCCATTTTTCGAGGTTAAATCTACCGCTTTTTGCAGCACGGCGTTCGTTTCGCGGCTTAAATAAGGCTCGCCGCCCGATACGCGCGGATATTTTTCTATCAGGTTATCTGTTTTTTGACGGATAGTGTTTACATATACACCCATTTTTCCGAACAAAAATTGCACGACATCTTCCCCTTTCATCATCAGGGCTTTAAGCAAGTGAGGGGTTTCCATGGCTTGCTGCCCGTTTTGTTGGACTAAGCTAATAGCTTGTTGTACAACTTCTTGTGATTTTGTAGTGAAATTATTGAAATTCATAGTTGGTTGATTAGTAAATTAGTAAATTGGTAAATTAGTAAATTGGTAAATTGGTAAATTAGTAAATTGGTAAATTGGTAAATTGGTAAATTGGTAAATTAATTAGCTAATTAGTAAATTAGTGAATTGATTTGTGAATGGTTTTATTGGTATATTTAACTTAACAATTCAACCAATTAACAATTTAACAATTTAACTATTCAACCACTTAACTATTTAACCAATTCGCCACTCACCCCACTCATCAAAATATTTACCAATCTGATAATCAGCCATTTTGGCTTAGATTTGATGTTTGAAAAGTTGTTTTTAAGTCTTTTTGTCTTTTTGTGTGAAAAAATGACCTTTTTAATCTTTTTTAGAGGTGGTTTGAGTGTTGATTTATTATTTTTAAATAGTTTGTTAAAGAAAAATGTTTATTTTTGCAAGTTAAAAAAGATAAAAGTCGAATTGTGAAGAAAAACGAGTATAAAATTCCCGAACCTACATTAAGACGATTGCCTTGGTATTTGGCGTATGCGCAATTGGCTAAGCGCAACGGTGAAATTTATCTTTCTTCTACACAAATAGCAAATAATATTGCCGTAGATGCTTCAAAAGTGGCGAAAGACCTTTCTTATGTGCAAATTTCAGGACGAACACGCGTGGGATATGATTTGAATGAGTTAGTGGAAGTGTTACAAGCGTTTTTGGGATTTACCAACTCACACAAAGCATTTTTGTTCGGGGTGGGAAGTTTGGGGGGCGCGTTACTGCATGATGACGGGTTAAACCAATTCGGGTTGGAAATTGTGGCCGGCTTTGATGTGAAATATGAACTGGCAGGTACCAGCATTCATCGGGTTCCTATTCATCATATCAGTCACTTTAAAGAGCTACAAAAAAAAACGAATATTCAAATAGGGGTACTTACTGTGCCTGTGGACAAAGCGCAAGAAGCCGCCGAGATGATGATTGAAGGGGGTATTAAGGCTATTTGGAACTTTACGCCTTATCGTATCCGCGTACCGGAAAATATCATAGTGCAAAATACGTCTATTTATGCGCATCTGGCTGTCATGTTTAATCGGTTGAATGAAGAGAATCAAGCCAAACTGTCCCCTAACCCTTGAAGGGGGAATAAAAGAGGATGAAGTTAATGAGGCAGTAAAAAATAATATGATTATCCGCAAAGTGTCCTAAATAATCCCGAAGGGATTAAACTTAAGTAACCCCGTACGAAGTGCGGGGGAAGGGAAAACACCATCAACAGAACTCTGAAAGAGTTCAACCCACTTCGGGGTTGAA
>MTLC01003151.1_pt2 | contig 12576 bp, 9 predicted proteins | sample 1982451 | NCBI WGS metagenome assembly MTLC01 (sample SAMN05710165, study PRJNA340218) | biofilm metagenome | isolation source: sample SPH anode biofilm adapted to +100 mV | place: USA | collected 2012-02-03 | reverse complement strand
TTTACTTTCAGGCAGTTGGTAGTGGTACCGGCGCAATAGCTGCATGGGAAGCCAATTTGAGATTTATAGACGATGGTCGGTTTGGTAAGCAGAAGATGCATTTGATGGTGTCACAGAATAGTCCATTTCATCCCATATACGATGCGTGGAAAGCAAGTAGCAGGGATATATTACCGATGGATGATGATCATGCACGTCACTGTGTAAATATCATGGATGCTAAAGTCCTTTCTAATAGGAAGCCTCCCTATTCCATTGTAGGTGGTCTGTTTGATGCTTTGAAAGATACAGATGGTGATGTTTCAATAGTAACCAATGAAGAAAGTAGGTGTGCTAGTCGATTGTTTAAGGATGTGGAAGGAATAGACATTCATCCAGCAGCTGCAGTTGCCGTAGCATCATTATCGAATGAGGTATCTAAGGGGAGAATTCATGCCGATGACCTGATAATGCTTAATATTACCGGAGGGGGTGAGGCTTTGTTCAAAGCTGAGAAGAATCTTTATTATCTCAAGCCAGATTATATCTTTGATATTAATCCATCAGTAGAAAAGGTGGATTCGGTTTTAAAAGAGATATTCTCAACTGTTGAGGTATTATAATCCTCATGGTTAGGCTCTACATTCACCATCTAATGGTTTTATTTAACCTAGTTTAAGGGATAATTTTAATAAGTCAGGTTTAGAAATTAGAAGATTAGCTAAAAAAAACTTGGCTTGCGGGGGCTTTTTGTGTAACTTGCAACCCCGTAACTGAAAAAGCTAAATAGTTCAGCTAATGCCGAATACGAAATACATATTTGTTACGGGGGGTGTAACCTCATCGTTAGGAAAAGGAATTATATCTGCTTCTCTGGCAAAACTGCTTCAGGCCCGCGGATACAGTGTTACCATCCAAAAACTAGATCCCTATATTAATATTGACCCGGGAACATTAAATCCATATGAACATGGAGAGTGTTATGTGACCGATGATGGAGCCGAGACAGATCTCGACTTGGGTCATTATGAGAGGTTCTCGAACGTACCAACCTCACAGGCTAATAATGTAACCACCGGACGTATCTATCAATCAGTCATTGAAAAGGAGCGTAGGGGTGATTATCTTGGTACTACGGTTCAAGTTATTCCTCATATTACAGATGAGATCAAGTATCGTATAAAACTACTGAGTCAGAAGGGGAATTATGATTTTATCATTACTGAGATCGGAGGAACAGTAGGCGATATAGAATCATTACCCTATATAGAAACGGTTAGGCAGATGAGGTGGGAGCTTGGAAATCGCTGTGCTGTGATTCATTTGACATTAGTTCCATTCTTAGCTGCTGCAGGTGAGCTTAAAACCAAGCCTACTCAACATTCGGTTAAAATGTTATTAGAGCAGGGAGTTCAACCTGATATTATTGTCTGTCGTGCTGAGCGCTCTATTAATGAGCAGTTAAGAAGCAAAATAGCTCTGTTCTGCAATGTTTCTCCTGAAGCGGTTATTGAATCTATAGATGCACCTTCTATTTATGATGTGCCCATCTTAATGCTTCATGAAGGGTTAGATCTTCAGGTTCTTCGCAGGCTAAACATGCCCGTAGAAAGAGCAGCAGATCTATCAGGTTGGGAAGAGTTTCTTTATAAGTTAAAACATCCTAAGTGTGAAGTTACCATTGGCCTAGTTGGAAAGTATGTTGAGTTAAAAGATTCTTATAAATCGATTATTGAATCATTTGTTCATGCCGGTACTGCAAATCAATGCAAGGTTAACTTAAGAATGATTCATTCAGAGGAGATCACTCAAGAGAATGTGGCTCAAAAACTGAAAGGGCTTAATGGGGTTTTAGTTGCACCTGGCTTTGGCAGTAGAGGGATTGAGGGTAAGATAGAAGCAATCAGATTTGCCAGAGAGAATAACATTCCTTTCCTTGGTATCTGTCTGGGTATGCAGTGTGCAGTTATCGAGTTTTCTCGTAATGTGCTGGGTCATAGTGATGCTAATAGCACAGAGTTTGATAAAAAGACCACATTCCCTGTGATAGATATAATGGAGCAACAGAAGAAGATTGCTGGCCTGGGTGGAACAATGAGATTGGGTGCTTATCCTTGCCGAATTGAGGTTGATACTAAGGCTCGAGACGTGTATCAAACAGAGCTTATTTTAGAACGTCATCGTCATCGTTTTGAATTTAACAATAAATTCATGGAGGAGTGTCAAGCTGCTGGAATGACTTTTAGTGGCATTAATCCAAAAGAGAATCTTGTTGAAATTATTGAGCTTGCAGGCCATCCTTGGTTTGTCGGAGTACAATTCCATCCGGAGTATCGCAGTACTGTTGCCAATCCTCATCCGTTGTTTATCGCTTTTGTTAAGGCTTCCTACGAGAATGGAGGCCGTTTGCTTTAGTTTTAGGCACTGAAATATCGGAAATTAGAATTATCTTTGCTGCCCTGTAAACATGGGGCAGCTTTTTTTTGCTCTAACCAAATTATCGATTACAAAATCGCATGGATAGAAATACGATTATCGGTCTGGTACTTATTCTCGGCATCTTTATTGGCTGGGGATTATGGATGACTCCTTCTAAGGAAGAAATTGAAAAACAAAGGAAAATCAACGACAGCATTGCGCTTGTTAAGCAACTAGAGTCTGACTCTTTAGCAAGGGCCACTGCAGCTCAGGTGGCTAAGCAAGAGCCTAAAGCTCAACAGTTACTCGCATCGGGTTCAGCTGACTCGACTGTTGTAGATTCTCTAAGGAAAATTGCAACGGCTCAGTTTGGTGCTTTTGCTAATGCAGCTCTTGATAGTAATCAGGTTTATACTGTTGAGAATGATGTGGTAAAATTAGAGATTGCAAAACTAGGAGGTCGTCCTGTTAAGGTTATTCTTAAAAATTATAAGACTTATGATTCGTTACCTCTGATATTATTTGATAGTGCTACTTCTGTTTTTGGATTCGAGTTTTTCAGTGGCAAGCGTCTGGTCTCTACTGATCAGTTATACTTTCAACCATACTTTGATAAGGTTGAAAATATCAGTAAGACCCAGTTTAGTGTCTCCGGAAAGGATAGCCTGACTTTTGTAATGAGGCTTTATGCGGATGGCCCAGATGGGAAGGTTTTACCAAATTCGTATATTGAGTATAAGTACACCCTGAAAGGGGATGACTATATGATTGGTTATAAGGTGAATTTTGTAGGAATGGAGAATGCCATTGAGTCGAATACTACCTTTATAAATTTAAATTGGAGCTATAATCTGTTGACTCAAGAAAAGAGCCATGAAAATGAGAAGAATGAAGCTACAGTGTATTTCAGAAATGCTCGTGATAAAGATGTTGATTATCTCAATGAGAGAAAAGATGAGCAGAAGAACATTGGAACTTCGTTAAAATGGATCTCGTTTAAATCACGTTTCTTTGTAAGTACTCTTATTGCTGATCAATCATTTGATGCTGCCGACCTTCATGTTTATACCCTTGATGAAGTTAAACAACCAAAGAGATACCTGGAGTCAATGAAGGCTTCTATACCTATGGCTTATAAAGCTGATGGCGATAATAGCTTTGGAATGCGGCTCTATTTTGGCCCTAATAAGTATCGCACCCTAGAAAAATATGATCTGAGACTAGAACGTCAGATTTCTTTAGGCTGGAGTTTCGGTCCGATGTGGTGGTTCAATGTTTATTTAGTAATTACCACCTTTGACTTACTAGAGGCGACTGGTATTAATTACGGTATCATCATTTTAATACTGACAATTCTTTTAAAACTGTTGTTGTTCCCCATTGCGTATTGGTCATATCGCGCTACCGCGAAAATGAGAGTTCTCAGACCTGAAGTAGAGGAGCTAAGTGCGAAGTTTAAGCCTGAAGATTCATTAAAGAAGCAACAAGCTACAATGGATCTTTACCGCAAAGCTGGTGTTAATCCTATGGCAGGATGTTGGCCTATGCTTCTGCAGTTCCCTATCTTGATTGCGATGTTTAGGTTCTTCCCCAGTAGTATCGAGCTTCGTCAACAGGCATTCTTATGGGCTGATGACCTTTCAAGCTATGACTCAATACTGAATTTAGGGTTTAATATCCCATTTTATGGTAGCCATGTAAGTCTCTTCACCTTGTTGATGACTATCTCAACCTTAATATATACTAAGATTAATAATGATATGATGTCAACGGGTAGTCAACAGCTTCCTGGAATGAAGACAGCTATGTATATTATGCCTATTATGTTTTTGGGTATCTTTAATAACTACGCTTCGGGTTTAAGTTATTATTACTTATTGGCTAACCTCTTCACCTTTGCTCAGATCTTTATCATTCGAAAGACTATTAACGAGGATAAGATTCATGCTAAACTGCAGGAAAATAAGAAAAAGCCTGTGAAAAAGTCTTCTTTCCAAAAGAGACTTGAGGACATGGCAAAGCAGAGAGGATATAAAGGTTAATCTTTAAAGATATTTTTATTAGACAAAGAGGAGTTCTGTTTACAGACTCCTCTTTGTCTTTTCTTATCTAATTATTTACTTGTTTTATGGTCAAATTTGAAGTAAATGGGTTCTTGGTAAGAAGTTTGAGTAAGAGTCATATTTGACTTTTTGATGGCCATACTGACGTTATTTGAGGCTATTTCGCCTATTCTCTGTATACCTGTCTTTCATGTACGTATATGCTCTCGGTGCTTATGTTTTATGTTTATAAATAATTGGGAGACTTGAGTGTTGAATTGGAAAGAGTAAGAGAGGTTCTTGAGTGCATCTGATTGCATCAACTTGAGGTTTCTGTTATGAACTATCCTGTCAATCTTAAGTCCTAAAATGCTCCTTTTTGTCTAAGAATTCTTTTATTAATAACTGTATGGATTTTATTGCTTTTAAAAAGAAATTGCTTTATTTTTGGCTAATAAGTGATTTTTATTAATAATTAAAGACGACAGTTATGAGAAATTTTTTACTTAGTGCTTTGTTTTTTATCTTCTTAGGAAGTTTACACAGTCAGACTTCTGTTCTATTTGATGAGCAGTTTACTGACTCTACTACTGTGGTTAATTCTTGGAAGTTTGTAGATCAAGATGGAGACAATCAGAATTGGTATTGGGATTGGTATGATAGTGGTACTGTTTTGGAGCAGTATATGACAAGTCGTTCATGGGATGGGAATCCTTTGACTCCTGATAACTGGCTTATCTCTCCTGCAATCAATCTGAGTTCGGCTACGGGTGGTTTGATTCTTCATTATGTAATATCTGGTGCTGATGATAATTATTATCAAGAGCACTATAAACTGATGGTATCTATCACAAACGATGAGGTAGCCTCATTTACGGATAATATCTACGAGGAAACATTACCGATCTGGGCTTCCAATGGTATTTGGGATCCAAGGAATATTGACTTATCAGTCTACGCTGGTAAAACGATTTACCTTGCATGGGTTCACTATGATTGCAGTGATATGTATAAACTATTACTCGATAGTATCCAGATAACAGGTCCATCTGGTATTGGTATTCAGTCACCTGTTCTTTCACGGGTTGATATAATGCCTAATCCTGTTGTTAATAATATGGTTGTTAAGGGCGATTTTCATAATGCTATCGTTGATGTTTATAGCTTAACAGGAGAGAAGGTACTTTCTATTGATAACGCTTCTGCTCCATTACAGGTTAATGTCTCAACATTAGTTTCCGGGCTTTACATGGTTAAAGTGACTTCAGGGAAGCAGACAGTGGTCAAGAAGGTTCTTATAAAATAGGTTATCGGTTAATGATTTTTAAGGTGTCTCTTCATTTGTAGGGACACCTTTTTTATTTGCCTTAAAACATAGTAATGGGCTTTTTTGGATGATATATAGAATCAGCACGTATGATTTGAATTTCAGGATTTAAACTTCAGAGTTAGAGATTTAGGATGGTGAACTCGGAACCTACAATAACAATGCGTTGATATTTAAACCTCAGAGTTAGAAATTTAGGATAGGTATTCAAGATTCAATAACCTAGAGGTGTTTTAACAATACGAAGTGGCATTTTCATTGCCAATAACAAGGGGCATTTGTGAAGATTATATGTTCTAAAAAAGAAAAGAGGATATCCGGTTAACGGGATATCCTCTTTTTTACAAAGATATTTGCTGAATTATAGCTTGATATCAGTGATGATTAAAGCATGCGGACTAGCACCCGTTAGCCAGTCGGTTTGTCCTGAACCATCAGGATTACTTCTGATGATTTTACCATCTGGGTTTTCATTGCTTGTTTTGAAGCTCCAGTATAGGTTCTTGTCCTTTTGGTCAAGTGCAATACCCCATGTTGCCTTTGCTCCAAAGTCGCCAATTTTAGTGACGCCAGAGCCATCCATATTCATCATATAAACTCCGTTTTCACTGAAGAGAGACCCGTCCTGACTGTAGGTAACTGCATAGATTTTATTGTTTACAGTATCGACTTCAATCGCAGTATTGTCAATATCAGGAATGATCTTAGTGAGACCAGTTCCATCAAAGTTTACTTTAAATAGACCACCTTCGTAGTCAGTTTTATCATTGGCAAAATAGAAGGTTTTAGTTGATGCAACATAATAGAGATCCAGAGGGTAGGAGGCACCTGAGTTCTGAAGGTTAATGAATTTCTCGGGAGAAGTTCCATCAAGGTTACAGCGATAAATACCATCAGGGCTACCAAAGTAAAGCTTATCTTTAATTACAATGATTCCTTGAGGAGTTCCAACGATCTCCTGTCCCGGTACAGCTGCATCTAGAATAACCGTTTCGTTCTTGCCATCGGCGTCATATCTAACTATTCGTTCATTATAATAATCTGCAACGAAGACTTTTTTAGTTGCGGTATCAACAGCAATTCCATAGGGACGTTCCAGTTGGGTAGCATTAAACCTCTGAGGAACCGGATTATTACCATCAAGGATAACCATCCAGACATCCCCACCCGTTGAGCTTCTTGTTGTATAATACATCACGTGGGTCTTCCCTGCACTTGGATCCTTTACAATGACTTGAATGGTTTTTGTAAGGTTATTATAATAGACACTGTTATCTCCTGTGCAAGTGAGGGTAATAGTGTAAACGCCAGGGGTATCAAATGTTACTGCGGGATTAGTTTCTGTTGAGGTAGAGCCATTACCAAAGTTCCATGAGTAGGAGTTTGCGTTTAACGACTTATTTGTGAATGTAACAGTACATGGGTAATACCCATCGTTAGATACGGTATAAGAGAAGTCGGCCTGAGTTGAGGCTGCCGGCTTTTTAATCTCATCATCCTTATTGCATGACACCAATGCGAAGGTGGCCAGCACAGAGAAGAGAAGGGTTTTAAAGATATTTTTCATATGATCTTATATTTTTCACCAGTAGATAATTAATTTGCCGTTGTTATTGCAATTATCAATGATTACCGTGAATAGTTAATCAAGCTTAATTATACTGATTTATCCGTTTCTTATTAATAACCTTCGTTTTGTTTTATTGCATTATTTGATTGGGTCTCACTTAATGGGATTGGCCAAAGTGTTCTGAATGGTTCAATACCCAGTACTGAGACTGCCATATTCGTTCTGGTAAGATCATGCCAACGATGACCTTCAAAAGCAAATTCATGCCTGTATTCCAAAAGGATTAGTGACAACAACTGCTCATGAGTAGCTGAAAGAATAGAAGAGAGTCCAGCTCTTAACCTGACATCATTAACTACACTTAGAACTTCACCGACAGGTTCATTTAATAGGTACTTAGCTTCAGCAAGAATAAGCTTTACTTCAGCGGATCTGATGACATAGACTCTATCAGCACCGGCACTTACATCCTGATATTTATTGGCATAAGGGAAATTTGACCCATCAACCAAAATCAACTGACCTCTTTGATCATCTGCTTCAAAAGAGTTGATAAGGTCAGTTGTAGGAGCAAACTCATAGCGGCCTGTAAGTGATCTGGGATATAGATATTGGGCGATGACGTTTTTATCTTGTTCATTAAATACTACCTCGAATAGGGACTCTGTATTAGCAGAGTTATTCCCGAAGAGAGATGCATACGAATCAACCAATGGATAAGAAGTAACTATCTCATCTGCTAGTGGAATTAATGTATTAAGATCCGTTACATCATTTGTAAGATAAAAACGGTACAGATAGGCTCTGGTGAGTAATGCTTTAGCGGCATCGCCTGAGGCATAACCTTGTCGTGCGGCTGGAGACATGTTTTGAACAGCAAATTTTAAATCGCTAATCACAGCATTAATAACCTCGATTTTACTGCTGGCTGGTGTGTTGATGTTGTTTAAATTCGTTGTAGCTTGTAGCTTTAAAGGAATTTGTCCCCAGTACCTTACGAGATCGAAGTGCATTAAGGCTCTGATGAATTTGCATTCACCCTCAACGGAAGCCTTTTCAGAATCGGTCATATCTGAGACTGATGGAAGGCGTTCAATGATATTATTTGCCCTGTTAACAGCATCATAGGCACTAGTCCACATACCATCAATAACCACGTTATTAGATAGAATTTTCTTGTCAGAGATCTGGCCATAGTCATAGGTAGTACCTGTCCATGTCAGGTTATCAGCGGCTAAATCCGCCATCAAAGCCATGTTTCTGCCATACGAACCTGCCTGTTGTAAGGCGTCATAAGTTCCATTTAAGGCTCTCTCGACCCCTCTTTTATTTTTGATAGCTTCATTTACATCTATGCTAGCTGTAGGTTCAACATCGAGAATTTTACTACAGGCAGAGCTAATGATCAGAGCCAGGATAAGATATATACTTCTTTTCATTGTCTTTCAATTTAAAGTTAAAAACCTAATGTTAAACCAGCCATAAATGTTCTGGATTGGGGATAGGTGTAAAAATCTGTTCCTCTACGAAGGTTGTCATCACCTGCATAGTTAACTTCTGGATCCATACCTGAGTAGTTGGTAAAGGTGAACAGGTTTTGAATTGTAAAGAAAGCTCTGGCATTTCTAAGGTGAAGCTTTGATACAATGGATTTAGGGAATTTGTAGGCTAATGTAACATTCTTGATTCTCAAGAATGATCCATCTTCAAGTAGCCTGGAGGAGGCATAGCTGTCACCGACTTTTGCTACATTGGTGATATCACCTGGTTTCTGCCATCGATCAAGAACAGTGGTTAATTGATTATCTGATCCTGAAATAGCTTCTGCATATATCCTCATCCCATTGAAGATATCGTTACCAACGTTATAGCTTAGAAGTACATTTAGTTCAAAGTCCTTATAGCTAAAGTTATTTGAGAAGCCACCATAGAAGTCGGGATTGGGGTCGCCAATAACCATCTTATCGGCATCGGTCAGTTGTCCGTCTTTATTAACGTCTTCATAGACATATTCACCTGTAGTTGGGTCTACTCCAAGCCAATTAAAGCCCCAGAACACGCCAATTGCTTCACCCTCACGAACTGAGTTTGAACCACGTCCTACCTCTGGTATTGGCTCGCCATTGTATAGCTTTGTGACCTTATTACGGTTCATTGTGAAGTTGAAATTACTCTCCCATTTGAATTCACCGTTGAGGTTAACAGTGTTAATGGTGATTTCTAAACCTTTGTTTTCCAATTCACCAATATTACTTGTAATAGTAGTAAACCCAGAAGATGGGGGTAATGGTCTATCAAGTAGCAGGTCTTTTGTCTTATTGAGGTATGCATCAACTGTAACAGTGAGTCGATTATTAAATGCTGCAAGATCAACGCCAATGCCTAATTGATTAGTGGTCTCCCATTTTAGATCAGGGTTAGGAAGCTGAGATGGATAAATACCAGATCCTTGATTGTAGTTAGCTCCTCCGCTATAGAGCCCTAATGAGGCAAAATCTGAAATACCATCATTACCAGTTACCCCCCAGCTTGCTCTCAGTTTTAGATCATTCAGTTTTGAGTATTGTTTCATCCATTTCTCTTGTGATAAGCGCCAACCTAATGATACGGCGGGGAAGAAACCATATTGGTTGTTCTCTCCGAATTTAGAAGAACCATCATATCTTGCAGTTACCTGAACAAGATATCTGTAATCATAATTGTATTTGAATTGTCCAAACCAGGAATTCATGCCTCTGTCAGTGGCGCTGGTTGAGGCAGCTCTGATGGTACCAGCTGATGTGATATATTGGAAATCTTCATTAGGGAAATCGATAGCCTCTATGTAGCTTGAGCGACGAGCGTACTTTTCAAAACTATAACCTGCTAATGCGTCAATGTTATGCTTTTCATTAACCTGAGTTATATATTGTAGTACATTATTGCTAACAATATTGGTTACAGTTGAATTTCCTTCGATTCCTAGTCCGTTGTATTTCTTACCTTGTCTGGTAAGTACCGGGTCGTAGGTGTGTTCTCTGAGTGTATATACATCAGCACCTAACTTTGTGTTGAAACTTAGTCCTTCAATGATTTTTGCATCCAAGTAGATGTTACCATTTGTCCTGTTTGTGAAGGCTTGGTTTACCGTTTCATTAGCTATAGCTACGGGGTTTGCGTAAGGGCCAGTCTCATCGTAGTTTCCATTTGCATCATATACGGGGAATATTGCAGGGAGAGCGATAGCATTGGGCAGTGGGCCATTTATTGACTGGTCACCTTCAACACGATTGTTTTTTGAATAGGTAACTGCGAGATTTCCCCCAACTGTAAATCGATTGTTAATGGTGTGATCAAGATTTAATCTACCACTGAAACGTTCATAGTCAGTTCCCTTTACGATACCATCCTGATTGTAATAGTTACCAGACATATAGAATCTTGTCTTCTGGTCGCCACCCGAGATCGATAACTCAGTGTTCATTGTCGGAGCTGTTTGTAACACCTCTTTCAACCAATCGGTATCAATTCCCTGAACATTAGTGCCCATCACTTCATTGTATTGGGCTGCGTTTAAGAGTTTTGGTCTTCTCTCCCAAGGAAAGGTTTGGAAACCATAAGACATTGAGACGTCAACATCTGTCTTCTTAATTTGCCCCTTCTTTGTTGTAATTAAAATTACGCCATTAGATCCTCTCGAACCATAAATAGCAGTTGCTGAAGCATCTTTCAGTACAGTAAATGATTCAATGTCTCCGGGGTTTAAATCACTCAGGGCATTAATACCTTGTCCTTCGAAACCTACTTGACTGAAATCGCCTGTAATTACGGGAATTCCATCAATTACGACCAGAGGAGCATTACTTGCATTAATTGAGCTTCCACCTCTAAGTCTGATTGACATTGCTGACCCTGGTGTTCCGGAATTCTGGTTAATTTGAACACCTGAGGTCTTACTCTGAAGAACTCCGTCAATAGTTCTTAGGGGAGTGTTTTTAATCTGCTCACTTCCAACAACGCCTACAGAACCAGTGACTAACTTACGGCTTGTTGTTGAATATCCAACAACAACGACCTCGCCAAGATCAACCGCTTCATCTGTCATCTGTACTTTAATGGTAGTTTGGTTATTAACCGAAACTTCTTGTTTCTCCATTCCAACCATCGAAATGACCAAAATGCCATTTCCCGGTACTTTTAGTTGGAAGAGTCCGTTAATATCGGTGGTTGTTCCACGCACCGTACCTTTTAATTGAATCGTAACCCCAGGTATTGGAGTCTGGTCTTTTGCCGAAGTAACTGTTCCATTCACAGTTATATCCTGTCCCCAGCTGATCATTGGAAAAAGGATAACAGCAATTAGTGTTAATAATTTATAATTCATAAAAGCTAAATTGGTGATAGTTATCTTATTCTGTTGCGTTAGCTTGCAATGTCAATGGTCTATTTAAGGACCTTAATCTTTAGTGGTGTAATATCAAATGATAGATGAGTAACCGAGAAACGGTTCTTTTGTTTGCTTGAACGGTATAAAAGAGTCTCTTTTGTATTCTTAAGACTAAATTGAATTGCGGTATCTTGATTAATCAGTGTTAAATTGTTTAAAGTCTCTTCTTCTTCACTATGGGATATGAGTTCTTCCACCATGTCAAGAAGTGAATAACCATTGCCTCCAAATGCACCTGTTTGTATAAAGCCAGGTTTCTTATTTTTAGTCTCTTTTTTTATGAGAGTCTTATCTTTTGCTATTGTGATTTGACTATGTATTAGATCTATTTCATCACCTTGCTGTAAGATGGAGAGTGTGACATTTTTAAACGAGTATCCTAGATCGTTTTTTATCCCTTGACTCTGTTTTAAGTCGATTACAAGAATGTGATTTCTACCCCATACTGTTCCAGTTCCATTCTTTAAATCAACTTCTAATGCTGTGTCTTCATCAATTCCTATTGCCTGGCTCCATTTGTCTCTGTTTAGCCAGGCAGCTAATGTTAATCTGCCTAATCTGGAGCGCTGACTGAAATGTTGATCCACTATTCCATATGGAAAGAAACCACAGCCTTTTGTTAAGTATATGCCTTCATGATCGGGATCTTCAGTCATCTCAATCGAAGTAGCTTCGCCATTAGTAATTGCTCCTAATGAGGTCCCCCCACCGATCATTACAATGCTTTGTATAGCCGCTCCTGCACTAGATCCGGCAACTACACCACCGCGGTTAAGTACATCAATAACTGCTTCATATGCGGGTGTTGGTTTAC
>MTLC01001071.1_pt3 | contig 12691 bp, 12 predicted proteins | sample 1982451 | NCBI WGS metagenome assembly MTLC01 (sample SAMN05710165, study PRJNA340218) | biofilm metagenome | isolation source: sample SPH anode biofilm adapted to +100 mV | place: USA | collected 2012-02-03 | reverse complement strand
GGCGGGCGGGTTCGCGATCCGCTACGGCACGCTGCGGCTCGCGGGCGAACCGGACGTCGCGGTCGGCTCCCACGTGATCGCAGCCTTGGCGACGCTACCGCTGGTCTTCGTCTTCGGCGGTCCCCGGGGCGGGTCGGTCTGGGCCTACCTCGCGCTCGCTGCGCTCGTGGTCGTGATCGGGCTGGCGTCGCCGGTGCTCGACCTGCACATGCCGAGAAGCGGCCAGGGCGCCCGCGCGGGCATGGTGAAGACCCTGGGCTTGGTCGTTGCGGCGATCGTCGGCGTCCTCTTCCTCGGTGAGCAGGTCGATTTCGGACAGGTCGTAGGGATGCTGCTGCTGGTGTTGGGCGCAGCGCTCGTGCTGGAGCTCCTGCCGTCGCGCTGGTCGCTGCGCTGACCCGTCCCGGGGCGCGGCATCGCTCCCGGCACGGCACCCAGGCCTTACGCTGCTCGCATGGCCGAACCACAACAGCCCGCCACGAGTGAGTCCGGGGCCGCGAGGCCCGACCCGGTGCCGGACGAGACCGGATCGCCCGCCACGTCCGCGCCGCCCTCGGCACCCTTCTCCGGCTGGAAGTCCCTGCGCACGCGCAGCCTCGCCGTCGACCTGGGGCATCCGTTCGCGTGGGGCTTCACCGCCACGGTGGGCGCTCTGATGGCGATCTCGCTCGGCGGCGCGATCGTCTCGTTGTCCACCGTGATGGTCTCGATCGGCGTGGCGCTGTTCATCGCGCTCGCGCTCGACCCGATGGTGCGCTGGCTGGAGACCCACCGGATGTCCCGCGGCCTGAGCATCGCGACCGTCATGGTGGGCTTTGTGGTGATCTTCGGCGGCCTGATCGCCCTGGTCCTGCCCACGGCCATCGTCCAGGTCACCCAGTTCGCGCTGGCAGTGCCCGGCTACATCACAGGCATCCAGAACTCGGACTGGTTCAACAGCCTGGTCGCGCTGACCGGGCAGGCGGACCTGTACGACACCGTGCTGACCCAGCTCCGCACCTGGTTGTCCAACCCGGCCAACCTGCTGGCGATCGGTGGCGGCGCGCTCGCCGTCGGCACCGGGGTGGTGAACGCCGTCTCGGGAACGCTGATCGTGTTCGTGCTCACGCTCTACTTCCTCGCCTCGCTGCGCACGATGCAGCACGCACTGGTCCGGCTCGCTCCCGCACACGCCCGCCCCCAGCTGGAGAAGATCACCGACCAGATCACGGAGTCGGTCGGCGGCTACGTGTCCGGAATGGCCATCCTCGCCGCGGCCAACGCGGTGTTCTCGTTCATCCTGATGACCATCCTGCAGGTGCCGTTCGCGGCCCTGCTGTCGTCGCTCGCGCTGGCGATCACGATGATTCCCATGGTCGGGCCGGCCCTGTTCTGGATCCTGGCCACCGTGGTCATCCTGTTCACCAACCCGTGGGGCGCCCTGATCTTCGCGGTGGTCTACTTCGCCTACATGCAGGTCGAGGCGTACGTGATGACGCCGCGAGTGATGACCAAGGCCGTCGACATCCCCGGCTCGCTGGTGCTGATCGGGGCCATGGTCGGCGGCACCCTGCTCGGCCTGCTCGGCGCGCTGGTGGCCGTTCCGGTGACCGCGTCCCTGCTGATGATCCTGAACACGGTCTTCGTTCCGCGCCAGGACGCGAAGGTCACCGCCGACGGCTGAGCGCAGCCTTGTTGCCGCGTCGTAGCCTGAACCCGGATCCACGAGGAGGAACACGATGGAACTCGGCATGGTCGGACTCGGCAGGATGGGCGGCAACATGGTCGCTCGACTCCGCGCGGCAGGACACACCGTCCTCGGCTACGACACCAACCCGGAGCTGTCCGAGGCCACCAGCCTCGCCGACCTCGTCGGGCGCCTCGAGCAGAAGCCGCGCGTCGTCTGGGTGATGGTCCCGGTGCAGTTCCTGGACGGGGCCGTCGACGAGCTCGCCGGGCTGCTGTCCGAGGGCGACATCGTGATCGACGGCGGGAACACCAAGTGGACGGGAGACCAGGCCAGGGCCGACCGGCTCGCCGCCCACGGCGTGCACTTCATCGACTGCGGGGTCTCCGGAGGCGTGTGGGGCAAGGAGCTCGGCTACGCGCTGATGTGCGGGGGTGACGAGGCCGACGTAGCCACGGTGCGGCCGATCTTCGACGCGCTGAAGCCCGACGGCGAGTTCGGCTTCGTGCACGCGGGCGGGCACGGCGCTGGGCACTTCACCAAGATGGTGCACAACGGCATCGAGTACTCGATCATGCAGGCCTACGCCGAGGGCTGGGAGCTGCTGGAGAAGGCGGAGCTGGTGCACAGCGTCCCGGAGATCTTCGACAGCTGGCGCGAGGGCACGGTGATCCGGTCCTGGCTGCTCGACCTGATCGCCCGTGCGTTGTCCGACGACCCGCACCTGGAGAAGCTGAAGGGCTACGCCGACGACTCCGGCGAGGGCCGCTGGACGGTGGACGCAGCGATCGACCTCGGCGTCCCCGTGCCGGCGCTGACCTCGGCGTTGTTCGCCCGGTTCGTCTCCCGGCAGGACGAGTCGCCGGCCATGAAGCTCGTCGCCGCCATGCGCAACCAGTTCGGCGGGCACGCCGTGCAGGCCGAGTCGCCCAGCCTGGGTGAGGTGTGACCGCCCTCAGAGAGTAGCGACCACGATCCCTGCGGCTGCGGGCACCGGCGCGTCGAGCGCCATCAGCGCTGCCCCGGCCTCGGCCAGGTCGACCACCCTGCCGACCAGCGATCGCGGGTCGAGCGTGCCGGCGGTGATCAGCGCAAGCAACTCGGGGTAGTCGACGGCCGCCATGCCGTGGCTGCCCACGACCTCGAGTTCGTGCGCGATCACCGGACCCCACGGCAACGGTGCGTCCGCGTGCCGGTCCAGCATCAGGCCCACCTGCACGTGGCGCCCGCGGCGGCGCAGGCCGAGCACAGCCGCAGCGGCGGTCGCACCGGTACCCACGGCGTCCAGGCTCACGTCGGCACCGCCTTCGGTCACGGCGCGCACGGCGTCCGGGTCGGCGAGCGGCAGGACGGACTCGGCCCCCAGCTCGGTCGCCCTCGCCCGGGCTTCGGGCGAGGGATCCACCGCGAGGACCCGGGCGCCCAGGGCAACCCCGACCATGACGGCGGACATCCCGACCCCACCACAGCCCACGACCAGCAGCCACTCCCCCGCCTTGAGCCGACCCTGCACGGTGAGCGCGTGGTAGGAGGTGGCGAAGCGGCAACCGAGGGACGCGGCGGTGACGAAGTCGACGTCGTCGGGGAGGCGAACCAGGTTGAAGTCGGCCGCCCGCACCACGACCTGTTCCGCGAACGACCCGGCGTGGGTGAAGCCGGGCTGGGTCTGGTCGGGGCAGACCTGCGCGTGACCCGCGAGGCACCACTCGCAGCGTCCGCAACCATTCACGAACGGAGCGGTCACGCGGTCGCCGACCGAGAATGCGGAGACGAGCGGGCCGGTCGCCGCCACGACACCGGCGAACTCATGGCCCGGCACCATCGGCAGGGGTACCGGGTCGTGGCCGCGCCAGGCGTGCCAGTCCGAGCGGCACACGCCGGTGGCTCGCACCGACACGATGACACCGTCGGGCGGGCATTCCGGCCCGGGCAGCTCGACCAGACGGGGTTCGGCTCCGTACCCGGAGTACTGGATTGCGCGCACGGGACCGTCCTACCAGATCGGGCGGCGAGCGGGACGCATCAGCTCGTGGCCGGACCGGGCGCAGAGCCGGTGACCTGGGCAGCGAGCCAGTCGCCGAGCAGGCTCACCGTGTCCGGCATGAAGTCGTCGGGCCGGGTCCGGATGGCCTCCTGCAGCGCGGCGGGGGTCATCCACTCTCCGTCCGCGACCTCCTCGGGCTGCCAGCGGATCTCGCCGTCCCACACGACCGTGTAGCAGAAGCCGTGGTAGGCGGTGTGGTCGTCGGCGTAGTAGCCGCGCCGCAGCGGAACCGGCGTCACTCCGGTGATGCCGAGTTCCTCGGCGAGTTCCCTGACCGCCGCCGTGTCCGGGTTCTCCCCCGCCGTGATCACCCCACCGGCGGCGAAATCGCGCCGTCCGGGGTAGACATCTTTGGTCGGGGTGCGTCGGTGCACGTAGATCTGGCCCTGCGAATTCCGGACGACAACCGCTGTCGCCCCGTGACGCAGGTTCTGCGCGCGCATCGCTGATCGCGGCGCGGTGCCGCTGGGGCGTCCCTGTTCGTTCAGGAGCAGGACCAGCTCGTCCGGGGACGTGCCCGGGGGCGCCGGCCGCTTCCGGACCCGGTCGAGCTGGCGGTTGTACCAGGTGCCGATCACCAGTAGGAGCACGCCGACAGCGAGGAACGCGATCGCCCGGACGAGTCCCGGCAGCGTGGACAGGTCGAACAGGAACAGCTTGGCGACGGCGGCCACGGCGAGCGCGATCGCCAGCCGCACCGGAACCATCGCGTCCGTGTCGCGGCGCAGGCCCAGCCGGAGCAGCACCACGCACAGCAGCAGCCACGACACGGTCACCGCGGCGTGCGCTGCCTGGAACCACACCGCGGTGGCGTGGAGGCGCTCGCCGATGATCGTGCCGGCGAGGACCAGCGCCACCGTGCCGAAGCCGATCGACAGCGCCCAGGTCGTGTAGGTGAGCGCGGAGCGACGTGTCGAGAGGAAGGCGCGCAACGCCCACGCGCCGAGCAGGGTCGCCAGCAGACCGAGCAGCGACTCGACCACGTCAGGGATGCCGTGACCGGTGGCGAGGTCGACCGCGATCGGCGTGGCCAGCAGCGGCGCCCAGTGCAGCACGCCCAAGGCCGCCAGCACGAAGCCCACCACCAGGACCGGCCGGAACCGGGTCTGCCGGGCGAGGGCGAGGTACGCAGCGGCCAGGCCGAAGAAGATGTACCCGTCGTAGCCGCCGTCGGCGATCCGCAGGATCGCGAAGGCGACGAAGGTTGCGCCCAGCGGGACGGCCGCAGAGCGGACCAGGTCGGTGACCCTCCTCTCCAGGAGGCCCGCGGTGGCGAACGCCGCACCGACGGCCGCCGAGGCGACCGCTCCCTGCGCGATCGTGCCGAACCAGACGGCCAGCATGAGGGGTCCCGCCATCAGCACCATCGCAGCGGTCGCGGCGATCTGCTCCGCGCGACCGGAGCGTTGGTGCAGGATCGCGAGCACCAGTCCTGCGGCAGCGAGCAGCGCGGCAAGCCCGATGGTGGCGAGCGGGAGTGCGACCACGCTGGGGTCGGGCAGCGCGACCGCCCAGAGGAAGACCACGCTGGTGGGCACCACCCGGGCGGCCATCTGCCACAGCCAGGAGCGCCCCGGCTGGAACGCCTCGGTGACCAGCGTCATCACCACCATGAACGCCAGGCACCAGACGAAGTTCTCGCGCACGATGTAAGGGGCGAGCACGAGGCTGCCCAGGATGGCCAGCACGGCGAGCCACTCGCTGTTCCACCGCCGCGCGATCCAGACCCCACCGACGCTGACCAGGCCGGCGAGCGCCAGACCGGGGAGTTCGGGGAGCATGCCCGTGCCGTCCGGGCCGGTGAACAGCACGGTGACCGCGACGATGCACAGGAACGCGGACGCGACGCCGGTGGCCATCAGGGCCTGGGCGCCCACGTTCTTCGGGTCCCTGGCGTGCTGCCACAGCGCCGCACCGACGGCGGCGAGCGCCAGCACTGCGCCGATCACGGTTCGCGGGACCGGGCCGAGTACACCGTCCTGGGGCAGGACGAGGACGAAGGCCACCCCGATCAGGGTGATCGCCGAGCCGAAGATCGAGAAGATCTCCGCGACGCTCACCGGCCGGCGTTGCTTGCGCGGGCGCGTCGGGACCGCGGACGGGCGCGGCAGCGGCGCGGCGACCGGCGGGGCCGGAGCTCGTGGTGGCACCACGCCGGGGTGAGGTCCAGCGGGCGTCGGGGCCCCGGCGGGCGGCGGGTAGACGGGTCCCGGGGCAGCGGCCGGAGCCACGGGCGCGGGCACGGCGGCCGTGGGGACGGGCGGCACGGCGGCGGCGTGCTGCTCCCTGGGCCCGGCCAGATCCTGGTCCGGTCGCAGTCCAGGAAGGGCCCGGGACAGTTGCTGGAAGTCGGCGGCGAGCCCGGCCAGCCGACGGGACACATCGTCGAGGTCGGCCTGCACCTTGCGCAGGAGATCCTGGGTGTGGTCGTCGCTCATCGGGCCCCTCCCGGGTCGGTTGCCAGCCATTCTGGGGCAGCGGGGGCGGCGCGAGGCTCGCGTCCGGCGGAATTCAGCAAGTCCTTCAGGTCGGCGGGCCCCTCACCGCCGGCCCGGTGGGAGGCCCGCCCCGCCGGCGCCAGCTGCCGTCACGGGTTGTCGGCGTACTCCAGTTGCAGGATCGTCACCATCGTCCCCACCACGAAGGTCGCCACCAGCACGGCGACGCTCGCCCAGGTCAGCATCGTCGCGTCCTCGGCGGCGAGGAGCACGATCGACCACGGCGTCCACTCTGCCCACCCGGTGTGCCCGAGCAGGTCGCCCAGCAGCAGGGTGCCGAACGCGAACGCCACGGCGCCGAGGGCGCTGCGGGTCGCGACGGTGACCCACGCGGTGAGCGGGACGACCAGGAAGCTGATCCCCGCAGCGAGGAGAGTCGTGCCCACGGCCAGGGCCATCGCGCCGGGCGTGCGGTCAGGCAGGTCGAGGACCCAACCCAGCAGCAGCCCCTCCGCCGCGACGGCCACCGCCAGGACCGCCCACCACACCAGGGCGACGGTGAGCTTGCCGAGCACGAACCAGTGGCGTCCGACCGGAAGGGCGAGCATGTTCTTGGCGGTGCCGTCGGCGTACTCGCGTCCGAACAGGTAGGCCAGCACGAAGCCGAGCAGCCCGAGCCCGCCGCCACCAGCGACCATCGCGAGGTAGCCGGAGAAGGCCGGCCAGGTGGCTTCCAGCCCGGCGAGATTGGCCTTGGTGCCGAGCAGGCCGAGGGTGGCGGCGGTCTCGGGGTGCTGGACGATCCACATGAACAGCGCGATCCCGCAGGGGGCCAGCAGCATCACCCCGAGGGTCACCCACGGCACCACGGATCGCTTCAGCTTCAGGAACTCTGCCGCCACGACCTGCGCCATCATCGGGCGACCTCCGCGCTGGTCCGGGCGAGGAAGTAGCGCTCGAGGTCTGCCGTCAGCAGCGCCTCCTCCCGCTCGGACTGGGTGAAGGCGTCCCGCACATACTCTCGTGCGCGGGACGCGAGCACGTCACGTGGCGCCTCCTCGAGGAGACGGCCGGCGTGCACGATTCCGATCCGGTCAGCCAGGTGTGCCACTTCGGCGAGGATGTGAGACGACATGAAGACCGTCACGCCCTCCGCAGCGAGTCCGCGCAGCAACTCACGCACTTCCACGATCCCCGCGGGATCGAGCGCATTGGCGGGCTCATCCAGGATGAGCACCTCCGGCGCGTGCAGGAGTGCCCGGGCGAGCGAGAGCCGTTGCTTGTTGCCCAGCGAGAGGCGCCCGGCGCGCCGATCGGCGTAGGGGCCGAGCCCGAGCCGCCCGATCCACTCCGCCACGCTCGAGACGGGCGCGCCAGTGAGTCGGCGTTGCAGGTCGAGGTTCTCGCGGACGGTGAGGTTCGGGTAGGCGGTTGCGGACTCCACCAGGAAGCCCACCCGCCGCAGCCACTCCTGGTTGTGGCCGATCGGCCGTCCGAATACCCGGACGGCACCGGCGGTCGGCCGGATCAGGCCGAGCAGCATCCGGATCGTGGTGGTCTTGCCCGCACCGTTGCGTCCGAGGAAGCCGTACACCTCGCCGCGGCGCACCTCGAGGTCGATCCCGTCCACGGCCCGCACCCGGCCGTAGTGCTTGGCAAGTGCCTGCGTGCTCAGCACGACCTCACCGTCCATCACGCCTCCCTGCTGCCCAGGACGCGCAGGGAGAGCCGCAGGGCCTGTTCGAGTGCCGCGGGCATCTCCTCCAGCGGCGTCCCGGCGAGTTCGACCGCGCGCAGGCCGCCGAGGATGAACCAGGCCGCGGCCCGCGGGTCGGGCACGTCGAAGGAGCCGTCGGCGACGCCCTCACGGATGAGCTCCTCGACGATCGGCAGCAGCCGGGGCACGAACTGCTCCGCGAACCGGTCGTGCAGGCTCACGTTCTCCGGGCGGTGGATGAAGGCAGCGACGTCCGCGACCGACTCGTCCTGGGTGCGATCGGCGAAGCCTCCGACGAGGGCGCGCAGCCGCTCCACGGGCGTGCCGGACGCCTGCATGGCCTGCGCGAACCCGGCCATCATCTGCTCGGCGACGTCCTCCACCACCGCGAGGATGACGTCGTCCTTGCTCTCGAAGTACAGATAGAAGGTTCCCTGTGCGACTCCGGCCGCCCGCACGATGTCCGAGACGGACGTGTCGCTCACACCCTGCTCGGCGAAGACGCGGGCTGCGGCGGACACCAGTCCGGCCCGCCGCGCGGCCCGGTCGGTGGTGCGTGGGCTCATCTCTCCCCCATTACTGACTGATTGTCAGTCAGTAACCTACCCTGCCGTGGACGAAAAGGGAACCGTCCCCTTTCCGGCCACGGGGACGGTTCCCTTCCCGTTCACGGGGACGGTTCCCTTCCCGTTCAGGCGTCGCGCAGCGTGCCCTGGTGGTAGACGGCCTGCCAGCCCTGCGGGGTGCGGGCCCAGACGGTGCAGCGGCGGCTCTTCCGTCCATCCTGGTCGAGGTCGTACGTCACCAGCCAGGTGTCCCCACCGAGCGGACGCGCGTCCAACTCGGACACCTCGAGGGGCGCCTCGACAGTGCCCTCTGCGTACCGCTGGGTGACGGTCGCAAGGATGAACTCCCGGTCGTAGGCCCGGCCGGATGCGCCCACCTCCCAGAAGTCGGACGCGAGCATCGCCTCGAACACCTCCCGACCCGAACCCCGCGGCGATCGGTGGAAGATCGGCTCGAGGCCGCGCAACTGCGCGGTGACGCCGGCCTCGCCGGCCACCCGGCGCGCCAGCACGACCGAGTCCTCCAGGACGGCCGGCTGCCCGTCCGGTCCGACCGCGTCGCGCTTCCTCACCTCGGCGAGCACGACGTCCCACTCCCCCTCGGCCAGGCCCAGCGCCGCGACCTCCTCCGCCGGGGTGGCCGCATGGTGGGGATGGTGCCCGTGGCCGCCCCGGGCCCACGGTGGCGGCGCCGCGTGCGAGACCAGCAGGACGTACCCGCCCGGTGCGACACTGGCCGCCGCCCGGTGCAGGATCTCCCGGCGCGGCAGTTCCATCGGCGACTGCAGGAAGAAGGCGCTGACCAGGTCGTACTCCTGGCCCGGTTGCCACTCGGTGAGATCGTGGGCTACCCAGCGGATCCGGTCGTCGGGCAGGCCCGCCTCCCGAGCCGCCGTGCGGCCCCGTGCGATCGCCGTCGTCGAGATGTCCACGGCGGTCACCCGCCAGCCCTGCTGTCCGAGCCAGACCGCGTCCCCGCCCTCGCCGCAACCGAGGTCGAGGGCGCGACCCACCGGCAGGCCCGCAGTCAACTCCACCAGGCCGGGATTCACCCGGCCGGACCACACCTTCGGGCTGCCCGCGTAGCGCTCTTCCCAGAACTCGGCGGCTGTCATGTCTTCCCCCTGCTAGACGGTGGTGAGCGTGTGGTGAGGTTCTGCGGGCAGTTCCACCGTGATCGGATCACCCGCCCGGACCGTGCCGCTGCGCGACACCATGCCCATCACCCCGGCCAGCCGCTCGACCTGACCGTCGTCGTCGCGGTGCAGCACCTGCTTGAGCAGGCCGGGGCGGAACTCCTCGATCTGGTGGCACGGATTGCGCAGCCCGGTGATCGTGACCACAGCGGAGCCGACGTGCAGTCGGGTGCCCACCGGCAGCCCGAGCAGGTCGACGCCGAGGGTGGTGATGTTCTCCCCCAACTGCCCGGGACCGACGTCGAACCCCGCGGCGGTGAGCGCGTCGAGAAGTTCCGCGTGGATCAGGTGCACCTGGCGCAGGTTGGGCCGGTCGGCGTCCTTCCTGACCTGGTGCAGGTGCTGGACGGTGGGACCGCTGTGCGCGTCCCCTGCGACGCCGACGCCCTCGATGAGTTCGACCGAGGACACCGTGGGCTTGCTGAACGAATGGGTGGCACTGCGGGCCACGGCGACGACTGCGGGCACGGCCGCCATGCTACGTGAGCAGACCCGGCCGGTGCCGTTCCCGCGCCCCGCGGCATACCCGGGCGTAGGGTGCGAATTGAGTCGAAGGGAGTCGTCCATGCAGCGCTCGATCGTGATCAATCGCGAGTTCGGCAGTGGCGGACGGGAAATCGGACGCATGATCTGCCAGCGCACCGGCATGGAGTTCTACGACAGCCGAATCCTGCAGGAGGCGGCCAGCAAGCGCGGGCTGCCCCCGGACCTGCTCGAGGGGTTCGACGAGCGGATCGTGACCGGGCAGTTCTTCGACCTGTCGATCATCGGCGGCACCGATCCGGAGACCATCTCGCTGCCCTATCGCATGTACGGCGCGATCGCCGAAGTGATCACCGAGGCCGCCAGGACGAAACCGTCGGTGTTCATCGGCCGCTGCGCGGACAAGATCCTGCGGGACGCGGAGGTGGGCTTCCGCAGCGTGTTCATCTACAGCACGGACACCGACCGCAAGGTCGAACGGGCCATCCGGGTGGACGGAGTCGCACCGAGGGACGCCGAGAAGTACATCGCGAAGATGGACAAGACCCGCGACCGCTATCAGCAGTTCTTCACCGGCACGAAGTTCGGCGACCGCCGCGAGTACGACCTGTGCCTGAACAGCGGACGCCTCGGCTACGAGACCTGCGCCGATCTCATCCTGGCGTCCGTCGGCTAGAAAGCCGATCGGGCGCGCGCCCGAGTTATCTGTGACAGTCTGGAGAACGCTCCCATCAGGAGGTTATGGTCGGGCTTGTGGACGGCACCCCCGCCGGCCGCGGTCCCTCAATGGAGAGGATGTTGCATGACCCTGACACCCCCAACCCACCGGTTCCGAAGGCTGGCCGCAGCGCTGGCCGGAGCAGTTCTCGTCGCCGGTTCGTTGACCACCATGACGGCGCAGGCCGTCCCGGCGGGCGGCCACGCCAAGCCCGTCGTCACCACCCCCGAACTCGGTCCGAACGTCACGATCATCTCGCCCGACATGTCCGTGTCCGAGATCAAGAACACGCTCACGGCGATCTCCGACAAGCAGCTCAACGACGAGATGGGCACCAACCGCTACTCCGTGCTGTTCCTGCCCGGCACCTACGGCACCGCGACCGAGCCGTTGCACTTCACGCTCGGCTACTACACAGAGGTCGCCGGACTCGGCGCGAACCCGGGTGACGTCACCATCAACGGCAGCATCGACGTGTACAACCGCTGCCTGGGCGAGAACAACACGAACTGCATCGCACTGGACACGTTCTGGCGGACGCTGTCGAACCTCACCCTGAAGATCGACAAGTCCGACGAGACGGACGGCTGCAAGGCCAGCGCGAACTTCTGGGCAGTTTCCCAGGCTGTGTCGATGCGCCGGGTCGACATCAGCGGCGCGAACCTCTCGCTGATGGACTACTGCTCCGCAGGGCCCCAGTACGCCAGCGGTGGCTACATCGCCGACTCGAAGCTGCCGTTCGTGATCAGCGGCTCGCAGCAGCAGTGGCTCACCCGCAACAGCGAGGTGTCCGGCTGGAGCAACGGCGTGTGGAACCAGGTGTTCTCCGGCGTGGTCGGGGCGCCCGACGACTCCGCCTTCCCCAACCCGCCCTACACGACCGTCGCGAAGACTCCGCTGAGCCGGGAGAAGCCGTACCTCTACGTCGATGACGCCGGTACCTGGTTCGTTCGGGTGCCGTCCGCGCAGCGGAACACGTCCGGCATCTCCTGGGCCGACGGGATGACCGCGGGACGGAGCATTCCGCTGTCGAAGTTCTACATCGCGAAGCCGACCGACCCGGTCGGCCGGATCAACGTGGCGCTCGCCCAGGGCAAGAACCTGCTGTTCACTCCGGGGGTCTACAACGTCGACCGGACGATCCTCGTGCAGCGTCCCGACACTGTCGTGCTCGGCCTCGGGCACGCGACCCTGACCGCCAAGAATGGCGCCACGCCGCTCCGGATCGCGGACCGGCCCGGGATCGTGGTGGCAGGGCTCACCATGGATGCAGGGACGAAGCTCTCCCCCGTCCTGCTGCAGGTCGGCCAGGCCCGGGGGCATGCGTGGGGGCGGACGAGCAGCACTCGCAACCCGATCACCCTGAGCGATGTCTACTTCCGGGTCGGTGGCCCGCACGTTGGAAAGGCCGTGACGGCGCTGGAGATCAACGCCGACCATGTCCTGGTCGATCACACCTGGATCTGGCGCGCCGACCACGGCGTTGAGGACTTCACGCAGGGCGAGCTGGGCGACACGGATCGCTGGAACACCAACATCGGCCGCTACGGGCTCGTCGTGAACGGCAAGGACGTCACCGCAACCGGCCTGTTCTCCGAGCACTTCCAGCGCTACAGCACGCTCTGGAAGGGCAACGGCGGTCGGGTGATCTTCTACCAGAACGAGCTCGCCTACGACGCGCCCACGCAGGCCGACTGGACCCAGCCGGACGGCACGCTCGGATACCCCGGCTACAAGGTCGCGGATACCGTGCGGACGCACAGTCTGGTCGGTGGCGGCGTGTACGTGTACAGCCGCAACAACCCGGCCAACGTCACCACGAGCGGATTCGACGTGCCTGACCGGGCCGGCGTCACCCTGCAC
>MTLC01000104.1_pt1 | contig 12714 bp, 16 predicted proteins | sample 1982451 | NCBI WGS metagenome assembly MTLC01 (sample SAMN05710165, study PRJNA340218) | biofilm metagenome | isolation source: sample SPH anode biofilm adapted to +100 mV | place: USA | collected 2012-02-03 | reverse complement strand
GCGGGTTCTGTTCGGCGCCATCCGTAACGATGCTGAATTGGTTGAGAGAATAATAAAAGAGTAAAATGACGGCGGCCAGGTTTCAAGTTACCTATATAAGGGGCTTTTGATAACAAAAACAAGCAACAAAAGTTACTTATATAAGGAATAGCTGAGTTACCTATATAGGGTGCTAAATACGCATATAAGGAGCAAGTTCCTTATATACGGAAACCCATGATCTACGAGTTGGCGAATGAAGAAGGAATGAAATGCTTGAAAAACTGGAAAACAAACTAGAAAAGCTCGAACTGTTTGACGAAAATTTCGGACTTTCTATAAATCAGATTCTGCGGAAAATCGCATCGCAACTAGGTGCTGATTCAGACGGCGGAGAAATAAAGATATTAAAAAATGGTAGAGATTATCGGATGTTTATATACCACGGTGAACGCGGCTACCGTGTGGGTGCTCCACCATTTTTTGAGATAAAAACAACAATACCTTATTCTCATCCATTTTTTGGTATTAGCAAATTAGATTCGATGGATTGGATTGCCGAGCATATTCTATGTAAAACAGACTTTAAGATTGGTGATGAGGAGTTTGACGATAAATTCAAGATAAGAGTTGCAGATAATAATTGGGGAAATGAGTTCTTTACTAACAGCAGCATTCGACAGGCCTTATCAGGTATATTGCTACATGGACTTGATTTGGTTCGCTCAGAGGATGGAGATTTAAAAGCAATTAAATATTTAGCTGTAAGTGATACATGCCCATCGATAGAAATAATTAAAAATGCTATTGAACAACTAGATCAGATAATTTCTAACTTTCCCGAGAACTATACTCGTACCAAAACACCCATACAAAAAACTTACAACTACTGGAAACCATTAGTAGACCTTGTAATTATTTTCTTAATTATGGGTGCAATAGTGTACTGGTATCTAACAAAATATGTACTCAGTTAACTGAATACTCCATGAATAGAGTGACAGGAGCCAACTGAAAGTGGCGGAGCCAGATGTCAACCAGAAAAATGGACGCCGACCGCCCGATAAGGCTGGGCGGGCGGGTCATTTTCCGAACCGTTGGCAAAGAAAGATTCAGAATGAAACAAGATGACATAAAAAAGCTGAAAGTCGCTCTGATCCTCGTTCTCTTATTCGTCCTACTGAAATCTTTAAATGAGATTGGTGCTGTTGGCTCAAGTAAGGCATTGGTGACATCTTTGGCACTCGGGCTGCCAATTATCTTACTCATTTACCGGAGTTATGGTCGATTCGAGAAAGTGACTGGAACTGTAAAAAGATCGATAGCATACCTTTCAGTCCCAATAAGTTTGGGGGTGTGGCGGTGGCTGCACGTGGTGTCAAAGTACTACGAAACGGTACTAGCGCTGATTTTGTGCTACCTACTGATCCTGTCGATTTACATGGAGAGCAAAAAGACGCGTGCCACCAGTTCAGCCATCGAAAGAGATGAAGGCTAGGTGACCAGAAATGGTGATGCCAACCACAAGGCGACACACGGTCTCCGCTTCGCTCCGCCGGTGCGCCTCGACCACGTTGGACGATGAAAATGAATACCCCAAAACAACACATCTTGAGCTTCGGTGAAGAATAATGTGGCTATTTTATTTAATGTTCTTATTGCCAATAATATTACTAACTTTAAGAGTTATCCTCGTTTTATGGTCTAGCCTCTGGTCTAGCACAGAAGGAACAGTCCTCGACTTTCAGTGCAAAACGAGAATATTCATGAGCAAATTCCCTTCGTTACAGGACGATGTGGTAAAAAAATATGTAAAAGTTAGATACCAATATTCTGTAAATGAAGAAATTTATCAGTCGAAAAGAGTATCACTTGATTTTGGAAGCAGACTTTTTGAGGAAGAAGAGTTTGATTCTGATGACTTAATCAAATCAATAAAGAACGGAAGAGTCAGAGTAGAATATTTAAATTCATACCCAAGACTGTCCGTATTGCAAAGGACAAAAGATGATACGGCAGCAAGCCTCTGTATTATATTCGTCTTGTTGATTGTTATGTCCATTTCCATGTTTTGTATTTATGTTGTTCTTGCGCCGAAATGAAATGTCCAACACTCGGCGGCACGCAGTCAGCGCGGAAAAATCCCCGCGCCGCTGGTGCGCCTCATAGCCGTTGGGCAGAACAAATGATCAATAACAATTTGGATAATCATGAATAACAAGACATTCGTCACGTTAATTACGCTTGTGGTTTCGTTCCTCTTGTACCTGAGGTTCGGATCGCTAGCTTTCTGGGTAATCGCGGTAACTGGTTTTTTGTCTGCACTATTTGCCATGATTGTCGAGACTTTCTTGCACGTAACATTGAAAGAAGATTCATTTCAAAACTATAGAAGATTTAAGAGAAGAATTTTTAAAGGTCCTTGTTTCGATTTTAATAGCTCTGAATTTTGCCAGAAGCACAAAACCAGCGAAATAAAATTCTTAGTCATAATGGTTCTGTTCTTCATTGGAATTATTTCCCTGATCTACGCCATAATCTAGAAAACGCCCAACCAGCGGGAGTTCCGGGGCGGAGTTCCGGGGACAGGGGCGGAGTTCCGGCGGAGTTCCGGGGACAGGATACATAATTGGCGGAGTTCCGGGGACAGGATACATAATTAGTTAAATATACTGTCCCTGTAATTCCCCTGTAATTCCAACGGTGATAGTTGGCCTTTACCTGATGAGTAAAGGCCGCAAAAAAATGAACCAACAATAAAATTCGAAAAATCAGGCTGCGAGTAGCTCTTTCAAAACATCCGGTTTTTTTATGGCAATGGTAATCAGGGATTTTGCTGCGCCTGACGGCACACGACGTCCCTGTTCCCACTCCTGAAGGGTGCGGAGCGACACGCCGAGTAACTTTGCAAACTCACTCTGAGAGAGTCCTATCCTTAGACGCGACGCAGCCAGAGGAGAAACTTCTACCTTAGTCACGCGTCCGACCCTACCAGCCTTGAGGTCACGCACTGCCTGAAGCAGTTCCTCGCCGATATTGCGCTTTGCATCACGTTCGAGCAGTTCTTTTTCATTTATTGGCATGTTCCATCTCCTCTTTGAGAGCTTTAAGAATGTGACCGGGAATACTGTCAACTGCACTTTTAGCATAAATCAGAAGTAACCATATTTGCCCGGCCTCGGTCCTGGCAAAATAGAGAACCCTGACGCCGCCGCTCTTGCCGGTTCCCCGACGGCTCCAGCGCACCTTGCGAACACCGCCGGAACCGCGCACCACATCACCCATATCGGGATTTGCAGCAAGGTATTCCTGAAAAACTCCGTATTCGGTGTCTGTCAGGTAATCATGAACCTGTTTCGTGAACAGTGGCGATTCGACAAAAGTGACCATACATTAAATATACGGCATTGACGTATAAAGTCAACCGGCAAATTTATTGAGCGTGAGAGAGATGAAAAATCCAACCAGACGGCATGAGTTTCGTGGAGTTCCAGGGAGTTCCGGGGACATAATTAGTTAAATATACTGTCCCTGTAATTCCCTGTAATTCCCCGTAATTCTGTAATTACTGCCCCTGTAATTCCTTTGTAATTCCTTTGGACCAAAGGCACTTACAGTGCTGCTGTGCTGCTCGAGCGGGCTGGTAAAATGATTATAGAGGAGCACAAGAAGATTGAGGTCAGGTAGAGACTCGGTAGAAATAGTTTGTTGGTTATGCATATCTTTGGCGGCATTATCTACGATAATGTATCGTTTCATGTTTATTTCGTACAGTTCCTTCTATAGAAGTCCGTGCACCATAGCCTGTTCTCCAGTAATTGTCGCTCATCACTAGCGAATTCAGCCGAGTCCAAATATGTTGCAAAGATGATTTGCCGTAGCTACAATAGGCTACAATATCATGGAGGTGATACTCATGTCAGAAACTATTATTAGGGCTCGTGTTGACGAATTAGAAAAACTTGAGTGTGAGTCGATTTTTAAAAGTTTGGGCCTCACTATGAGCGAGGGGGTCCGACTCTTTATCCGTCAGGTTAACACCGTGAAGGGGCTACCTTTTGAAATGAAGCTTAACGCGACTGCTGCTACTGAGCACGATCGTTGGTTTAGAGAGCAAGTTGAATCGGTACTGGCAAAAGTGAATCAGCCAGGGAGGGTGCCGGCTTCACATGAGGACGTTGGTGCGCGGCTAAAATCCAAGCAGGCGGCTCTTCTAAAAAAGGCGGTCTAACATGGATGTAATTTGGGAGCCAGAGGCCGAAGCAGATTTAGATTCAATCCTTGAATATATTGCAAAAGATAATATCGAAGCTGCAATATATGTAACAAATGAAATATATCAGCAAGTTTCAATGATGTTAGCACCTGTTTCCCGTCGGGGAAAAAAAGGAAGGGTGGCCGGCACAATGGAGCTTGTTATTCTACGGACACCCTACATAGCTGTATACGCTAAGAAGGGGCCACTCCTGCGGATTATTAAGGTACTTCATGGGTCTGAAGTGTTGCGGTTTGGGGCACTGAAAGTCAGATAAATTACGAAAAATCTCCGGAGAATGGAATGCCCACAGGAACTTGCGGCCTCAGCCACGGTGTTCAATCCTGTCCACCACCGAGCATAATAATCCGTTGCCTGGCATCAGAGTAATGCGACATGCGCGGTGAAAGCTGGGAAGTAACCGATCGCTACAATGGTTTCTAAAATTCGGGTCCTCTTTTCCCGAAAGAGACAATAGAGATTACCGGAACCACCGATGAGATGATTTGCGGGCAAACCTTGGATGATGGGCAGGTTAACCGGCTTGCCGGTCATGGAGATTTACAAGCCGTCATGTTCAGAAAGTTCAGCTCCCTTACAATTCCCCTATGATGCCCCTTCGTCATTTCGAGAAATCGAATCTGATACTGCGTTGAAATGAGATATCTTGTGCTGAAGAAGGCACCATAATTCTTCTAATGCCACGAAATAATCGCATGCAGCATAGCGGTTTTCTTTGATTAGTATATCTGTATCTAATAGTTGTATTTGCATGGCAACGTCTTTGATTCTGGCAGTTAGCCGTTTAAATTGGACTTACAAAAGTATTAAGTGGCATAGCCGTAAAAGCTAAGCCACTAATTTTATTGGTGGAGCTGAAGAGGATCGAACTCTCGACATACGCGTTGCGAACGCGTCGCTCTCCCAGCTGAGCTACAGCCCCGTTTGTCGATTAATCCAGCGCTGCCAGCGGCAGTCTGACTTTGAATGACGCTCCATCTTCACAGTTTTCTGCTTCAATTGAGCCATAATGATTGATGGCAATCCGGTTGGCGATTGCCAGGCCGAGGCCTGTGCCATGTTGTTTGGTAGTAAAAAAAGGGCTGAAAATACGTGGCAGGACATCTTTTGGAATGCCCTTGCCGGTATCTTTTATCTCAACTATTGCGGAATTGTCTTTTGGGGAAGACTTGCGTATGGAGATGGATAGTTGTCCGCCTCCCGACATGGCATCGCAGGCGTTCAGAATCAGATTCAAGAAGACCTGCTTGAGCTGGTAGGCATCACCGTGAAGCAGCCATGGTCCGTCTGCAATGGAAGTGGTCAGGGTTACCCCGCTGTCCTCTAATGCGGTTGTGCAACAGGCAATGCTGCTCTGAACGACTTCAGTCAGATCACATTTGCTGAAACAGATGGTTGGTTTGCGTGAGAATCCAAGGATGTCGGCAATCATTCTGTCAAGCCGCTTTACTTCAGCGGCGATGGTGTCGGCATAATGATGCTCTCTGGTCTCCTCCGGTAAAGATTTGAGAAGTCGTCCTGCAAAGCCGCCGATTGTAATAAGCGGATTTTTCAGTTCGTGTGCCAGATTGGCGGCCATCTCGCCAATCGCAGCCAGTTTCTCGCCGTGCAGTAAACGTTCCCGTGCCTCTCGCAGATTGGTATTGGCGTCCTCGACCTTGTTGTACAAGATCGAGTTTTCGATAGCCATGCCGGCCTGATTGGCAAGCAGTTGGAGGAAGTACAATTCATCCTGGGTGATCGGTCGCCCTGATTCAGGGTTGTCGACCACGATCATGCCAATTGTTTTGTCTCGAGCGGTGAGGGGGACTGCCGCAAAACTATTGCAGCATATTTGCCGGATAAAGCAGCAGGTTTTGCAGTTGTTGCAGATAGAGCATTCTATGTGGCTAAGAGTTCGTTCGGTGACGACCTGTCTTACCAACGGGCAACCACTGTTGATCTCGATTCGAGACCTTCGAACCAGTGCGGAAAATTCGTCCGAACGTTGCTTGGCAACAAGCTCTTCGCTGATATCCCAGCGGCTCCCCAGAGCATTCTGGTCGCCAATGATCAGCAATCCCTCGGATGATGTTTGGCGGGTGACGCCAAGCATTCCTTGAAGAACTTCTGATTTGTCGTTGCATAAAAACAGTATGGAGCGTTCAAAAAGTTTGGAAGAGGGGGCGGTAAGGGCGGTGAGAATCAGGTGTGTCAGCTTGTTCAGGCGGATGGTGGAAAACATGGTGTTGCTGAACTGGTATAGCAGTGCCTGGCCGGATAACCGGCTGTCAATGGCGGGTTGCTGTAAGATTGGACTGGCTGTCATGGTTTGCACCTGAACGCCTTGATCTGGTCGTGGATGTGTCAGTGGCGTTCTTTTTTTTCAGCGTCCATCTTGCAGTCGATGCATTGGGTTGTAACCGGACGGACTTTGAGGCGGGCTTCGCCGATCTCTTCTCCACAATCTTCGCAAATGCCGTATTCGTCGGCGTCAATTCGATCAAGAGCATCCTTGATTTTGTTGATCAGCTTTCGCTCACGGTCACGGATGCGCAATTCGAAGTTGCGATCGGATTCCTGGGTAGCGCGGTCGGTGGGGTCCGGGAAGTTGGAAGCATCGGAAGTCATCTCAGTTACCGTTTTACCGGCTTCTCCCAGAAGCGCCTTAAGCTCGTCATTCAGTATGCCTTTAAAATATTCCCGTTTTTCCGCTTCCATTGTAAACTCCTGAATTTAATTAGCTCCCGATTCTAGTGAGAATTTGTCAACAAGTCCAGAAAAAAACACCATTACGATCCCGTCGTTAGCGCAACCATTTTACAAAAGTATTACACACGCCAACTGCTGCGGCTTGCTATGATGCGATTATTAAAAAACGACCGGAGGTTGCTAATGGTTCAGCAGCTCAAAATCGGAAAACATATTGCTCGCTACCCGGTCATACAGGGTGGCATGGGGGTGCGTATTTCCGCCGGCCGGCTTGCCGGCCATGTTGCCAAGTGCGGCGGCGTCGGGCTTGTGGCGGCGCCCGGCATCTGTCTCAACAGTCCTTTCTACAACGGCAAAAACTATTTTCAAGCCGATGCAGATGCTTTTAAAGACGAACTGCGCAAAGCTTATGAAATAGCTCCGGACGGAATCATTGGTGTTAACGTCATGGTGGCTCTGTCTGATTTCGAGTCACTGGTCAAGGCCGCCATCGATGGCGGAGCCAAGGTGATCGTCTGCGGTGCGGGCCTGCCGTTGAGCCTGCCGGAATTGACCGCTCATGCTCCGGACGTAGCTCTGGTCCCAATCGTCTCCTCGCTGCGTGCGGCTCAGCTGATTGCAAAAAAATGGCACAAGTCATTCAACCGGCTGCCCGATGCTGTTGTTGTGGAAGATCCGGACACAGCTGGCGGGCATCTGGGTGAAAAGATGGAAAACATCGGGACCGGTGAGTACGATCAGTATGCGACGGTCCGGCAGGTCAAGGATTTGTTTATTACCGAGTACGGCGTGGATGTGCCGATAATAGCCGCAGGCGGTATCTGGGATCGTGCTGATGTAGAGCATGCTCTGGCTGAAGGCGCCGATGGCGTGCAGATGGCCAGTCGCTTCGTCTGTACTGAAGAGTGTGATGCTGAAGATGCTTTCAAGCAGAAATATATTGACTGCAAGCCGGAAGATATCGGTTTGATCATGAGTCCGGCCGGTCTTCCAGGGCGCGCCATTCTTTCCAATCAGGATAATATCCGCCAGTACGACCTGGATCATCACACCCCCTGCCGTTTGGGATGCCTGAAAAAATGCTCCTACAAGGAGTCCGGCGAGCGTTTCTGTATCGTGACTTCACTGGATCGCGCCCAGCGCGGCGATGTGGAGACCGGCCTGGTTTTCTGCGGCACCAATGCCTGGAAATCTGAGCGGATCACCACCGTGCAGGCGATCTTTGATGAGCTTTTTGGAGAAGCAGGCAATAAAGCCTAGAATTCGTAATGCCCCGTTATTGCACTCCAATATAAGCCCGCCGGTTCGTTCCGGCGGGCTTTTTTGCAGTTGACCGGCGAGCGGGAATTATGTTAAATCAATAAAACTTGATATACAAAAATCAGTTCAATTGATATAAAGCGGACTATGCTAGAAACCTTCAAAGCTCTATCAGACCCCTGCCGTTTACGCCTGACTGCGGTTCTTCTTGCCGGTGAGTTCACGGTGCAAGAGCTGACCAGTATCATGGACATGGGGCAGTCGCGCATTTCACGCCACCTGAAAATACTAGCTGAGGCTGGTGTCCTGAACGTCAAGCGGCAGGGTACCTGGAGCTATTACAAGGTCGGCGAGACTGGCAGCTTTTTTAGACTGATTCGCCATGCTTTTGAGCAGGAGCTGGAAAAATTGCCTCAAAGATCACAGGATCTGGGTGCTGTGGCCGTTGTGCTGGAAGAACGCCGTCGTCGCAGTCAGGAATTCTTCGATCAGCATGCCCGTCAATGGGACAACCTGGCCCGCACCCTGCTTCCGGTGCCGGAATATCGCCGCCAGCTGCTTGGGCTTGTTCCGCAAGAAGTCAGCGTTTTGGAAATAGGCGTAGGCACCGGAGGGTTGCTGCTGGAATTGGCCTCGCGGGCATCGAAAGTGATCGGGGTGGATCACTCCCCGGCCATGCTGGAGGAGGCCCGTCGCCGATTGACCTCGGCCGGGAGCAGCCGTATCGAGCTGCGTCTGGGTGAAATGACCCATCTGCCCTTGCCGGATGCCTCGGTAGGGTGTGTTGTGGCCAACATGGTTCTGCACCATGCTGCCGATCCGGCGGCTGTCCTGGCCGAAATCGGGCGTGTGCTGATCCCGGGGGGAATATTTGTATTGGCCGATCTGGCCCGTCACGAGCGTGAATCGGCCCGGGAACAGTTGGCTGACCAGTGGCTGGGGTTTGACGAGGACGAATTGACCGGATGGTTGAGGACGACCGGATTCGTCAAAGTTGCATGTGAGCGGATTGAAGGGGTGAGCGGGCAGGAAACGGTGTTGGTGGTGAAGGCATCGTAGGGGCGGATCTTGTGTTCGCCCAGCATTTAATATTATCCAAAACTCATCAGGGCGATCACAAGGACCGCCCCTACATAATCGATTCAACAACCAACAGCATCACAACACTAAAGGAGCTTAAATCATGTCACAAGATTACATCGTAGCAGACCTCGGCCTGGCCGATTGGGGACGCAAGGAAATCAAGATTGCCGAGACAGAAATGCCGGGGCTGATGGCTATTCGCGAAGAGTTTGCCGCAGCCCAGCCGCTGAAAGGCGCCCGCATCACCGGTTCGCTGCACATGACCATCCAGACCGCCGTGTTGATCGAGACCCTGACCGCTCTCGGAGCAGAAGTGCGCTGGGCCTCCTGCAACATCTTCTCAACCCAGGACCACGCCGCTGCTGCAATAGCAGCTGGTGGAGTGCCGGTTTTCGCCGTCAAGGGCGAGACCCTGGAGCAGTACTGGGACTATACCCACCGTATTTTCGAGTGGAGCGACGGCGGCTTCTCCAACATGATCCTGGACGATGGCGGCGACGCCACGCTGCTGCTGCATCTGGGTGCCAAGGCTGAAAAAGACCTCTCCGTGCTGAACAACCCCGGTTCCGAAGAAGAAACGATCCTGTATGCCGCCATCAAGGCCAAACTGGCCGTTGATCCGATCTGGTACTCCACCCGTCTGGTGCAGATCAAGGGTGTCACCGAAGAAACCACCACCGGTGTGCACCGCCTGTACCAGATGCACGAGCGCGGCGACCTGAAATTCCCGGCCATCAACGTCAACGACTCGGTCACCAAGTCCAAGTTCGATAACCTGTACGGCTGCCGCGAATCGCTGGTGGACGGCATCAAGCGCGCCACCGACGTCATGATCGCCGGCAAGGTGGCCCTGATCTGCGGCTACGGCGACGTCGGCAAGGGTTCGGCCCAGGCCATGCGCGCCCTCTCCGCCCAGGTCTGGGTAACCGAAGTCGATCCGATCTGCGCCCTGCAGGCCGCCATGGAAGGCTATCGCGTGGTGACAATGGAGTACGCCGCCGACAAGGCCGACATCTTCGTGACCTGCACCGGCAACTACCACGTCATCACCCATGACCACATGGCAGCCATGAAGGATCAGGCCATCGTCTGCAACATCGGCCACTTCGACAACGAGATCGAAGTCGCCGCCCTGGAGAAATACCAGTGGGAGGAGATCAAGCCGCAGGTCGATCACGTCATTTTCCCGGACGGCAAGCGTATCATTCTACTGGCCAAAGGCCGCCTGGTCAATTTGGGCTGCGGTACCGGTCACCCCAGCTATGTCATGTCCTCCTCCTTCGCCAACCAGACCATCGCCCAGATCGAGCTGTTCTGCAATCCGGACAACTATCCGGTCGGCGTCTACGTGCTCCCCAAGCATCTGGATGAGAAGGTTGCCCGTCTGCAGCTTAAGAAACTGAACGCCCAACTGTCGGAGTTGACCGATGAGCAGGCCGCCTATATCGGCGTGTCCAAGCAAGGACCGTACAAAGCTGAACATTATCGTTACTGATAAGTAGATACAGGTTGATACCCAAGGGCGGAATCGCAAGGTTCCGCCCGTTTTTGCGTTTACGAAATTTTCCGGTTACGGAGGTATTATGAAGTTTGCCAGCATGCTCACATTGTTTATTTTACTGTCAGCCGCAAATAGCAATTGCTATGCAGACTGCAAGTGTGATGATTGGGTGGAAAAAGGAGGATATTGCGTTGACTACGTCAAATCAAAGATTCCGACATTCCCGGTTCCGCAATCGGTCGCTGAAATTACGGTCCTTAAAAACAGGGAAGTTGCCAAAGCAGAGGAGGGTGATGTCGCCATTTTTGACCTTGGCAGATATTGGCATGTCGCTTACATCGAGAAGGTGAACCGGAATCAGGAAGGTCAGGCCGTTTCAGTTGATGTCAGCGAGATGAACTATGGCGGTAAATTGTCGTTTAATCTTTTCAAGAACAAATGGAAGCAGAATGACGAGCAGGAATGGAAACGGGCTCTTTGCTGTGGCGTTACCAGCAAATACGACCAGCTGGATACGAGAAAGAATGTTGCTATTAATTCGATTGAACAAATCTGGTCTCCTGATATTATTTTTTCCCAAGAGCAAAGCGGCGGGTACGCCGATCTATTTAAAAATAAAATCAGGGAAGCCCTGGATCAGCTGATTCAGCTCAAGGAAAGGGTGCTGTAACAGTCCAAATAACAATGAAAATAATAGCGGGTGACATGAATAGTTTTATCCCCAGTCATGGGAGTCATTGAATGAAATTGAAACCATTTCGACTCGAACGATATTTTGCCCAATACGAATTCACCGCCCCATATCTTCTCTGCTGCTCCGACTGCGAGAGCCTCTCGGTAGGAGACCTGCTCCGGCTTGAGCAAAATGCGCAAGAGGAATTGTCGTCGCTTTGGCTCGGATATACGGAAGCGCTTGGCGGCCCCGAGCTGCGAACAGAAATTGCCTCGCTATACAAGAACATCTCTGCCGGACAGGTTCTGGTTCACTCCGGTGCCGAGGAAGCGATATTCAACTTTATGAATGTTGCGCTCGAAGCCGGTGACCACATCATAGTTCATACACCGTATTATCAGTCGCTCGCGGAAGTGGCCCGCAGTATTGGTGCGGAAGTGACCGAATGGAAGGGAAATCCCGACCAGGCCTGGGAGCTGGACCTGCAATTCATTGCAGATAATGTGACGGACAGGACCAAGGTTGTTGTTGTCAACTTCCCACATAATCCGACAGGATATCTGCCCGATGCCGAGTTCCTTCATGAATTGTCAAATCTCTCGGATCAGCTGGGATTTCTTGTTTTTTCCGATGAAGTGTATCGAGGTTTGGAATATGACCCTGCTGAACGTTTGCCGTCGTTCGCGGAAATAAATGAGCGCGCAGTATCTCTTGGTGTTATGTCCAAAACCTACGGGCTCGCTGGGTTGCGCATCGGGTGGGTGGCGACTCGCAATAAGGAGCTGCTCGGCAAGCTTGCTGCGTTTAAGGACTACACCACGATTTGCAACAGTGCCCCAAGCGAGTACCTTGCGACGCTCGCCTTGCGCCATCGCCACACGATTGTCGATCGGAATATGGAGATAATCAGGCGCAATCTGGGTTTGCTGGCACCATTCTTCTCCAGGCATCAGGATTTTTTTGTATGGCAGGAACCGAAAGCCGGGCCAATTGCCTTCCCGCGCTATCTGGGAAAATCGGTCGATCAATTCTGTGACGCATTGGTGCGGCACGCTGGTGTCTTGCTGCTTCCAGGGACTCTTTACGGCGATGAGTACGACCGCTTTCGGATAGGTTTTGGCAGGGGCAATCTGGCAGAGTGTCTGACAAGGCTGGAGCAGTTTCTGGTGGATTACAGACGCAGGAAAATCAGTGAACAGATGATGTAATAACTCCCAAATTGGCCGGCCTGAATTGCTGCTGGCTGACCGG
>MTLC01000616.1_pt1 | contig 12736 bp, 11 predicted proteins | sample 1982451 | NCBI WGS metagenome assembly MTLC01 (sample SAMN05710165, study PRJNA340218) | biofilm metagenome | isolation source: sample SPH anode biofilm adapted to +100 mV | place: USA | collected 2012-02-03 | reverse complement strand
TTGTAGGCGGGGTGCCCCCAGTAGGCGTTGGCGAAGGGACCTAAGCGCCCGGAGGCGACGAACGCCTTCAGCTTCTCCTGCACCGCCTTGAAGTGGGTGGCCGAGTTGTTGGGCCAGTCCGAGAGCGAGGCGGCGAGCTGGGACGTCTTCACCGGGTCGGCCTTCAGCGCCGAGGTGATGTCCACCCAGTCGAGCGCGTGCAGGTGGTAGAAGTGGATCACGTGGTCCTGGGTGTTCTGGATGGCGATGATGATGTTCCGGATCAGTTGCGCATTGGGGGGGACCGGGATCTTCAGCGCGTCCTCGACGGCGCGGATCGAGGCGATCGAGTGTACCGTGGTGCAGACGCCGCAGAAACGCTGGGTCCAGTACCAGGCGTCGCGTGGGTCACGATCCTTAAGGATCTTCTCGATGCCGCGGAACATGGTGCCGGAGACCCAGGCGTTGCTGATCTTGCCGCCGGAGACCTCGGCCTCGACGCGCAGGTGCCCCTCAATTCTGGTGATCGGGTCGACAACGATCTTGGTCATCTCAATCCTCCTTGGTGTCTTCGCCCGGTTCCTTGTCCTTTCTCATCGCGTTCAGCGCGCCGTGCACCACGAAGGCGCCCGCGGCCCCGGCGGCGAGACCCAGGCCAATGGCATCCGCGGTGTGCTCGATGCCGAAGCCCGGCACGTTCGGGAGCCTGCCGTACATGGGGGACATGACGTCCCAGAATTGCGGCTCCGCGCAGCCGACGCAGGGGTGACCCGAGCCGATGGGCCAGGCGGTCTTCTCGTTGTAGCGCTGGGTGGGGCAATTGTGGAAGGTCGCCGGTCCCTTGCACCCCATCTTGTAGAGGCAGTAACCCCTGCGGTGCCCGTCGTCTCCCCACGCCTCCACGTACTGGCCGGCGTCGAAGTGCGGGCGTCTCTCGCAGTTGTCGTGGATGCGCTTGCCGTAGGCGAAGAGCGGGCGGCCGTGGCCGTCGAGTGCGGGAATCTTGTTGAAGACGAGGTAGTGGACGATGGTGGCGGTCAGGTTGTCCGCGTTGCAGGGGCAGCCTGGGAGGTTGATTACGGTGGCGCCGGGAACCGCTTCCTTAACGCCGACCGCGCCGGTCGGGTTCGGGGCCGCCGCCGGGATGCCGCCGTAGGAGGCGCAGTTCCCGATGGCGATGGTGGCCGCGGCGTTGCCGCACACCTCGCGGGCGCGGGCGAGGTTCGATTTTCCCCCCACGCAGCCGTAGACCCCTCCGTCCTTCATAGGGATGGACCCCTCTATGACGGCGAAGTATTTGCCCTTGTGCTCGGTGATCGCCTTCTCTAGGGCCGCCTCCGCCTGGTGTCCGGCGGCGGCCATGATGGTCTCGTGGTAGTCGACCGAGAGGATGTCTAGGACGATCTCGCCGACGGTCGGGTTCGCCGCGCGCAAAAGCGCCTCGCTGTCACCGGTACACCCCTGGAACTCGAGCCATACAAGGGTGGGGCGTTTCACCTCGTCAAGGGCGCGCGCTACCGACGGGGCGAAAGAGGGAGGGAGGGCCAGCGCGGCGGTCATCGTGGAGCAGAACTTCAGGAAGTCGCGCCGGGAGACGCCGCGTTCCTTCAGTATCCTGCTGATGGAAAATTCAGTGTCGTCTCTTCCCTCTGCTCTCGTCTTGCTCATCCCGGCCTCCCTTTAGCTCACGGCGAAACGATGGACTCTTTGGAGCACGAACCCGAACTGACTGAATTATGATTGTAATAGAAAGATGTTTTATTGCAAGAGGGGAAAGCGAGGCCTATGAGAAAAAAATTCCCGCAGGTAGAGGGGGTTGACGGTAAAACGTGAATTGTGACAGTGCATGTGCAGGTCCGCCCCAAAATGGGGCCGCTTATGAGCTCACTGCCATTTCAGAAGAGGTGGAGGGTTGGGAACGTACAGTAATAGTGTCCACAAAGCATTGAAGGAGAACCAGCGTCCCCCCCTTTGTGAAGGGGGGACAGGGGGGATTTGCCGTGACAGTAGCTAAACCAGTCCTTTTTCCTGTGCGTAGCGCAGAAGCGCAACGCGGCCGTCCACGTTGACCTTCTGGTAGATGTTGTGCAGGTGGACCTTCACCGTCCCCTCGCTTATGCAGAGCTTGCCGGCGATCTCCTTGTTGCGCAGCCCCCCAGACACCATGCGCACCAGCTCGACTTCCCGCTGGGTGAGCAGGGCGGCCATCTCGCGCGCTCCCGCCTCGCGCTTCAAAAGCTTCTCCAGGGCCTGCTTGGTCGAGCGCCTCTCCAGCCACTGCTCGCCGGCGTAAACCTTGCGGATGCACTGCACCAGGAACTGGGGCGCCATCTCCTTCAGCACCACCCCCTGGATGCCGAGCATGACGGCGTCGAGCATGTCATCGTCCTCAAGGGCGGCGGTCAAAAGCACGAGCCGCGCGCCCAGCTTCTCCTCGGTCACCCTGCGGGCCACCTCGATGCCGGTGAGACCCGGCATGCGAATGTCGAGGACCGCAACGTCGGGGCGCTCGCTCCGGATCGCCTCAAGGGCCGCGGCGCCGTCGGTGCAGCTCGCCAGCACCTCGAAGTCCGGCTCGAACTTGAAGAGGCTCGTCAGCCCGTTCAGGATCAGGGGGTGATCGTCGGCAAGCACCAGTCGTATGGCCATGTCATGCTCCTTGTTCCATAAGGGGAAGGGTGATGTCGATGCGGGTGCCGCGGTCGCTCGAGTCGATGGTCAGCTCGCCGTTCAGGGCATCAACACGCTCCCTTAGCATCACCGGTCCGCGCTTCATGTCGCTTAGCTGATCCTGATCGTAGCACCCGTGGAATGAGAAGCCGTGCCCGTCGTCGGTGACGGTGATCGTGACCCATTGGGCGTTGAAGGCGAGGTTGACCTTGAGCGTCGCCGCTTCGGCGTGGCGCACCGCGTTGATGACGGCTTCGTGGATGACGAAATAAATCTCCCGTGCGATGCCCCGCTCAAGCGGCGGCTGCGGAGTGCTGCAGTTGACCGAGCAGGTGATCTCCCACTGTCGCCGGACGCGGGCACAGAGGTCTTCCAGGCGCTTTGTGAGGCCGAACTCCTCCGGTTTGCGGCGCGAGAAGAAGCGCTTCAGCGCGTTGATCTGGTTCCTGAGATCACGCTGCTCGCAGGCGAGCAGGTGCTGGACCTGTTGGATGCTCTCCCGCGCCGCAGTGTCATGCTCGATGAGGCGGGCTGCGGTCTCCAGTTGCAGGCTGGCCCCTGCCAGCGACTGCAGCAGGCCGTCGTGCAGGTCATGGGCGAGACGCAGGCGCTCCTCGTCGGCGGCCACCTGTTGTAGCTGTTTCAGCAGCAGACCATGTGCAAGTCTTGCCGCGACCTCTCGGGCCACGATCCCCCCCAGCACCAGGTCGTCCGGCGTCGGATGCGCCTTGTCCAGGGCGACCAGGTATCCTGAAACCTTGTCGCCGGTTATGCGGGAAACCACGGCTGAGGTGACCTCGAAGCGTCTCACGAACTCCGCGTCAAAAGGGTCCCCGTACCACTGCTGCAGCCCACCGGCACTGTTGTAGACCACCTGTGCCTGTTCCCGCCCGACGCCCCGGCAGAAAAAGCCGGCTTCGGAGAGTTCCTCCGCGACGATGTTGCCGAAGGTCTCCGGCTCCTCCCGGTCGTAGCGCGAGCCATCCGCAGACCAGCTTAGAACGTGCAGCCATGGCTCATCCGCCTCTTCCCAGCAAAGCACCACGCGCGGCGCACGCAGGATGGCGGCGGCGTGACCGAGCATGCCCGCTCCGTCGGGGCCGCGCTCCTCAGGCAGCGCCGCGCCTGGCCACTGCGACAGCATGTAGAGGACCTCGCGCATCGACTCCTCGTAGACACCGAGGTAGCCGAGCAAACCCGCCACCACGGCGAGATAAGCGATACGGATAATGAAGCGGTTCAACTCAAATCCGTGTTGCATTATAAGGTTGGACGGGTACCACGCGAGCAGCACGGTGACGGCCATGGCGGTCGCCGCGGTCCAGAGTGTGCCGCGCCACTGCCAGCGAAAGGTGGCGCAGACGAGGACGAAGATGAAGTAGACGAAGAACGGGCTGTTTGGCCCGGTAGTGAGGAACATGAGGCCGGCGAAGACTAGGAGGTCTATGCCATGCGTTACGAGGTGCAGCGTCTTCCAGCCGAACCCCCTGCGCTGGATGACGAACCCGATGATGACGGAATACAGAAGGTAGCCGACGAGGATGCCGTAGGTGAACCGGGCGAAGCGGGAAGGCTCGGAGGGGTCGAGCCACACGGCGAGGAGAAAGAAAGTCGCCAGGATGACCCGCCCGCTGGCGATCAGGTATTCCGCCCGGGTTTTCGAGTGGTATCTCTGGTGCGGCATCGACGTATCTCCGGCCTGAAAAAAGGCTTCCTACTGAAGGCAGGAATTCTTCACGCAGGCTCGTCAGATTAATTACGGCGCCGCATTCTATACATGCAGTTTACGGTACGTCAATAATTTAGCGATGATGCGGGCAAGATGGGGCCGATAATCCTCAGCCGGAACGCTAGGCCGCGGATTATCGACCGCGAACGGGACTTCGTGCGGACGCCCGCCTCCTAGATCATCTTTTCAAGGATCTCACCGGCGCTCTTCACGTAGTTGGGGCAGCGCGTCTTGAAAAGCCCCTTTCGTTTTGCTTCCTTCATCCCGTCCTTCGCTGCCATGTTCACCCCGAGAAGCTGCGAGCAGGCAAGCTCGCCGTGGCGCGCCTTGAATTCATTGTTGAACGCCTCGACCTTAGCAAAGACCTTCCTCTCCTGCGGGCCGTGGGCTAGCCCCAGCACCATGTAGGCGGCGGTCACCGCACCGCACTCGTGCCCGGTGGTCATGCCGCCGGCGAAGCCGGTGGCGAGCCGGCAGGCGAGTTCGGGCTTGATGCCGTAGGTGGGGGCGTAGTTTTCCAGAATCGCCTGCGAGCAGTTCATCGACTTCAGAAAGTGCTTCCGCGCCGCCTCCGGGCGGTCGGCCCCCTGCGCCGCCTCGGCGGACGCCTCGACGTTCAGGGCCCCCTGCGCGGCAAGGCACACCCCCAGACAGAGCGATCCCTTCAGCATGGCGCGCCTGCTGATCGGTGCTTTACCTTCTTCCTTTTTCATGACAAACCTCCGGAGGTCGGGGAGGCGGTGCCGCCACCCGTGCGAATAAAAAACTTTAGTAGCAATATCACAATATTTGAATGAAAGGAAGATTGTCTGCGCTAAGGGGGCAGGGTTACTCGAGTGACTTCTGGAAGCGCAGCACGCTCACCGTCAGCATGATCAGGGCGATCGCTGCCATGGCCGCCATCTGGGGCCAGAGGAGGTCGAAGCCGCCACCTTTCAGGTAGACGCTTCTCAGCACCACCTCGTAGTAGCGCAGCGGATTCAGGTAGGTGAGGCGCTGCAGGATCTCCGGCATGCTGCTGATGGGTGAGCCGAAGCCGGAGAAGATGACCGCCGGTATGATGAAGAAGAAGCTGGTCACCATGGCCTGCTGCTGGGTCGCGGAGACGGTGGAGATGAAGAGCCCCACCCCCAGCATGCAGAGGATGAATAAGACCGTCCCGGCGCCGAGGACAAAGATGCTCCCGTTCAGCGGCACGCGGAACCAGAGCGTTCCTGCGACGCTGATGAGTGCCGTATCCAGAAGACCGATCAGGAAGAAGGGGATGGTCTTGCCGAGGATGAACTCGACGCGCCGGATCGGCGTCACCATGACCTGTTCGAGGGTCCCGATCTCCCGCTCTCGCACCACGGCGAAGGCGGTCAGCGTCACCACGATCACCAGCACGAGGTTGCCGATGACGCCGGGTACGAAGAACCACTGGCTCGACATGTCCGGGTTGTACCAGGGGCGCTTTTCCACGACGATCTCCGGGAGCCCGTTCGCCGCCGCCGGCGACTGCCGTTCGAGCGTCTCCAATCGGTACTCGCGGGCGAAGGCCTGGGCCACCTGGTTCACGTAGCCGAGCCCGACCAGCGCCGTGTTCGAGTTGCTCGCATCGACGAGAACCTGGAGGTGGGCGGTCTCCCCCTTGCGGAGGTCGCGGGCGAAGCCGGAGTTGATTTGCAGTGCCATCATCACCTCGTCGCGGTCGATGAGGTCGGGGACCTCGCGCCGGTCCGCCAGGCGGCGCACCTCGAAATAGCGGCTTGCCTGGAAACGAGAGGCGAGGTCGCGGCTCGCCTGGCTGTTGTCGTAGTCAACGATGGCTACCGGGACGTGCCTGATCTCGAGCGTTGCTGCGTAGCCGAAGACGAGGGTCTGGAGGACCGGCGGAACGAAGAGGAAGAACCTGGCGCGTTTGTCGCGGATCACGTGCAGGAATTCCTTTATGAGCATCTGGTGCAGGCGGCCGAGCATGTTTTCCTCCTAGGTCAGCTTCTTGCGGAATATGCGCGTAGCCGCAAGCCCCAGGATGGCGGCGAAGAGCGCAAGCCCCAGAAAATCCGACCACATGTTGAAGACGGAGGACCCCTTCAAAAAGACGTTGCGCAGGATGGCCATGTAGTATCGGGCCGGAACGATGTGGGTGATCCCCCGCACCATCGCCGGCATCTGGTCGATGGGGTAGACGAATCCGGAGAGCAGGAACGCGGGGAGGAAGGTCGCGATGAGCGAGATCTGGCTTGCGGCGAGCTGGGTCTTCGCCACCACCGAAAAGAAGTAGCCAAGGGAGAGCACCACGGTGAGAAAGAGGGTGGTGCTCAGGAAAAAGACCCAGATGTGCCCCCGGAAGGGGACCTCGAACCACCATACCGCCATGATGGCGCAGACGGTCGTGTCGAGGAGGCCGATGGCCACATACGGTGCGAGTTTGCCCAGCATGATCTCAAGCGGCGTCACCGGCGTCGAGATGAGCTGTTCCATGGTGCCGCGCTCCCATTCGCGCGCGACGGTAAGCGAGGTGAGGAAGGTCCCGACCACCGCCATGACCATGGCCACGACCCCCGGAACGATGGTGACCATGCTCTCTAGGTTCTCGTTGAACCAGGTCCGGGCGTCGACGCTCAGGGGCGCGCGCACGCTTGCCTGGCCCCGGGCGCGCAGCCACTCGAGCTGGAGCTTTTGCGAGTGTGCCTGCGCCACCGCCTCGGTGTAGCTCATGCCGAGGCTCGCGCTGTTGCTGTCGGTGCCGTCGAAGATCCCCTGGATGCTGACCCGCTCGCCCGAGTTGAGCCGCGCCGAGAAGTCCGGGGGGATCACGATGCCGATCTGGCACGTCCCTGCATCGACGGCGCGCACCAGCTCCGGATAGTTCCGCACGGTGTGCACCACCTCGAAATAGCGCGACGACTCGAAGCGCTTGAGGAAATCCCGGGAGGCCTGGCTCTGCTCCCGGTCGTAGACGTAGACCGGGATGTGTTTCGTGTCGAAGCTCACCCCGTAGCCGAAGGCGAACAGCATGACGATGGGCATCGCGATGACGATGCCGATGCTGCGGGCGTCGCGCCGGATCTGGATCATCTCCTTGCGCGCCATGGCGCGCAGCCGGTTCCAGTTCATGTCTGCTCCTTTTCCTTTCGCCCTTTGAGGCTTGTGAGCGAGACGAAGACGTCCTCGAGGGTGGGGCGGATCTGCTCGATCCGGGAGACCCGGATGCCGCGCTCCTCGAGATACCCCCTCACCCCGGCTGCGGCCCCATCCGTCTTGGGCGTCACGACGTGCAGCGCGTGGCCGAAGATGGCGGCGTCGGTCACCCCCGGCGCCTCTTGCAGCGCTTCGAGAGCCTTTCCCACCTGGTCGCATTCGACGAGCAGCAGGTCCCCCTCCATGCTCTTAAGCTTCAGCTCCAGCGGAGAGCCGGATGCGACGATGCGGCCGCGATCGATGAGCACCAGCCGGTTGCAGTACTCCGCCTCGTCCATGTAATGCGTGGTCACGAAGACGGTCACCCCTTCGTCGGCCATGTGGTGGATGAGCTCCCAGAAGAGGCGCCGGGAAATGGGATCGACACCGGAGGTCGGCTCGTCGAGAAAGACGATGGGGGGGCGGTGCAGCACGGCGCAGCCGAGAGCCAGGCGCTGCTTCCAGCCGGCGGCGAGCGTCCCGGTGAGGAGGTGCTCCCGCCCGGAAAGCCCCGCCATCTCGATGGCCCAGCCGATCCGTTCGGGAAGTTCCTTCGCCCCCACGCCGTACATGCCGGCGAAGAAACGGAGGTTTTCGATCACCTTCAGGTCGTTGTAGAGGGAGAACTTCTGCGACATGTAGCCGATGTTCTGGCGCACCCGCTCCGGTTCACGCGCGACGTCGAGCCCCGCGACGAGCGCCTTCCCGGAGGTGGGACGCAAAAGGCCGCAGAGGATCCTGATGGTGGTGGATTTCCCGGCGCCGTTGGGCCCCAGGAAACCGAAGATCTCTCCCCGCGACGCCTCGAAGGAGATGTCGTCGACCGCGGTGAAGTCGCCGAAACGCTTCACGAGATTCTGCACCACTACCGCCCGGGAGTCGCCGTTCATGGTCTCTTCTCCCCGCTCTTGCGCACCGCTTCCACGAACAGGTCCTCTATGCTGGGGGGCGCCTCCTCGACGGAATCGACTTTGATCCCCGAGGCGGCGATGCGCGAGCGCAGTTCCGGGATCAGGCGTGCGGGCTCCCTGACGACGAGATGCAGCCCGTCCCCCACGACCATCATCGACGAAATGCCGTCCATGCCGGAGAGGAGTTCCTTGACCGGACGGGGATCAGCGCAGACGACGGAGACGACCGCGCCGTCGAGGTTCCCTTTGAGGTTCTCCGGGGTGTCGCAGAAAAGCATGCGCCCCTCATGCAAGAGTGCCACGCGGTGGCAGCGCTCCGCCTCGTCGAGATAGGCGGTGCTGGTGAGGATGGTTACCCCCTGGTCGAGAAGGGTGTAGAGAATGCGCCAGAAGTCGCGGCGCGACACCGGGTCTACCCCGTTGGTCGGCTCGTCGAGGAGGATCACCTCCGGGGTGTGGATCAGGGCGCAGACAAGCCCTAGTTTCTGCTTCATGCCGCCGGAGAGTTTCCCCGCCAGCCGGGAGCGGAACTCAGCCATCCCCGCGGCCTGCAACAGTTCCGCCGCGCGCTTCTCCCTTTCGGTGCGCGCTACGCCGAAGAGGTCGGCGTAGAAGCGGATGTTCTCATCCACGGTGAGCTCCTCGTAAAGCCCGAAGCGCTGCGGCATGTAGCTTATGTGCTGCTTCGCCCCTTCCGGGTCGCGCACCATGTCGTAGCCCGCCACGCGGGCGCTCCCCGCATCGGGGGCGAGGACGCCGGCCAGCATGCGCATGGTCGTCGTCTTGCCGGCGCCGTCCGGCCCGACGAGGCCGAAGATCTCGCCGCGCGCGACCTTGAAGCTCAGCCCGTCCACGGCGCGGACGTCGGGAAAGGACTTTGTGAGCCCGTCGAGCTCTATGGTGAAGTCATCGGCGCCCATGTCACCTGGCCGCCACGTCGAGAAGCGCGTCCGCCGGCATGCCCGGCTTCAGCTCGTGCGCCTGGTTTTCCAGGTCGATCTTGATGCGGTACACGAGGGTGACCCGCTCCTTGTGCGTCTCGACGCTCTTCGGGGTGAACTCCGCCTGCGAGGAGATGAATGAGACGCGCCCTTTGTAGCTCTTGCCTGGGTAGGTGTCAGTTTTCACCGTGGCGACCTGGCCGAGCTTCACCCGCCCGAGGTCGGTCTCGCTCAGGTAGCCGCGCAGCCAGAGGTGGTCGAGGTCTGCGATGGTGACCACCGGCGTGCCGGAGGAGACGACCTCGCCAAGTTCCGCATGCCGCACCAGCACGACGCCGGTGATGGGGGCTTTGAGCGTCGCGTAGCCGAGCTTGATGCGCGACATCTCGAGCGCCTGCTCGGCCGAGCGGACACCGGCCCGGTTGATGTCGACCTGCTCCCTTCTCACCCCTTCCATGACCTGGTCGTAGTTCTGTTTCGCCCGCTCCAGGGCGGCGCTGCTTCGCTTCAGCGCGGCCGCCGCCGTGTCCCGCACCTGGGCCGAGACCTCGTCCTTCTCGTAGAGCGCCTGGTAGCGCGCGAGGTCGTGCTTTTTCAGCTCGAAGTCCGCCTGGGCGTCGAGTACCGACTGGCGGGACGCCTGCTTCTCCTGGGGACGGCTGCCGGCCGTGGCAAGCCCCAGTTCGGCACGTCGGGTGCCGAGGTTTGCCGCGTCGATGCGCAGCTGCTGTTCGTAGTCCCCCTGGTCCAGCCTGGCGATGACCTCTCCGGCCCGGACCAGTTGCCCTTCCTCCACCGGTAGCTCGGCTACGCGTCCCGGCACCTTGAAGCCAACCACACTCTCGTGAGCCTCGATATTGCCGGAAAGGGTGATGGTGTTGGCGTCGGCCCGGTTCCGGTTGCGGCTGACGAAGAAGACGGTCGCGGCGACGGCCGCTGCCAGAATGACGATCGGGATCAGTTTTCGTTTCATCGGTTCATGTCCTCGTTAGGGTTCGATGCCCAGGAAGAGCCGGTACGCCTTTTCGGTGTCGCCCAGGGCGCGGGCGAGCGCGATCTTCGCCTCGACGTGCTGTGCGAGGGCGTTCAGCTCGTTGTCCCGTGCCCGCGCCAGCGCGTCCTGCGCCGTCACTACCTCGATGTTGTTGGCGACGCCGTTTTTGAAGCGGTCGCTCGCGTACTGCAGTTCCTTATCGGCGAGGGTGAGCCCCTGCCGGGCGGTGAGCACCTGGTCGGTGGCGGAGTTCAGGTTCAAAAGCGCCTCGCGGATATCCTGCTCCACCCCGAGGCGCAGGTCGGCGATCTGCTCCTCGTTCCTTTTGAGCCGGCTGTCGAGCTCCATGCGCTCACCCTTGCGGTCGTGGTCGAAGAGGTTCATCACCAGGTTCACCTGGATCATGCCGGAGGGATCCAGCTTGCTCATCTCCTGACCGCTCGTGCCGTAGTTGCCGCTCAGGACGATCCTCGGGAGGTAGCGCGAGCGCGACGCCTTCATCTGCTCCTCGAGGGAGCCGCGCTGGGCGAAAAGGGCGCGGTAATCCGGACGACTTTCGAGCGCCGCCTGCACCGCCTGCTCGATCTGCGGCCCCTCCAGCTTCTTGAAGGCGAGCGCGTCGGCGAGGGCGATGGGGGTGCCTAGATCGAGGCCGATGCCGCGGGCAAGGGAGAGGCGGGCCAGCTCTGCGCTGTTGCGGGTGACGAGAAGGTACTGGCGGTCATTGGCGAGCTGTACCTGGGCGCGCAGCACGTCGAGCCCGTCGGCCACTCCCGCGGCGCGCTGGTCGGCGGCGAGCTTTTCCAGCACCTCCGAAGTCTCTACCCGGCTCTTGGCGGTCGCGACCCGCGCCTCGGCGTACGCCGCGTTGATGTACTGCACGGCGACCTGGCGGATCACCTGGCCGCGCACGTCGCGGTAATCGAGCTGTCTCGCCTTTTGCTCCTGCTCGGCCGCCTTGATGGTGTGGTAGCTCTGCAGGTCGAGGATGTTCTGATCCGCGTAGATGCGGAAGTCGTAGCTAGTGAAGGGACCTACCACGGCAGGGGCGTTGGGTAGGGTGATGCCCTGCGTCCTGAGGTTGCGGGTCTGCCAGGCAAACGGGGTCTCAAGGCGCAGGTGCGGCAGGTAGCTGGCCAGCCTGCGCTCGCGCGTCCCCTCGGCCTCGTCCGCCCGTGTCTTTGCAAGCAGCGTGTTCAGGTTTCTGTCGAGCCCCCGGGTGATAGCCTGGTCCAGCGACAGGGGCAGGGGAGGGGGGCTCTCGGCGTGTGCTGCTTCGGCGGCGGACCAGAGTGCCAGGGAGACGGCCAGCGCTTTCATGATCTTTGCAGTCATGGCGTATCCTTTATTGCCTTTCGCTATTTGGGCAGGACTCCGTTAACGAACAGTTCGATGCTTCTTTTCATGCTCTCTTCGAGCGGATCGACCGGAGCGAGGGACCAGGTGATCATGGTACCAAAGATCATGCGCTGGAACCCCTGGGCGATATCGAAGGCGGATAGGTCGTTGCGCAATTCCCCACGCTCCTGGCGGTGCTCGATCAGCAGCGCGAGCTGCCTGACGTTGCCGTCGATCGCCTCCGCCATGCGTTTTTGCACCGTGTCGCTGGCGAACACCGCGGTCAGCAGGCTTTGGATCAGCCCCGGACTCTGCCCCTGCTCGATGGTCAGCGTGAGGGCGAGCTCCAGCATCAGCGGGACAAGCGGGCGGTCCGACGCGCGGTTCGTCGTCACGAAAGCGGTCACCCTCTCCATTTGCAGCTCGCGGTAGTTGAGGAGCACGCTTTCCTTGTTGTCGAAGTAGTTGAAGAAGGTCCCCTTGCCGACGTCGGCTGCGGCGGTAATCGCCTCGATCGTGGTGGCGTTGAAACCGCGCTCGCCGAAGAGTTTGAGCGCCGCCCGGAAGATCTTCTCCCTGGTCTGCTCGCTCCTCTTGGCCCTGCGTCCCGGCTGGGCTGCGGCGGAGAGGCCCACTTGTTCCACATTGTCAGTCATTGCGGTCTCCTTTTTAAAAATGACCATTGGTCAGAAATGACTGTAAGTCACATTGAACCGTTTGTCAAGCAGCAGGGAAAAATTGCAGTGAGGTTGAGGTTGAGAGACGGAAGGGTGGAACACGCGCGACATATGGAGGAGCAGTGGAGAACGAAGAATGAATAAAATCCGGGCGGGTGTGTTCTGTTCGGGAGAGAAGCGCTTTTTCGCGCAGGTCGGGAGGAGAAAGGAATCAGTTGATGGCTTTGCTTTCAGAAAACGAAAAGGGCTTACAGTGATTAGCTGTAAGCCCTTGAATTTGGTGGCTCCCGAGGTAGGACTCGAACCTACGACACACGGATTAACAGTCCGCT
>MTLC01003549.1_pt1 | contig 12745 bp, 9 predicted proteins | sample 1982451 | NCBI WGS metagenome assembly MTLC01 (sample SAMN05710165, study PRJNA340218) | biofilm metagenome | isolation source: sample SPH anode biofilm adapted to +100 mV | place: USA | collected 2012-02-03 | reverse complement strand
AGAACAGGAGGGGAACAGGAGGGGAACAGGAGATGACCTTGTGGATACAGTGGTTTCGACTATGCTCAACCACCCCCACCGCTGCCTGAGCGGAGTCGATGGCTACAGTGGTTTCGGCTTCGCTCAACTACCGGGTCGCTACCTGAGCAGAGTCGAAGGCAAAGAGGAGGAAAGGCGGAGAAGTTTCAAGAACAAGTCATTGATCAATATATTTAAGTCTTTGTCATGTGATTAGTTCCCGAAATCTCTTCTTTTACCAGATTATTTGTTGAGGTGTTTTGGCCTTTTATTTAGGGTGTCCCAGTGTGGAAGTCAGGAAATATGATTGATCAACTTGTTATAGTAATCAGTATGGCAGGGTTTATTGCCATAGTAAAGACGGACTACTTTGTAACGAAATCTCAAGGTCACGTTTGTCATCTGATGAATCAAATCACTGTTAAAGTGAACAATATTATTGTTTATCGGTGGTGTAATTTGCTATTTATTAGGCGATAAAAATCGGGGTTGAATGGTTATTCATCATAAATCCTTAAAATCTTAAGATTTCCTCTTATTTTTAACATGAGAAAACCGGAGCCGTAAGACAAGGATCCTTTTTCCGCTTTTTGTATTATTAAAAATAAAGAATCGATGAGAAGACTGTTTTCTGTAACTATCATTTTAAGCATATTTATTCCCTCCTTGTTTGCTGATGAGGGAATGTGGTTACCTATCCTTTTGCAAAAGATCAACGAGAAGAAGATGCAGGAGGCAGGTTTGAAAATTACCGCAGAAGATATATACAGCATAAATAAAAGTAGCCTGAAAGATGCGGTAATGATTTTCGGGGGTGGCTGTACCGGTGAACTGATATCAGGGGAGGGACTTCTAATTACCAATCACCATTGCGGGTATGGTGAAATTCAGGCTCATTCAAGTGTTGATCATGACTATCTCTCTGATGGTTTCTGGGCGATGAGCAAGGAGGAGGAGCTTCCTAATCCCGGTCTTACCGTCTCTTTTATGAAATCAATGGAGGATGTCACCGCTTTTGTTTTAAAGGAGGTAAAGCCCTCAATGAACCAGAAGGAGAGAGACGCCTCTATTAGGAAACAAATAAAGATGATTACCGATTCTTTACACAAACAGAGTGGACTGGAGGCTGTGGTTGAGAAATACTACTACGGTAATCAGTGGTTTGCTATTCTTTATCAAGATTTTAAGGATGTTCGTCTTGTTGGTGCTCCTCCTTCAAGTATTGGTAAGTTTGGTGGTGATACCGATAACTGGATGTGGCCAAGACATACTGGCGATTTCTCACTTTTTAGGATATATGCTGATAAAGATAATAAGCCTGCCGCCTACTCTAAAGATAATGTGCCTTACAAGCCAGAGCGATTTTATACAATTAGCCTAAAGGGGGTTAATGAGGGTGATTTTACAATGGTTTATGGGTATCCTGGTCGTACTGAAGAGTATCTCCCATCGCAGGCAATTCGCTTGCAAGTTGATGAGGTCAATCCGATTAGAATAAGCCTTCGCGATAAACGTCTTGATATCATGAATAGATATGCTGCTGTCAATGATACAATACGTATTCAATATGCTGCAAAGAATGCAGGAGTAGCGAATGGCTGGAAGAAGTGGATTGGCGAAAGCAAGGGTATAAATCGCATGAGTGGGGTGGCCAAAAAAGAGGCTTATGAAGCTCGTTTTAATGAATGGGCAGCCTCGCAGGCCGGTTCACAGTATAAAGATGTTCTGTCAGGATTTAAATCGCTCTATGAGCCCTATAACTATTGGAAGAGGAGTGAAACCTATTTTCAGGAAGCCGGTCTTTCTGCAGAGATTATTCGGTTAGCGCTTCGCTTTAGAGCACTGGTCCAGATGAGTAATCAAAAGGATAGTACCGATGCTGCGGTTAAACGAGAGGCTCTTAAGTTGAAGAGTTCACTTGATGAGTTTTATAAAGACTATTCTGTGGCTGTGGATAGAGATATTCTGACCGCAATGCTGAATAGCTATTTTGCTGCTGGCAATTCCATTCGAATTCCGGTCTATATAAGCAATCTGGTAGGCAAAGAGAAAGGTGAGAGTCGTAATGTTGTACTTGAGATGTTTAATTCTTCATTTTTGCCTTATAAAGAGAAAACGTACACGTTTCTTGATAACTATAAACGTAAGAGGGCAAAGAAGATAGAGAAGGATCCATTTTATCAATTTGCTAAGGCAATGGTTGATTTTAGTATCTCTGAACTACAACCAGTAACCGGGAAATTTAACCGTGCTAACGATAGTCTTATGAGAATATATATGGCTGGCCAAATGGAGATGCAATCTGATCGCAATTTCTATCCCGATGCCAACTTTACTCTTCGAGTGGCTTATGGTAATGTAAAAGGGTATACTGCTGCCGATGCCAAAAATTACAGATATTACACCACTCTTGATGGTATCATGGAGAAAGGTGACGCTGGTGCCTATGACTATATTGTTGACCCTAAACTTCGTAAACTTTGGGAAAACAAGGATTATGGTCAGTTTGCTGATAAAACAGGAGAGTTAAGAACCTGTTTTATTGCAACTAACCATACAACAGGTGGTAATTCGGGAAGCCCTGTCCTTGATGGTGAAGGCAGATTGATTGGGGTGAATTTTGATAGATGTTGGGAAGGTACCATGAGTGATTTGATGTATGATCCAAAGGTCTGTCGGAATATCGCTTTAGATATTCGCTACGCTCTCTTTATCATCGATCGTTTTGCCGGAGCAGGACATCTTTTGAAAGAGATGAGGATTGAACAATAAGAGTAATATGAGTAAAACCAGATTGCTATAATCATTTGTAGTTAGATGGTTCTAGCAATCTGGTTTTGCATTTTAAAAGTGACTAATTGTTTCTAAATTTGCCCCTAAATATTCACTTTACTTCCTTGAAGTCATCTGGTATTGTAACTTAGTTTTAAGTCCTGCTTTAATCTTAAATTCTTAGCTAATGAAAAAGTTATTTTTAATCTTGGTCGTGGTTTTAGTGTCAAGCGTACTCTACTCTTGTAAGAGTTCTTCATCGTCTCAGAAATCGATCGAGAAAACAGCAGAAGGCAGCTCTGCTATAACAACAGAGGAGCAGACCTTAGATCAAGAAAGTAAAACTAAGATTGAAGAGTTAGCTGAGAAACGCTTACAGATATACTGTAAAATGATTAAAGCTGCAAAAGATAGTCCCACCACCGGTATCAATGCACCAGAGCAGCAAACCAGTGATTCACCAGAGCTAAGTGAATTAGATCGTGAGATTGGTGCTTTCTGTAATACGCAACTCCGCCTGAGTTACTATCAAAAAGTTTGGGCTGATGTTGGAAGTAGGGGGTGTAGAGATTAGTATCCGTAAGCTCTTCCTTCTATTTTTGTTGCAACCACTTTAAACGGAAGAACCTCTCTAACGGCAGGCATATTGAATTTGAAATCACGTTGAGCATACTTCCTCATCATGACATTAAGGGCATCAATACGCTCTTGATCATCATTGATGAACTCAACTTCGCCATATAATAAAACGCTACGGTATTTCATACTCCATGAGCAGGCAACCTGTTCGTGCTGATATCTGAGAAGATGATCTGTACTGAATGCTACGCAGACTTTAGGATTGTTTTTTAAAGCTTCTATTTTTTTTCCCTCCTTTGCTCCATGCAGATACAGTGTACCGTTTTCATAACCAAAATTTAAAGGAACAACATAGGGCATTCCTTCTACATCTATCATCGAGACATAACAGACTTCACACTTGGCGATGATTTCTAATATCTCATCGCTATTTTCAACTATCCGATTTTTCATTTCTGTTTATTATTGGTGTTAAAGCACTTCACTAAGTTCAGATCGATGCATTGAGTAATTTCTTGAACCCTGTTCTAATCTGATCTCGTGGAGTCTATTTAGATTGATATTATAAGCGTGAATTAAGCAATCAATTGTTTATTCATTGGTGCTTTGAGATCCCTCCGTCATTTTATTAATCACTGAATTGGCTGCTGCATTAAGAAGTGAAAATAGCAGTGCTGGCCAGAAACCATCAACCAGAAAGCCATCAACTAGCTTTGATGCCATCATGATGATTGCAGCGTTGATAACTAAAAGAAAGAGACCCAACGTAAAAAAGGTGACCGGGATGGTAAAGAGAATCAAGATTGGTTTGACAATGGTATTTAATAATGCCAATACAAACACTAGAATCATTGCACTCCAGAACCCTGAGATTGAAACTCCCGGTATTATTCTGGATAATAGCATCACGATTATTGCGGAGCCTAAAAATCGTATTATTGTTCTCATGGATTTAAATAAGAGGTTATCGTCTGAAGAAAAGAGCATCAAAGTTAGCAGCAAACATGATTTCTGCCAAACCAGTATTGTCAGGATTTATAAAGCTATAGCGAATTCCTGTTGAAAATGGTACTTGGATTCGGAAAAGATGATAATCACACCAAAGTTCCGTACCATAGCTACTAATTTGGTAATCCTCCGCATTTATTCTAATGGTACTTTGATCAAAGAAAAGAGCACCATGTATACGTTTTATATATAGAAACATCATGCTTCCCGCATTCGGATAGGCAATAGGAAATCGATATGTTGACGAGAAATGTCCTGCCATTCTAAATGGGATATCAGCGACTCCCCGGGGCATCGAAAGGATCAGTCCGAACGGATTATCCTCTTCACGTGTACGGCTCTCGAAGCCTAATGAAAGGCGCAAGCTGGAGTGCCGTGTAAAGCCCGGCACCCAAACCGTTGGTTGTATTGCGAAACTGGCATATTCTTCTATTCTACTTTTTGGACAGATTTTGAGTTCAGTGTATAGTCCAAAGCCTAGTCGTGGTTGTAAGTCTAGTGCCGACATTCGTCTAAAGCGAGTCAGATTTAGGGTAAATCCTATTGTTGGATAATTATTTATTAGCTTTTCTGGAGCGTCAGGGTCATTGAAATAGACATTTACATGATCAAACCCTGCCTCAAAGCTACTGGTAAAGCGGGTAATCCGGTTTCCGTTTTCAAATACCATAGGTATTGAGGCCTTAAGCGACGTTGATAGAACATTGTAGTCTCCAATGATTCTTCTATTTGACTTATTGTAATATGATGTTTTTCCTATCTCATCACTTACTTCCAGCGTCAGGACAGGGAGGAGCCCTGTGTAACTTATGTTGGTGTAAAATTTGTGTTTCCCAGGGCTATCTTTATACTCATATCCAGCGGTTGTGACCATAGTACCTAAGAGGTTTTGGGAGAAAAAGGAGACCCCGGGATATACCTCTTCATTATCAACTGAAATCGAGGCTGGAGTCCAACTATGAAATTTAAAGAGATGAGATAGTTTGGAATAATTCGAGTTAACTGCAACATCGTTATGATTCTTTGATGCTTCAAATTGTCTGAAATCTTCCTGATAAAATTGATCAAGCTTTGCATTTATTTCAGGTTTCATCTGAATAGTCTGCCCTGCAACGATTAATGAGTCTGATATAGCTCCCTTTCTGGCCTGCCATCCGTAAGGGGTATAGGTGCTGAAAATGATCTCTCCTGTATTGGTTATTGATGACATAGCCGCACCAAAGGCTCCACGTGCTACAGGAATGAACCGGTTTTTCGTTTTGTTATATAGTGCAATTATAGCTTCATCATTGAGCTGAGTTGTTACGAGGCATTCTGATTGGGAGATAGCACAAGGGTCATCCAGAAGAGACTGGATCTTATCTGATAACCGCGTAATATGACTATTGGTGAGGTTTATCTCATACAGGGCTTTTGAATTCCCTTCAAGTACAATAGAAATCAAAGAGTTGTTAGTTGAGAAGACAGGCTTCATTGCCAATTGACCTGCTGGGAATTGGATGGTCTGTAAAGGGTGTATCGTTTTCTTTTTGCGAAATGATTTTGGGTTGGATGTGTTAAAGACTAGAATTTTTGAGTTGTTTGATTGATCCCATTCGACTATTGCAAGAAGTGACCCATCTGATGAAAGAGATGGGTTAAACCAGTAACTTTTATTGCTTAATTGTTTTTTTCTCTTCTTGAGAGAATCATAATACCAAAGCTCAGACCAAGACAGATGGCTCCAACGGGTCGATTGGCGAATCTCGGTCCAATAAATGACCCCATTATTTGCTGTAAGTGATGATGGGTCTATTCTTCCTACAGAAATTGTTCTTAAGATTTTTTGCGTGGTGTCCCAAATGATTATTCTATCTCTCTCTCCCGGTATTCGTAGTATTGCTGTGTAGGTTGATGCATTAAGTGATTTCAGATAGAGCAGTGAACTCTCTTTTCTTAGTTTTGGAGTAATGGTTCTGCCCGTTGGGGTTGCTACAGGGAGCGCTTTTAGCGAGTCAGCCATTTTCTCAAAGATTGCTGTCAATGGTAAGCCCGTTTTCTGTTTTACGGCATACGATAGAGCTGCTGGTCGCCATGCTTGGTCTCCTGATTTGGAGATAGCTTGAGGCCATATGTTTTGAGATCTTAAATTGCGACCATAGAAAACCATCTGGTATCCGAACTCATAACTATTTGCCTGCGTTTTATTATAAGTACCAAATGCACTTTTATTATAAGTACAGCTATCCTGTCGGTGAAGTTGAGCACGAAATACATTTATAAAAAGTGGGTCACGACCTCGTCCTGCTTTTGAGAGTAGCGTTTCAGAGTAGACTGCATCTCCCTCAAGAAGCCATGTTGGTAAATGAAGTCCTGCGACTGCACCCGGTACTACTTCACCAAATATTGAAGATAAGGTTCCAGTCAAACCTACCTTAAGGGCATTCATTTGAAGGGCATGTCTGTATTCGTGTACTACAAGTTGATCAGACCAAGGTTGTGCATAGATGTCAAAAGGAGGTCTGGAAAAGAGTTCAATTCTTCGAGGTGCCCATGAGGTTACTCCATTTGATATCGAGGAAGAGGTGTGAAGGAGTAGGGGGAGGGTGAGTTTTGGACCAGGCATTACAAACTGCATCGAATCAGCATATCGGCTGAAAGAGTTATAGAACACTTTAGCAACAAGAGAGTCTGCTCTGGGATAGACCAAAGAAAAGTCTTTTGATTTTATTATTCTCCATCTAATTGAAGATGGATCAGTCCCACTGATGTAGAATTGTGAAAATGAATGTATCGAGAATAGTAAAAAGAGAAAGATAAGCCATCCTTTCTTCATGAGCTCAAATGTTAATGAGTTAGCACGTCAAAGCAAGTATTAGATTGAAATCTAATGCCAATATATGGAAATAAAGAATAGGAGATCAGGAAATACCTGTTTCCGTATTAGTAAGACTCTGTTTTATATGATTGTTGACATGAAGTAATCCCAGAGACTGTCGGAAGGGGGATCTGCCGTAACAGAAACAGGAGTTTTAAGGGTAGGGTGAATGAGTGTTACGGAGCGAGCATGAAGATGAATAAATCCACCTTCGTTAGATCTTGGGAATCCATACTTTAAGTCGCCTTTTATGGGGCAGCCTATTGAGGCGAGTTGTGCTCTGATTTGGTGGTGTCTGCCTGTAAATAGTTTAACCTCGACAAGGTGAAACCTGTCACTGGAGGCCAGTAGTTTGTACGCTAATTCAGCTTTTAGTGCATTCGGCTTTTCGTGATCGTAGCAATAAGATTTATTTTGTTTCTCATTGCGGATCATCCAGGAGACAAGATGATCCTCCTCTTTAGGAGGTTGGTTTTTTACAACAGCCCAATAGGTTTTGTCAAACTGTCGCTCTCGAAGTTGTTCATTGAGGCGAGTAAGTCCTTTGCTTGTTCTGGCAAAGACCACCGCTCCGCTGACTGGTCGGTCAAGACGATGTACCACGCCTATGAAGGCTCTTCCGGGTTTATTGTATTTCTCGGCAATATATGCAGCAACTTTGTCACTAAGAGGGGTGTCGCCGGTTTTGTCGCCCTGAACGATTTCAGAGGGGAGTTTATTGATAATGATCAGGTGGTTGTCTTCGTAAAGTATCCGATCTGTCAGCGGTGAGGTATTGGTCATTAGTATGATTCCCTTTCGTTAGGAAAGTTTTTCGTTTTTACATCATTGATATAAGATTGTACCGAGCCTTTAATCTCTTCATAGAGATTGTGGTAGCGCCTAAGGAAACGTGGAGAAAAGCCATGAGTAATACCAAGCATATCGTGTAGAACTAAAACCTGACCATCGACATGGTTTCCGGCTCCGATTCCTATGGTCGGAATCTGTAACCCTGTGCTTACCTGTTCCGCTAATGATGCGGGGATTTTCTCAAGGACTAATGCAAATGAGCCACACTCTTCTAATAGATGAGCATCGGCGATTAATTTTTGAGCCTCCTTCTCTTCTCGTGCTCTGACGGTGTAGGTTCCAAATTTATGGATACTTTGAGGAGTAAGTCCTAAGTGACCCATGACCGGAATACCAGCAGATAAGATGCGTTCTATCGACTCCTGAATCTCTTTTCCTCCTTCAATTTTAATGGCATTTGCACCCGACTCTTTCATGATACGGATGGCAGAGTGCAGAGCCTCTTTTGAATTCCCTTGATAGGTGCCAAAAGGAAGATCAACAACTACCAGAGCCCTTTCAACTGCCCTAACAACAGAAGAGGCATGATAGATCATCTCATTAAGAGTGATAGGAAGGGTCGATTTGTGCCCTGCCATAACATTTGAGGCACTATCACCAACCAGGATGACATCTATGCCAGCCGCATCAAGTATGGCTGCCATGCTGTAATCATAGGCGGTCAGCATCGAGATCTTCTCCTTGCGAAGCTTCATCTCATGCAATACGTGGGTTGTGATACGGGGATATTTTTTTGGACTGCTCTTGTCGCCCGAGGGCTCCTGATCAGATACTGCTATGCTCATGTTTTTGAATTTATTAAACCAATTAAATCACCATTGGTCTTAATTATATGTGATGCAAAATTACTCATGACACGGGTGAAAATCAAACTTGTTGTTAACTTTGCCCTTAATCACCCTATTGCAATGCAATTTAGGGAGATTATTAGATGGTTGTTCTTCAGATATTGTTTACATTTGTGCCATACCTGTGATAACCTGTACTGAATATAAATAAGCGATTAATTTAAGCTTTAGTCTATGAGAAACAGACTTCTTCTTCTTGTGGCCGGACTGGCTTTTCTGTTAAGTTCATGTAAGACGGATTTTGATCTTAATGCTGAATGGAAAGATATTACCATTGTTTATGGTGTCCTCGATCCCGGAAAATCGGTTCAGCAGATTCGTATAAATAAGGCCTTTCTTGGTAGTGGCAACGCATTAGAGTATGCTCAGATTGTAGACTCTATCCATTACGATACTGCAGTCATTAACGCTGTTTTGGAAGAGTATGTTAATAATGCCCTTACCAGAACAATCAAACTCAAACCCGTGTGGGTTGATAGAGATAGTGTTAATGTAGGGCCATTCTACAATCCGGATTTTCCTAAAGTTATTGTCTATAAGACTGTAAAGTATAATTATCATACCATAAGTGGTAAAGATACCACATGGCTTAACCCTTCTTCTACATTTAAAGTTATCATTACCAACAAGAAGAGCGGTAAAATCATTTCCTCAGAAGCACCTCTTGTTAGTGGGATAAAACTCGTATCTCCAGTTTATAATTCGGCTAATCCGCAATTGAGTGTGACTAATGCATCTAACGTCAACTTTAATTTGAAGTGGACTGCAGGGGATAATGGTAAGAGGTATAGCACTACAATGCGTTTCTTTTATAAAGAATATGTTCCAGGTACGGTTGATACTACCATTAAGTATGTAGATTACACCTTCCCAACACTTAAACGTGATAAAACTGTTCAGTCAACCACTCAAATGAGTGTTTCTGTTGTTGGTTCAAGCTATTATGCCTCACTTAAATCACTGGTGCCCTTTAATCGTGATGTTCGTCGTCTCCCTTATCGTATGACGGTTATGTTCTATGTCTTAGGAGAAGAGGCAAGCACTTACCTTGATGTTAATAGTAACACCGGCGGATTGGTTGAGGATAAAGTTGAGTATACCAATATTGATAATGGATATGGCATTTTCTCTGCTGAGATGTCTTTGAATTATACATTCAAGATTTCTTCTACAATGCAGTATGAACTTCAGAGTTATTTCCAAAGTATAGATGGAAGTTTTATAAAGCCCTAGGTGGGTTAAGTCTTAATACGAAAGGCGATTGTAAGGTTAGTACTTACATTCGCCTTTTTTATGTCACTATGGATTGGCCTGTTTCCTTGCAAAAATGGCGGAAAGTACTTGGATGGTATTAGAAAAACTATGTCGTTTTGTCATGTTTTTGTCACTTTACTAAAGCGTTATTGAGGCGGTAAAAGGAGGGTATCAGTTTTGGAGATTAGGTAAGTTGTTGATAATCTGTTGTTGACTATTGTTCATTTGTTGTAGGATCTAATTGAGGATTAGTTAAGGTGGTGAGAAGAGGCTTTTGGCATAATGATTGAGAAGCCTGATGCAGCGAATAATAATATAATAACAGACATAATATCTACTGAAATGGGTAAAATTATTGGAATCGACTTAGGAACCACCAACTCATGTGTTGCCGTAATGGAAGGTAACGAGCCTGTTGTGATTCCCAACAGTGAAGGAAGAAGAACAACTCCTTCAATCGTAGCATTTACAGAAAATGGAGAGAGAAAAGTAGGTGATCCTGCAAAACGTCAAGCTATCACCAATCCTCATAAGACCGTATATTCTATTAAACGTTTTATGGGAGAGAACTTTGATCGCGTTAATGCAGAAGTATCAAGAGTTCCTTATAAAGTTATAAAAGGAGATAATAACACCCCGCGTGTTGTAATTGATGATCGTCAATTTACTCCTCAAGAGATCTCTGCAATGGTTCTTCAGAAGATGAAGAAGACTGCTGAGGATTATCTTGGACAGGAGGTGACAGAAGCCGTTATTACTGTTCCTGCTTATTTTAGCGATTCACAGCGTCAGGCTACAAAAGAGGCTGGTGAGATTGCTGGTTTAAAGGTTAGACGTATTATAAATGAACCAACTGCTGCTGCCTTGGCTTATGGCCTTGATAAGAAGCATCATGATATGAAGATCGCCGTTTATGACTTAGGTGGAGGTACATTTGATGTATCTATTCTTGAGTTAGGTGATGGCGTCTTTGAAGTAAAATCAACAAATGGGGATACCCATTTAGGTGGTGATGACTTCGATCAGGCGGTTATCAACTGGTTGGCCGATGAGTTTAAGAATGATGAGGGCATAGATCTTCGCCGTGATGCTATGGCTTTACAACGTTTGAAAGAGGCCGCCGAGAAAGCTAAGATTGAATTGTCAAGCTCAAATGAAACTGAGATCAATCTTCCTTACATCATGCCTGTTGATGGCGTGCCTAAACACTTGGTTCGCAAATTGACCCGTGCTAAGTTTGAAATGCTTATTGATGATCTGGTTAAGCGTACTATTGAGCCCTGTCGTAAGGCGCTTCAAGATGCTAACCTTCAGGCTTCAGATATTGATGAAGTTATCCTGGTAGGTGGATCAACCCGTGTTCCTATAATTCAAAAGGTAGTTGAAGATTTCTTCCGTAAATCACCTTCAAAGGGTGTTAATCCTGACGAAGTGGTTGCCGTAGGTGCTGCAATTCAGGGTGGTGTTTTAACAGGTGAAGTTAAAGATGTACTTCTTCTTGATGTAACTCCTCTGTCATTAGGTATCGAGACTTTGGGAGGTGTAATGACTCGTCTGATCGAATCAAATACCACTATTCCTACCCGTAAGTCAGAGACCTTCTCGACTGCAAGTGATAGTCAACCATCAGTTGAAATTCATATCCTACAAGGTGAGCGTCCTATGGCTAACCAGAACAAGAGTCTTGGTCGTTTCCACTTAGATGGTATCCCCCCTGCACCACGTGGTGTTCCTCAGATTGAGGTAACTTTTGATATCGATGCTAATGGTATTCTACATGTTAGCGCAAAGGATAAAGCAACTGGCAAGTCACAGCAGATCCGTATCGAAGCCTCTTCTGGCTTGACTGATGAAGAGATCAAGAGAATGAAGGCTGAAGCCGAAGCTAATGCCGATGCCGACAAGAAGGCTAAAGAGCAAATTGATAAGCTCAACTCAGCCGATAGTATGATCTTCCAGACCGAAAAGCAGTTGAAAGAGTATGGTGATAAACTACCTGCTGATAAGAAGGGTGCTATTGAGAGCGCATTAGAGGCTCTAAAGAGTGCTCACAAGGCTCAGGATATTGCTGGTATCGATGCTGCAATGGAGGCTCTAAATCAGGCATGGCAGGCTGCAAGTCAGGATATGTACAATGCTACCAACCAACAGGGTGGTCAAACTGATCCTAACGCTGGTGGTCAGCAGGGCAACAACGGCGGCAAAGATGGTGCTGTTGAAGATGCCGACTTTGAAGAGGTGAAGTAATATCGGTTAAAACTGGTATCTAACGATATCTAATCCCCGGTAAGCAATTGACTTACCGGGGATTTTCTTTTTATGCACTTCTTGATAGTGTTGTTTTCAATTGTTCCTTTATCATTCGCATTGGATATAACATTTGTCAGCCAGTAGCCAGTTGTCAGTAGCTGGTCAGTGCTTGCAAATCTTTGAATTCTTGAATTTAGTCCACATGCCGACTAGCCAACAAGCTAGCTGCGAGTGGCTAGCAGCTAGTAGCTAATCTTTGAATTTTGAATCTCTCCTACCAGCCTCAAATAGTCATGCTCCAACTATC
>MTLC01001434.1_pt1 | contig 12754 bp, 11 predicted proteins | sample 1982451 | NCBI WGS metagenome assembly MTLC01 (sample SAMN05710165, study PRJNA340218) | biofilm metagenome | isolation source: sample SPH anode biofilm adapted to +100 mV | place: USA | collected 2012-02-03 | reverse complement strand
CTGGCCTTCCCCGATCACACCCGTTACGAGGAACCGGAGCTCGCTGCGATCCTGAGGCTCAAGACCGCTTCGCGCTCCACGGTGCTTTTGACCACGCAGAAGGACGCCGTGAAGCTCCTGCCGCATGCCGAGAAACTTCCCGGCTGCCACGCCGTGGCGCTTGAGCTCGACTTCGAGGATGCCCGCCCCCTGGAGCAGGCCCTCGACAAGCTGATGTCCGGAGAGAGTGAGTAAAGAGATGCGAGTCCTTATCATAAAAGCCTCCGCGCTGGGCGACATCATCCATGCCCTTCCCGTACTCGACTATCTGCACCAGGCCAAGCCCGGGATCGAGGTGGACTGGGTGGTGGAAGAGCCCTTCAAGCAGATGTTGGAGGGGAATCCCCTCATAAGCCAGCTGCACCTGGTGCGGACCAAGTTCTGGCGCAAGCACCCCTTTGCCGCCCAGACCCGCCGCGAGGTGGCCGAGCTCAGAAGGGCGTTGCACGAGCGCAACTACGATCTCGTCTTCGACATCCAGGGGAACCTGAAGAGCGGGCTTATCTGCGCCGCCTCGGGATGCCCGGACCGCATCGGCTTCGACCGCGCGGAATTGCAGGAGTCGGTGAACGCGTTCTTCACCACGCGCCAGATCCCGGTGCGCAAGCAGGATTACCACATCACGGACAAGTACCTGCGCCTGGTGAGCGTCCCCTTTGCCAAGGACTTCCGTTCCATGCAGCTCACCACCAGCATCTATACCACCGCGGAGGAGGACGCGAACGCCGAGGCGCTCCTCGCCACCCTCTCGGACGGGCTGGTCTTTTTGTTCCAGTACGGCACCACCTGGCAGACGAAGTTCTGGAGCATCCCGCACTGGATCGAGCTGGGCAAGGAGGTGCTGGACCGCTACCACGACGCCTCGATTCTGCTCCCCTGGGGCAACGACTCCGAGCACGAGGCGGCCACCGCCATCGCCGCCGGCATAGGGCGCGGAGCCAGGGTGCTCGAGCGCATGACGCTGAAGGGACTCACCGCAGTCCTCAAGAAGGTCGACCTCGTGGTGGGTGGGGATACCGGGCCGGTGCAATTGGCAGCCGCGGTCGGCACCCCGACGGTCTCCTTTTACCGCGCCTCCGACGGCAAGAGAAGCGGCCCGCGCGGCGAGCATCACGTGGTGGTGCAGTCTCCCATGCACTGCGCCCGCTGCTTCAGGACCCGCTGCGACAAGGACGCCCAGTGCCGCGACAGCATCAAGGTCGAGATGCTGATCGCCGCCATAGAGCGTCTCATACCGCGCGGGTGACCCCGCCTTCCCGGGCGCGGCAACAGCTATTTTCGAAGGGAACCCTGCCATGGCAGCCGACAGCGTGAAACCGCTCGTGGTCAACATCTACCTGATTTACTCCCCCCTGCACTACCTGGCGGCAGAGAGCATCGCGGCGAACTTCGAGAAGGGAGCGCGCAACTACCTCTTCTACCTGAAGCAGGAGTACCAGGACCTGGTCGATCCCGCCGCCTGGGACGGCGTGCGCTTTCTCCCCTGGCCCCGTTTCTACCCGGAAAAGGGGATGCTCGGGGGGCTAAAGCGTGCCCGGAACAACCTGCGCCTTGTCGGGGAGATCTGCACCGGCGCCGCCGAGATCAGGCTGCACACCACGGTCATCGACAGCGAGGCGGTCAACTACCTGATCAATTACCTCCGGTCGAACTTCCCCGCGGCCCGGTTCAGCATCCGCATCATCCCGGACGGCCTGCTCAACATCCGGCGCCGCCCGCTGAAGGGGATCAAGCCGGCGCTGCAGTACCTCAAGAAGTTCAGGCGGTTGGTCGCCCCGGAGCTTAACTACTACACCTTCCGCGGCGACCGTACCGGCGCGGACGACCCGCTGGTGGACCGGATCTACCTGATGCCGCGCCTGCCGCACGAGTACGACGCGGCCAAGGTGGTGGAGCTTCCCTCGCTTGTCTCTTTTACCGGGGCGCATGAGGCGGCACGTCCTCCGCGGGCCCTCGTGGTCGGACAGCCGCTGCTCGACTTCAAGCGCATGACGCCGGAGCACCTCGCTACGGTGACGCAGGGTATCCGGGATTTCATCGCCGCGACGGGCATCGCCGAGGTGGTATTCAAGGCGCACCCAAAGGACAAGGAGCGCGGGCTCGCTGCGCCGGGTTACAGCGACCTGGAGCTCGACGAGCCGCTGGAGATGCATCTGGCGCACACCCCTTACGACCTCGTCATCGGCGTGTTCAGCACGGCCCTGGTGACGGCGCGGCAGATCCTCCCCGAGTCGTCGCGCGTGGTCGCTTACGGCATCAACCTCGTAAACTACCGCTACCCCGCTGAGCGGGGCGAGGTGGAAGACTGTTTCAAGTCCTGCGGCGTGGAGATGATCGACGCCTGAGGACACCCGGCAAAAGCCGGATTCACGCCGCCCCTTGTGCGGCGCTAGACGCAGGAGTGAAAAATACATGAACCTTTCAGGCAAGAAGATACTCGTTACCGGGGCCGACGGATTCATCGGCTCCCACCTCACCGAGGCCCTCGTGCGGCGCGGCTGCGACGTGCGCGCCTTCGTCTATTACAACTCGTTCAACTCCTGGGGCTGGCTTGATCAGGCCCCCGCGGAGATACGGCGCGAACTGGACGTCTTCGCGGGCGACATCCGCGACCCTCACGGCGTGCGCGAGGCGATGCGCGGCTGCGATGTCGTGCTGCACCTGGCGGCCCTGATCGCCATCCCGTACTCCTACCACTCCCCGGACACCTACGTGGATACCAACGTGAAGGGAACGCTGAACGTGGTGCAGGCGGCGCGCGACCTGGGCATCGACAAGGTGGTGCACACCTCGACGAGCGAGGTCTACGGCACGGCGCGCTTCGTCCCGATCACCGAGGAGCACCCGCTACAGGGGCAGTCTCCCTACTCGGCGTCGAAGATCGGCGCGGACCAGATCGCCATGTCCTTCTACTCCTCGTTCGGGACCCCGGTCTCGGTGATCAGGCCCTTCAACACCTACGGCCCGCGCCAGTCGGCCCGCGCCGTGATCCCGACCATCATCACCCAGATCGCCAACGGGCTGCGCCGGATCAAGCTCGGTTCGCTGCACCCGACCCGCGATTTCAACTACGTCGCGGACACGGTCGCCGGGTTCATCGCGGTAGCCGAGTCGGAGCGTTCGGTGGGCGAGGTGATCAACGTGGGGAGCAACTACGAGATCTCCATCGGTGACACGGTGAAGCTGATCGCCGACGTGATGGGTGCCGAGGTGGAGATCGAGACCGACGACGTCCGCCTGCGCCCGGAAAACAGCGAGGTGGAGCGCCTGTGGGCCGAGAACGTGAAGGCGCTCGACTTGGCCGGCTGGCGTCCCGCCTATGCCGGGAAGGACGGGCTGCGCCGCGGCCTCGAGGAGACCGCCCGCTGGTTCGCCGAGCCCGCCAATCTCGCCTGCTACAAGGCGGACCGCTACAACATATGAAAGGGGAACTGGACATGCAAGGACTGCTCGAGGCGCTGAACTCGGTCCGCCCGGCCGGGAAGGACTTTCTCGCGCTGCACGAGCCCTGCTTCGCCGGAAACGAATGGCGCTACGTCAAGGAGTGCCTGGACACGGGGTGGGTTTCTTCGGTCGGGAAGTTCGTCGACCGCTTCGAGGAGGATCTTGCCGCCTTCACCGGCGTGAAGCGCGCCGTCGCCGTCGTCAACGGGACGGCCGCCCTGCACGTCTGCCTGCTCCTTGCCGGGGTGAAAGCGGGGGACGAGGTGCTCATCCCCGCGCTCACCTTCATCGCCACCGCGAACGCGGTCTGCTACGCGGGCGCCGTGCCGCACCTCGTGGACTGCGACGCCCGCACCCTCGGGCTCGATCCGGCGAAGCTCGCCTCCTACCTCGATGAGGCTGCCGAAGTGCGCGACGGGGCGTGTTACAACCGCCGCACCGGGCGCCGCATCGCCGCGGTCGTACCGATGCACACCTTCGGGCACCCGGTGGACTTGGACGCGCTCTCCGATCTTTGCAACCGCTTCCGCATCCCGCTCATCGAGGACGCCGCCGAGTCGCTCGGCTCCTGGTACAAGGGGCGTCACACCGGCAACTGGGGGCTCCTCTCGGCGCTCAGCTTCAACGGCAACAAGACCATCACCACCGGAGGGGGAGGCGCCATCCTCACCAACGACGAGGAGCTGGGGCGGCTGGCGAAACACATCACCACCACGGCCAAGGTCCCGCACCGCTGGGAGTTCAACCACGACCGGGTCGGCTTCAACTACCGCCTCCCGAACATCAACGCCGCGCTCGGCGTGGCGCAGCTGGAACAGCTCCCCTCCTTCCTGGAGGCGAAGCGCGCCCTGGCCGCCCGCTACCAGGCGGCGCTCGAGAACGTTTCCGGCGTGAACTTTTTCACAGAGCCGGCCGGGTGCCGCAGCAACTACTGGCTGAACACGCTGCTCCTCGAGCCTGCCTGCGCGGCGCGGCGCGACGAGCTCCTCTCGGCCACCAACGACGCGGGGATCATGACCCGCCCGGCCTGGACCCTCATGAGCCGTCTCCCCATGTTCGCGGACGCGCCGCGCATGGATCTCTCCGTCGCGGAGGACCTGGAACGCCGGATCATCAACATCCCGAGCAGCGTCGAGCTCGGGAGGGTAGAGCAGGGAGCCTGACATGAAGCACTGGAAGGACGTACTGATAACGCCCGACATGACCATCCTGAAGGCGATGGAACTCATCGACGCCTCGGCGCTCCAGATCGCCCTGGTGGTGGACGAAGGGGGAAGGCTCCTCGGCACGGTCACCGACGGCGACGTGCGCCGCGGGCTTTTGAAGGGTAAGTCGCTCGAACTGCCGGTGAGCGAGATCATGTTCCGCGAACCGACGGTCGCCTCCGGCCAGGAGAGCCGCGAGGCGATGATCGCGCTCATGAAGGAGCGCCACCTGCGCCAGATCCCGCTCGTGGACGAGGAGCGCCGGGTCATCGGCCTGGACCGCTGGGAAGATCTCATCGACATACCGATGCGGGAAAACGCGGTCGTTCTCATGGCCGGGGGGCTCGGCACCCGCCTGGGCGAGCTCACCCGCGACTGCCCGAAGCCGATGCTGCGGGTGGGGGACAAGCCGGTCCTTGAGACCATCCTCGACAGCTGCAAGGAATACGGCTTTCGCAACTTCTACATCTCGGTGAACTACAAGGCCGAGATGGTTATGGATTACTTCGGGGACGGTTCCCGCTTCGGCGTCTCCATCACCTACCTGCACGAGAAGACTAGGCTCGGCACCGCGGGGGCGCTGAGCCTTCTGCCGGTTGCGCCGGCCGCGCCGCTCGTGGTGATGAACGCCGACGTCCTCACCAAGGTGAACTTCAAGCACCTGCTCGAGTTCCACGAGGAGCACAGCTCCGCGGGGACCATGTGCGTCAGGGAATACGAGTTCCAGGTCCCCTTCGGCGTGGTCCAGGTCCAGAACCACCGCCTGAAGGAGATCCAGGAAAAGCCGGTGCACCGCTTTTTCGTCAACGCCGGGATCTACGTGCTGAACCCGGAGGCGGTCGCCCTGGTCCCCAAAGACCAGTTCTTCGACATGCCCTCTCTCTTCGAACTTTTGCTGAAGGAGAAGCTGGAGACGACCGCGTTCCCGATCCGCGAGTACTGGCTCGACATCGGCCGCGTGGACGACTTCCGGCGCGCCAACGACGAATTCGGCGAGGTGTTCTCGTGATCGCCGGCAAGAAGGTGCTGGCCATCATCCCGGCGCGGGGCGGGTCGAAGGGGGTGCCCCGCAAGAACATCCGGGACGTGGCGGGAAAGCCGCTCATCGCCTGGAGCATCGAGGCGGGGAAAGGCTCCAGGTACATAGACCGCCTGATGGTCTCGACCGAGGACGCGGAGATCGCCGAGGTGGCGAGGCGCTGCGGCGCCGAGGTTCCCTTCCTGCGCCCGGCGCACCTCGCGAAGGATGACACCCCGGGCATCGACCCGGTGCTGCACGCCATCGCGGAACTCCCCGGCTACGATCTCGTGGTGCTCCTGCAGCCCACGTCCCCCCTGCGCGACAGCGCGGACATCGACGGCTGCCTCGAGCTATGCCTGTCCACCGGAGCGAGCGGTTGCGTATCCGTCACCGAGCCGGACAAGAGCCCGTACTGGATGTACACGGTCACCGGCGAGGGGACCATGCGCCCCCTGCTCCAGCTCGAAGGGGCGACGCGCAGGCAGGACCTGCCGACGGTCTGGGCGCTGAACGGGGCGGTCTACGTCGCCCGCGTCGAGAACCTCGTCGCCGAGCGGTCGTTCGTCACCGCCGACACCCGGGCCTATCCCATGCCGAAGGAGAGAAGCGCCGACATCGACACCGAGATCGACCTCGTCATGGCCGACCTCCTGCTGCGGAAGCGCTGCGCCGGGGAATAACCCGCACGCGCAACCCGTCTCCTCCCCAGGCATTTCCGTCGTACAAACCATTGAAAGGCACTCCCAACATGGCAAGTCAAACCGTCGCCTTCCCCGACAGAAGGCGCGTCTTCATATTTCTCGGGCTCTACTTCGCCCTGCATTTCCTCTCCCGCGTCCTCGTCTCGAACAGCGCGGAACTGGACGAGGCCGAGCAGATGCTCCTCACCCAGCATCTTTCCCTCGGGTACGGCTCGCAGCCGCCGCTTTACACCTGGCTCCTCTCCGGGCTCTTCCAGCTCTTCGGGACCGGGGTGGCGACGCTCGTCGGGCTGAAGAACGTCCTGCTCTTCTCCACCTACCTCTTCGTCTACAAAAGCGCCCTGGAGGTGACCGGCGACGAGGAGCGCTCGACCGTGGCGATGCTCTCGCTGCTCCTCATCCCGCAGATCCTCTGGGAGTCGCAGCGCGACCTGACCCATTCGGTGATGGGGACGACGCTCGCAGCCGCGACCCTTTTCGTCATGCTGAGGCTTCTGAAAACCGGCGCCTGGCGCTACTACGCCGTCTTCGGGGTGTGCGCCGGGGTCGGTATCCTCTCCAAGTACAACTACGCGTTTTTCCTCGTCGCACTCTTCGCCGCGGGGTGCAGCATGAGGGCCTTCCGGCCGCGTCTTTTGAACCGCAGGATGCTTTTGAGCCTCCTTCTGCTCCTCATCGTGGCGACGCCCCACCTTTACTGGCTGCAGGATCACATGCACAAGGCCATGACCGACTCGGGCAAGTTCAAGATGGCCCACTCGGTCGGGCGCATCGCCGCCTGGGGCATGGGGATCGGGAGCCTCGCGAAGGCGGTCGCCGCCTTTCTCGGCGCGCTCGTTTCGCTGTACGCCATCTTCTTCTTTCGCCGCGCTAGCACAGAGGCGGAAAGCGCTCCCCTGAACGACGGCGTCACGCTGGTGCGCAGGACGCTGGCGGCGGGGCTATTGCTGTGCGTGACGATGATCCTCTGCTTCAAGGTCACCTCGTTCAAGGACCGGTGGATGCAGCCTCTGCTCTTCATCACCCCCTTGTACCTGGTCACCCTGCAGCAGGGACGCTTCACGCTTTCCCGCGCCCGCGGCTACCTGGCGCTCTGCATCGTCGTCGCCCTCGCCGTACTCGTCATGATGCCCGGACACGTGGTGTGGGGGGGGCGCACGGGGGACTTCGGGCGCCTCAACGCCCCCTACGACCGGCTCGCCGCCGCGCTGCGCGGTACCGGGTTCACCGACGGCGTCATCGTCGCGCAGGGGCGCCTCGTCGGTGGGAACCTGCGCCTGTTCTTCCCCCAGAGTCTCGTGGTCGCCCCGGAAGCGCCCCCTGCCGACGTCCCTCAGGGAAAAGCGAGGCTTCTCGTCTGGGACGCCACGGATAGCGACGGGCTCCCGGAGGGGCTCAGGGCCTTCGCTTCCGGTCGTTTCGCCACCGAGCAGCAGCTCTCGGCGTCGCCTCGCTACGTGGAGGCCCCCTACCGTTACGCCTCCGGCCGCGCCATGCGTCTTGGCTTCCTGCCGATTCCGGCGCCGGCACCTTGAGACTTTCAGCAGATTTGCATGAGAATGCTTTGAAATCGCGGGACGCCGTGGTACCATCACACCCCTTACGGCCGGCCGCCGCACCTTAGGGCGCCCGGGCGGACGGGGCGTGCCCGGAGATGGGCGCATGCCGCAGCCGACGAATGATAAAGGAGGCAACATGGCCAAGATACTCGTTACCGGCACTGCCGGCTTCATCGGTTCCCACCTGGCGCAAAGACTTCTGGAACAGGGGCATGAGGTGGTCGGCCTCGACAACGTGAACGACTACTACGAGGTGAGCCTGAAGGAGGCGCGCCTCGCGCGCCTGGAAGGGAAAAAGGGGTTCCGCTTCGTCCGGATGAGCCTCGAGGACCGCGAGGGGATCGCCCGCCTCTTTGAAGAGGAGAAATTCGACAGCGTGGTGAACCTGGCCGCGCAGGCGGGGGTCAGGTATTCCATCCAGAACCCCTACGCCTACATCGACAGCAACATAAGCGGTTTCATCAACATCCTCGAGGGGTGCCGGCACAACAAGGTGGGGCACCTGGTCTACGCCTCGTCCAGCTCCGTCTACGGCGCCAACACCACGATGCCTTTCTCGGTGCACCACAACGTCGACCACCCGGTCTCGCTGTACGCCGCCACCAAGAAGGCCAACGAGCTCATGGCGCACACCTATTCGAGCCTCTACGGTCTTCCCACCACGGGCCTGCGCTTCTTCACCGTCTACGGACCGTGGGGACGCCCCGACATGGCGCTTTTCCTCTTCACGAAGGCCATCATGGAAGGACGCCCCATCGACGTCTTCAACAAAGGCAAGATGCAGCGCGACTTCACCTACATAGACGACATCGTCGAGGGGGTTAGCCGCGTCATCGACCGGGTCCCCGAGGGGAACCCGGCCTGGAGCGGCGCCAGCCCGGACCCCGGGAGTAGCTACGCCCCGTACAAGATCTACAACATAGGCAACAACAGCCCGGTTGAGCTCATGCACTTCATCAACGTTCTCGAGAAGGAACTGGGGAGGGAGGCGGTGAAAAACCTCCTGCCGATCCAGCCCGGCGACGTCCCTGCGACCTTCGCCGACGTGGACGACCTGATGCGCGACGTGGGCTTCAAGCCCGCCACCTCCATCGAGGACGGGATCGGGCGCTTCGTGAAATGGTACCGGGAGTATTACCGCGTCTAGCGGTAGGTGAGGCAGAAAGGCTCGATGACGGCTGGAGAAGTAAGCGGTATGGAAAAGATCAAAGAAGCGGCTGCCACGCACCGGGGAGCGCGCGGTCCCCTGTTGCGTTGGGCGCTCTGGTTCGTTCTCGTGAACGCGGCCCTTTTGATGCTGGTTTCCCTGAGTTACGTGAAGAGCATGGCGCTTCCGGAGACGACGGCGGCGCGCGCCTTCATGGGGCTTTCCCTGCCGGGGCACAGCGTCACCCTCGCCGCCGTCGCCTTCCCCGTCATCGCTGTCGCCATCCTCGTCTGGCCCAGGCGCGCCTTCGTCTTCGGGACGGGGATAATCCTCGAAGCGCTGCTGCTTCTTCTCATCGTGGTCGACGCCCTCGTGTTCGCCCAGTATCGCTTCCACCTGAACGGCATGGTGTGGAACCTTCTCACCAGCGGCGCCGCAAGCGACGTCCTCCCGGTGACCGGAAAGCTCTACGCCGTTCTCGCGGGCGCCGTGCTCCAGGCCCTGCTCCTGCAGTGGGGCATCGCCCGGCTCGCCTGGCGCTACAGTAGCCGCGGAGGGCGCCGTTACGGCAGGTGCACCGCGGTGCTGGTCTTCATGGTCGTCCTTTGCGGGCACGTCATGCACGCCTGGGCGAGCGCCAACAGCTACACCCCCATCACCAACCAGGTTCGCTACCTCCCCGGCTATAAGCCGCTCACCATGACGAAGCTCCTCGTGAAGCTCGGGCTCGCCGACCCAAAGCAGGGGCCAAAGTTTGCCGCGGCCAAGGGAGGGACGGCGCTGCGCTATCCCGTGCAGCCCATCGCCTGCACGCCCCCATCCGGGAAAAAGCTGAACCTCATGCTGATCGTCATCGACAGCTGGCGTTTCGACGCCCTCACGGCGGAGGTGACGCCGAACATCGCGCGCTTCGCCCGGGACAAGTTCCGCTTCGAAAACCATTACAGCGGCGGGAACTGCACGCGTTTCGGCATCTTCTCGCTCTTCTACGGGATAAGCGGCAGCTACTGGCACTCCATGCTCGCCGAGGAGCGCCCCCCGGTCCTCATGCAGGAGCTTGAGCGGCAGCGCTATGCAAGCGGGATCTACGCGAGCGCGCCGCTAGTGAACCCGGAGTTCGACCACACCGTGTTCGCGGCGATGCGCGACAGGGTCGAATTGCGCCAGCAGGGGAACTCGCCGCAGGAGCGGGACCGGACCATCACCGACAAGATGCTCCGCTTCCTCGCCCGGCCAAGAGACGGCAAACCCTTCTTCGGGTTCCTTTTTTACGACGCGCCACATGCGGCGGACCACCCCGCTGGGGCGACGCCGTTCCAGCCGGCGGCTGCCGAGATAAACTACCTGACCCTCAACAACGGAAGCGACCCGGTGCCGATTCTGAACAAGTACCGCAACTCGCTGCGCTACGTGGACGCCCTGGTAGGAGAGGTGCTCGCCGCCCTGGAAAAAGAGGGGCATCTGGACGACACCGTGGTGATGATAACCGGGGATCACGGCCAGGAGTTCAACGACCTCAAGATGAATTACTGGGGGCATAACGGCAACTTCTCGCGCTACCAGGTGCAGACCCCGCTCGTGGTGAGCTGGCCGGGAAAGAAGGGGACGCAGGTCGCGTACCGTACGAGCCATCTAGACGTGGTGCCGACCCTCATGCACGGGCTTTTGGGGTGCACCAACGCCCCGTCGCAGTACAGCAACGGGCGCTACCTGTTCGACTCCGCGCCGCGCGCGTACCTGATGGCGAGCTCCTGGGACACCATGAGCGTCATCGAGCCCGACCGCACCACCGTCTCGCTTCCGGCGGGCGAGGTGGACATCCTGGACGAGCGCTACCGTCCCGTCAGTGGCGCCGTGATCCGCCCCCAGGTCGTCCAGAGCGCGATGGAGGAGGCGGGGCGGTTCTTCGCCCGCTAAAGGGGAAAAGAGGAAATCATGGCATACCGAGAGATCGACTTCTCAGGCATCACCACCTATCCGATCGCCGGGCGCGACAACCTGGTCCGCGTCGCCGATCATTTCGCCGCCGGCGTATCCCCCGGCATGAGCGTCTCCGGGCTCCTTGCCGCCCTCCCCGCGCAGCTTGGTGCCAAGGCGCTAAACGGCGTGATCGACGCCGTGGTCGCCGCGCGCGCGAAGGGAAAGCCGGTGGTTATGGGGATCGGCGGGCACGTCATCAAGTGCGGCCTGCAGCCCGTGTTGAAGGCGCTCATCGAGGCCGACGTCGTCACCGCAATCGCGATGAACGGCTCGGGTTCCATCCACGACTTCGAGATCGCGCTCATCGGCGCCACCAGCGAGAACGTGGCCGCCGCCCTTCATGCCGGCAACTTCGGGATGGCCGAGGAGACCGGCGCCGACATCAACGCGGCCCTGAAGGAAGGGGTGGCCAACGGGCTTGGCTACGGGGAGTCCGTGGGGAGGATGATCGTCGAGCGCGAGCTCCCCTTCCGCGAGCAGAGCCTGCTAGCCGCCTGCGTCAAAAGGGGGATCCCCGCCACGGTGCATGTCGCTATCGGGACCGACATCGCGCACCAGCATCCAAGTGCCGACGGCGCCGTGATCGGGGCGGCGACCTTCACCGATTTCAGGATCTTCACCTCCGTAGTCTCCGAGCTTGGCGACGGCGGTGTCTATCTGAACGTGGGGAGTGCCGTCTTGTTGCCCGAGGTCTTTTTGAAGGCGCTCTCCATAGCGCAGAACCTGGGGCACCACGTGGACCGGTTCACCACCGCCAACTTCGACATGCAGCAGCACTATCGTCCGTTGACCAACGTGGTCCGGCGCCCCACCGCCGGCGACAGCCATGGGTACACCGTCACCGGACACCACGAGATCATGATCCCGCTGCTCGCCGCAGGCATTTTGGACCGGATGCAGGGCAAGTAGCCCGAGGAGATCCACGTTGTAGATCTCACGTGGGGTATCGTGTAGGGGCGAATAATCATTCGCCCCAGCCGCCGGTGCCTCAACTGCGTCATTTCCACCTTGGAGGTGATTCATGAGCTACGACCCCAAACTGCACCACCGTCGCACGGTTCGTCTGCATGACTACGACTACAGCCAAAGCGGTGCGTACTTCGTGACCATTTGTACCGAGGGGCGCAATGCACTCTTCGGGACCTTGGTTCAAGATGGCGAGCCTTCCGTCGCACTGAACGAAGCCGGTCTGGCGGTGCGGCGCTTTTGGATGGAGATTCCGCGGCACTTCCCTTTGGTCCTGCTGGATGAGTTCCTGGTGATGCCGGATCATCTGCACGGCATCTTGTTGCTCGGGGGGGAAGGGGATTCCCTGGGGCGGTCAAGGGGGGCGAATGATTATTCGCCCCTACAGGATGGGACGACCCGGACCGTTGGCTCGGTCATTCGCGGCTTTAAGATCGGCGTCACGAAATGGTTTAACGAAAACGGGTCAACGGCCGACAAGGTTTGGCAGAGAAGCTTCTATGAACATGTCATCCGTAATGAACAGGAACTGCAAGCTACCAGGCAGTACATACAAGAAAACCCATTAAGGACGGTTCTTCGCCTGGGACGCTAGGCGCTGACCGGCCGCAGCAGATGCGTAGGGGCGAATCATCATTCGCCCAGTTTCTGCGCCAGATTGGAGAAGCAATGGAAAGACGAGAAATAGAATC
>MTLC01000179.1_pt1 | contig 12785 bp, 15 predicted proteins | sample 1982451 | NCBI WGS metagenome assembly MTLC01 (sample SAMN05710165, study PRJNA340218) | biofilm metagenome | isolation source: sample SPH anode biofilm adapted to +100 mV | place: USA | collected 2012-02-03 | reverse complement strand
TGGAGCCGCTCGGCAACGAGCTGGTCCCTCCCCCGGGGCAGGACGTGTTCCGGCAGGTTCCCCTGGCCGGCGAGGAGCCGCTGCCGGCTGAGGAAGAGGAGCCGGAGGTTCCCTCTGTCGTCATACCCGAGGAGGAGGCGCTCAGGAGGATCCAGCAGGCTCACGCGGAAGGGGTGAAGAAAGGGAGGCAGCAGGCCGAGGAGGACCTCGAGAAGGTGAGCGAGGCGATGGCCCAGGCCCTGCTCGCCACCGGGGCGGTGCGCGGCCAGCTCATGCACGAGGCGGAGGAGGACCTCCTGAAGCTCTCGGTCATGATCGCCCGCAAGGTGATGATGCGCGAGCTCTCCATAGATCCGGGGCTGATCGCGAACCTCGTGCACGGTGCGATTGAGCTTGCCGCCGACGAGGGGGAGATCGTGGTCCGGCTGAACCCGGAAGAGTACCAGGTGGTTGCCTACTCCCCCCAATTCCAGGCGCTCACCCGGGACCGAAAGAAAATCGTCCTGCGCGAGGACCCGGCGCTTGGTCCCGCGGCGTGCGTCGTGGAGACGGTGCGCGGCAACATCGACGCCGGCTTCGACGCGCAGCTCGAGGAGATCATGCGCAGGCTTTCCGAGGAGAGAAACGCGCGGCGGGAGGATGAAAACGGTGGGGATTGATCTGGCACGCTACCTGCCGGTGGTAGAGACGGCCAAGCCGGTGCGCTTCAACGGAAAGGTGACCCAGGTGGTGGGGCTTGTGATCGAGGGGTTCTGCCCGGAGACCGCGGTCGGCAGCGTCTGCGAGGTCCACTCCGAGGGGCACGCCCCCATTCCCGCCGAGGTGGTCGGCTTCCGCGACAACAAGACCCTGCTCATGCCGCTTGGCGAGCTGAGGGGGGTGGGGCTTGGCAGCGTCATCTCCGTCCGGCGCGAAAAGGCGGCCCTTGGGGTGGGCCCAGGCCTTCTGGGGCGGGTAATCGACGGTCTCGGAGACCCCATCGACGACAAGGGGCCCATCGAGACGGTGGACGAGTACCCGATCTACGCGCTGCCGGTGAACCCGATGAAGCGCCGCCCGATCAGGAAGCCTCTGAACCTCGGCATCCGCGCCATCAACGGGCTTTTGACCTGCGGCGAGGGGCAGAGGGTCGGCATCATGGCCGGCTCCGGCGTCGGCAAGTCAACCCTTTTGGGCATGATCGCCAGGTACACGGAGGCGGACGTCAACGTCATCGCCCTGATCGGCGAGCGCGGCCGCGAGCTGCGCGAGTTCATCGAGAAGGACCTGCAGGCGGAGGGGCTCAGAAAATCGGTGGTCGTGGTGGCCACGAGCGACCAGCCCCCCCTGGTGCGCATGCGCGGCGCCTACATCGCGACGACCATCGCCGAGTATTTCCAGGCGCAGGGGAAGAAGGTGCTCCTCATGATGGACTCCGCCACCCGCTTCGCCATGGCGATGCGCGAGGTGGGTCTCGCCATCGGCGAGCCCCCGACCACCAAGGGGTACACCCCGAGCGTCTTCGCCGCGCTCCCGAGGCTTCTGGAGCGGACCGGCAACTTCCAGGGTGGTAGCATCACCGGCCTTTACACCGTCCTCGTCGAGGGGGACGATTTCAACGAGCCGATCTCCGACGCGATGCGCAGCATCCTCGACGGCCACATCATCCTCACCCGTGAGCTTGCCGCCCGCAACATCTACCCCCCGATCGACCTCTTAAACAGCGCGAGCCGCGTCATGAGCGACGTGACCACGAGGGAACACCGGGCGCTTGCCGGGCAGTTCAAGGAGACCCTGGCGACCTACCGGCAGGCCGAGGACATGATCAACATCGGCGCCTACAAGGCGGGGAGCAACCCGAAGATCGACACGGCGGTGGCGAGGATGGACCGGATGGTCGCATACCTGAAGCAGGACGTGGCCGACGAGGTGAATTTTGAGGAATCGATCGAGGCGCTCGCGAGGATCTTTGAGTAGCACGCTTTATGCAGCATGCTCTGCGGCCCCCGGCCGCGTGCCGGGATTTTGACACGCCGCCCGCAGGGATCAGGAATAGTTGAACACGCCACGGGGTGGGCTTGCCGTGCCACAGCTGTGAAGCTTGCCCACCGTAGCCTTGGCGAAGGTGGGTAGCCTTGGCGAAGGTGGGGCGGAGGTGGGAGGAAAGACCATGGCAGGACAGGAATTCAGGCTCGAACAGGTGCTCAAGTTCCGCAAGGAAGTGGAGAAGATGCACCAACTGGAACTCGCTGCGGCGAAGCAGCAGCACGAGAGCGCCAGGGAGCGGCTGAAGAACGAAAAGGCCATGATGGAGCAGCGGGAAAAGGAATGCGCCGAGCGTCAGATGAACGGCATCGAGGCGAAGGACCTGCAGCTCTACGGTGACTTCTCCAGGAGAAAGAGCCAGGAAATCCTGCAGTTGCGGGAGAGCCTGGTGGGCCTTGAGAAGGCGGTGCAGGAAAAACGCGAGGCCCTTTTGGCCGCGGCGAAGGAAAAGAAGGCCCTTGAGGTTTTCAAGGAGAAGAAGATGCGGGACCTGAGGATGGAACAGCTGAACCGGGAACGCGCCTTCCTGGACGAGATCGCGGTCCAGGGGAGGGGGCGTAAGTGAAAGGGGTGATACGGACCGCCGCCGTCGCGCTCGTCGCGCTGCCGCTTTTAAGCGGCGGTGGGGAAGGGCCCTCGGTGCAGGCGGCCGAGGTGAAGAACGCTCCACGCTCCGCGGCTTCCACCGAGGCCGCGGCACTAGAGGCGAAACGTCAGCAACTGGCGCAGAAGGAAGCGGCGCTGAACGCGAAGGAGGCCGAGCTGAACCGCCTCTCCGCCAAGCTCGACGCCCGGGTCGCGGAACTGAACGCGGCCAAGAAGGGGATCGAGGAGTCGCTCACCGCGAAGAACAAGCAGGACGACGAGCGTTACAAAAAAATGATCAAGATCTACAAGGGGTTGAAGCCGGAGGAGGCGGGTAACCTGCTCAACAAGCTGAACGAGAAGATGGTGATCCAGATGCTGAACCAGATGGATCAGAAGACCGCCGTCAAGCTCATCCCCTTCATCAGCCAGCCGCGGGTCCTTGAATGGACCAGGCTGAACCTCGCCGGCAAGTAGGCGAAGATACGGATTGAACCGCCCGCCAGGGCGGATTCGACCGGCGGCGGACGCCGCCGTAATGCCAAACAAAAAGGAGGTGATACGAGATGATGATTCAAAACGCAGCATTTATTCCAGACGCCTTCCCGGCGGCTCCGGCTGGGACGGCAACAGCGGCACCCTCCGGTACCGGTGGTTTCCAGCAGATGCTCCAGGGGAAACAGGTGCAGGCCTCCTCCCAGGACAAAGCGGAAGCGAAGCAACCGGCGGCGCAAGGCAAACCCGCGAAGGAAGCCGGTGCGAAGGCCGACGCGGCGTCGCAAGCCGTCCCCCGCAAGGGAGCGGTCTCCCAGGAGGCGCAGCCGGGGGCTACGGTTGCGGCAAGGCAACGCCCGGCGCAGGATGCCTCCGACGGTGCGGTGCGGGAAGCGACCGCGGCGACCGCAGGGCCTGCGGACAAGGCGCCTTCCGAAAAGGTTGGAGCCCCGGAGGAAGCGGCAACACCCGCGCAGGACACAACTTCCGTCGACCTGGTGCGGTCGGCGCAGGACAACGTCCCGGCGGGGGGCATCCCGGAACCCAACCCGGGACTGGTCGTGGCGACGGCGCAAGTAGCGTCACACCAGGAGCAAAAGGCAGGCGTGGGCAACGCCGACGAGGCGGGCGCTCAGGCGCTCTCCAGACTGGAAGCCCTGCAGCAGCGGCTGCAGCAGCCTGGTGCCGAGGCAAAAGGTCCCCAGGCTGGGGAGCCCGAGGCGGCACAGGCGGTGAAGCCGGAAGTCGGGCAGGAAGTGAAGCAGGAAAAAACGGGAGACCGGCCCCTTATGGGTGCGGCAACCGGAGCCGAAACAGGCCAGAAGGCCGAGGCGGCGCAGCTTACCAGCGAGGAGCGGAGAGCAACGGTTATCACTCCGACAGGTGCCACAGAAAGGGCACAGGTTGAGAAGCCCCAGGCGCAGGAGGCGTCCGGGAAGGTGGCGCAGCCCAAGGAGCTTCCCGAGGCGGTCAAAACATCCGTCGTTGCCGATCAGACGGCAGCGGCAGAGCGTCTCTCCGCGCGGCAGCAAGGGGAGGGGCGGTTCGTCGCCATGCCGGTACGCGACCTTTCCGGGCAGATGGCGGAAAACGCAAAGGTGGCGGCAACTGCCGTTACCGGCGACACGGTAACCGAGGCGACGGCCCAGGCACAGGGGGACGCTGCCACGGCGGCCAAGGAAACCTCTGGCGCCGTTGACGGCGCGACACGGGAAACGACGGCACAGCAGGCAGCGGTCGAGGTCAAGGTGGCCTCCGGCGAGGGCAAGAAGGATAACGTTGCCGGCGCGGATCCGCAAACGACCCAGGCTTCCGCCGACGCCGACCCCGCGACGGGTAAGGCACAGCAGCACAGGGAGATGCGCCACGGCGAGTCGCCCGCAGGCAAGGAAGGGCGCGGAGCTGAGCAGGCCCAGCAGGCCGGCGCGGCGAAGAACTCCGGTGAAGAAGTTTCCGGCACCGGACGTGCAACACCCGCGGCAGGCAAGCTGACACCGGAAACGGGTGCGGTTCGTGAGGCTTCGGAAAGCCATGGCGGCGGGACGCAGCAAAAAGGGGAGCAGCAAAACGGGCATATGCTCGGCGCCGGGGTAGTGGCGCAGGGTAACACCGCCGACACGGTGCCTGTCGAAGCGAAACAGGCGCAGGCAAGGACTCCGCTGCACGAGAGCATACTGGCGCAGGTAAAGGAAGGGGTGGTGACCCATGACGGCAAGGGGAACGGCCAGATGAGCATCCGGCTGAACCCGGGGGAACTTGGTGAGTTGAAGATCCAGGTCCGCATGGAGAACAACCGGCTGAGCGTGGAAGTCCAGGCCGACAACCGGATGGTCAAGGACCTGCTCCTTGGCAACCTCGACTCCCTCAAGGAGGCCCTTTCCGGCAAGAATCTCACCATGGACGGTTTCAACGTCTCCACCGGCGGTGGCGGCTTCAACGCCCCGCTCAACGAGGAGCGAGGGAACCAGAAACAGCAGCAGCCCCAGAGGTTCGCCAGGGGTGCAGGGTACGACGGCCAGGACGCACCGCGAGTCAATTATCTGACTGCCGAGGTCAACAGCCTGCTCGACGTGAGATTCTAAAAAGGAGGAAGGCATGATTACCGATGCAACATCGGCGGCAAGCACCTCGCAGGCGGCGGCCGCCATGAAACAGGCAACCGGGATGAACAAGGACGACTTCCTGAAGTTGTTCGTGACCCAGCTGCAGAACCAGGATCCCCTGAATCCGCAGGACGGCACGCAGTTCATCTCCCAGCTGGCCCAGCTGACCCAGGTCGAGCAGGCATACAACACCAACACGAACCTCCAGAGCCTCTTGTCCCAGGGGAACAACGCGGGAACCCTCGCGGCGGTCTCCCTGATCGGCAAGGAGGTGGAGGCGCCCGGTTCGCAGGTGGAGCTCACCTCCGGGAGCGCTTCCGCGGTCAACTACAACCTGGCACGGAGCGCCACGACGGTCACCGTCTCGATCCTCGACGCCAACGGCAAGGTGGTGAAGACCATCGACGGCGGGGCACAGGGCATCGGGAAAAACAGCGTAAGCTGGGACGGCACCGACAACTCCGGCGCGACGCTCACCCCGGGCGCCTACAGCTTCAGCGTCTCGGCAAAGGATGCAACCGGCAACACGGTCACCAGCACGGGGCTGGTGCGCGGCAGGGTGAACGGCGTAGACATGTCCGGAACCACACCGATACTCTCCGTCGGATCGCTCAAGCTGAACCTTACGGACGTCACTTCGGTAACCGAGGGGGCCTAGGATGATCGACAACAGCATCCTCTTTCCCCAACCGATCCAGGCACCGGTAAAGCCTAACGCGAACGGGAACAAGCCCGCCGCGAAGGGAACCGGCAGCGGCACAGCGTTCGCCCAGGTCCTGGACCAGAAACTCCCGGGGCAGCCGGTAAAGCTGTCGCAGCACGCCCAGGAGCGCCTGAAATCCCGCGGCATAACCCTCTCCGACGCCGACATGAAGCAGCTGGAAGGGGCGGTGGACAGCGTGGCGCAAAAGGGTGGCAGGGAGTCCCTGATCCTGATGGGAGACGCGGCCCTCGTGGTAAGCGTCAAAAACCGGACAGTGGTCACCGCCATGGATCGTCAGGGGATGAAAGGAAACGTTTTCACCAACATCGACTCGGCAGTATTTTTCTAAACACGACAAACGAAACGGGCTGGCCCTCCAGAAGGAAAGCCCGCGGGACACCGACCGACAGAGGCGTCCCACAACCTAAGCCCAAGGAGGCAAAAAAATGAGTGTTACTTCCGCACTGTTTACCGGCGTTACCGGTCTCATCCAGAACGGCGAAGCGATGAACGTTATCGGCAACAACATCTCCAACGTCAACACCGTAGGCTTCAAGGGGGCAAGGACCCTTTTCTCCGATATGCTCTCCCAGAACGTCGGCGGGGGCTCCCAGATCGGTAAAGGCGTGCAGATGCAGGTAGTGCAGAACATGTTCAGCCAAGGCGCCACCCAGACCTCGGAGAACGTAACCGACCTCTCCGTACAGGGGAACAGCTTCTTCGCCCTGGCGCCGCCGACCGCGACGTTCCCCGTCGGCACCCAGAACTCCGCGTTTCTCTCCCGCGCCGGCGCCTTCCAGGTGGACAACAACCTGACCCTGGTGAACCCGGACGGCTACCAGGTGCTCGACACCCAGGGTAACCCGATCAAGTTCGTGAACTCCGGCACCGCGCCGACCACCGACTTCGGCAAGATCATCAGCGTCGACAACTCGGGGCTCATCACCTATCTCGCCACCGACGGCATCACCCAGAACTACTACAACACCTCCGGGGCGGTCGGTGTCCCTGCGACCGTCGCGAACTCGGCCACCGTGCAGCGTCTGGCGACGGTCACCGCTTCCGATCCGACCGCGCTCACCAAGATGGGGGGCTCGCTCTACCAGGCAACCACTGAATCCGGCGTTCCGACCACCGCCTTCTCCCTCGCCTCCAACAAGCCTAACGGTGTGAGTGAGAAGATCCTCTCCAACACCCTCGAGCAGAGCAACGTCGACATGGCGAGCGAGTTCGTCAAGATGATCATCACGCAGAGGGCCTACTCGGCCAACTCCAAGACCATCACCACCACGGACCAGATGACGCAGGAAGTCCTGCAGCTGATCCGCTAGCGAAACCGGGGGGCGCGGCGCAAGCCGCGCCCCCAATCCTTCCCCGCCCCCAATCCTTCCCCGCGTCAAAGCCGCCCCCGACGTCGTAGCTCTGACACCCGAGTCCCCCTCCGGCGCGCTCGCCCTTTCCGGGCTCCATCCCCTTCGTTTCCACTCCCGTATCCCGCATGCCGCGCGGAAATGCGCTCCCTGCATCGCGTTAGCCGCACCGGCAGCCTGAGGCAACGGCGTGCCGGTCAAAAAATTGACCCGGTTCCGGCCGCCGCATAGGGGTCCCTCATTCCCCGGCATGTCGCGATACATCGAGATACGGTGCAAGGCGCCGTAACATAAGGGTTTGCAAGCCTTTCAACCGGTGCCCTCTCGCGCCCGTGCCGTCATAACAGGCGCGGCTTCGCGGATCTGGCATCTCGGTTGCAAGGGTGTTCAACCCGAATACACCAGCTCTCGCTGTTTAAAAGGAGAACCCAGCATGGCCGAACCGGCAAAGGCCCCAGAGACCCCCGAAAAGAACAACAAGAAGCTCTTCATCATCATCGGCGCCGTTGTGGCGGTCCTCGCCATCGGCGGGGCGGCCGCCTTCTTCATGGGAGGGGGCAAGAAGGAAAAAGCTCCCGAAGGCGCAAAGGTCGAGGCGAAGACGGAAGGTGGGGAGCATGGAGCACCGGCCAAGGAAGGGGGCGAGGGGGGGGCTGCCATGGGCGGCACCATCTATCCCCTGGAGCCCTTCATCGTCAACATCTACGACGGTCAGGAACTGCGCTACCTGAAGATCAAGGTGGAGTTCGAGATGGCCAACCCCCAGGCAAAAGCCGAGCTTGACGCGAAGCTCGCACCGCTTCGGGACGCCATCCTCATCCTCCTGACCACCAAGACCATGCAGGAGATCCAGGACCTGCAGGGTAAAAACCAGCTGCGCGAACAGATCCTCGCCGCCGTTTCCAAGGTGGTGCCGCCCAGCAAGATAACCAAGGTTTATTTCACCGACTTCGTCGTGCAGTAGAGGTGCTCCCGATGGAAAAAATCCTCACGAAGGAAGAGATCGACGCCCTCGTGGCGGCCGTGTTCAGCGGGACCCTGGTCCTCGAGCGCGAGCTCCACTCGGAAAAGACCGCGCGGGTTCGCCGCACCGAATACGTGGTGCAGTAAAAGGTGTCATCGATGGAAAAACTCCTCACCAAGGAAGAGATTGACGCCCTCGTGGCGGCCGTTTTCGACGGGACCCTGGTCCCGGAGAACGAGCTTGCCAAGGAAGGGTCTCAGGCGGAGCAGTTCGACCTGCTCGACATCGAGGCTCATCGCGCCATCCCGAACCTTGACATCGTCTACGACGGTTTCATCCGCTACAACCGGGTCACCATGTCGAACCGGCTCGGGCGGATGGTGGACATCAAGAAGGAAGAGGCGGTCCCCTACAAATTCGGGGATTTCCTGAGTGTGCTTCCTTCGCCAGTCTGTATGGCGATCTACAAGATGGACCCCCTGAAGGGGGCCGCCCTCATCGCCTTCGACAGCACCCTGGTCTTCACCATCGTTGACAGCATCCTGGGCGGCTCCGGCGTTACGTCGGGGCAGGGGATGAACCGCCTGTTCACCTCGATCGAGCTCCGCCTCGTCGAGAAGATCGTCAAGGATGCCCTGGCCGACCTGGAGCGCGCATGGGCGCCGCTTTGCCCGGCGAGCATGAACCTCCTGCGCCTGGAGATGAACCCGCGCCTGGTGAACATCGTCCCTCCCGAGTATCAGGTGGTCACCATGAGCATGAAGATCCAGATCGAAGAGACGGTGGGGAACATGATCCTCGCCATCCCGTTCCTGACCATCGAGCCGATCCGCGACAAGTTAAAGCGCGGGGTGCAGATGGACATGATGGTGGTGGACCCGCTCTGGTCCTACCGCCTCTCGGAGGAACTCATGGGGGCGCCTATGGACATCTCGGTCGAGATGGGTGGGGCGACCATTTCGCTCGCCGACCTTACCGGTCTTACGGCGGGTGACGTGGTCATGCTCGACACAAGCGGCAAGGACGAGCTTGTCGTGAAGGTGGGCGGGACCAAGAAGTTTATGGGAATTGCCGGGGTAAGCGGCGGTAACAAGGCGGTACAGATCACGCGTGCCCTGACTGGAGGTGAAGATTGAGCGAAAAACTCGCTTTGGACGAACAGAAGGAAGCCCCGCAGGTGAAGAACCTGGACTTCATCATGGATATCCCGCTGCAGCTGACCGTCGAGCTCGGGCGCACCAAGCTCCTCGTGCGGGACGTTTTGCAGCTGAACCAGGGGTCGGTGGTGGAGCTCACGAAGCTTGCCGGCGAACCGCTGGACCTCTTCGTGAACTCGAAGCTCGTGGCGCGCGGCGAGGCGGTGGTGGTGAACGACAAGTTCGGCATCAGGCTCCTCGACATCGTGAGCCCGAACGAAAGGGTGGACAAGGTGCTATGAGAACGCTTGCCGCAGTAACCGCCTTGCTTTTCGCCCTCCCCGGGGCGGCGCACGCCGAAGGCGGGCCCGACTTGGTGGGGAGCATGGCCCAGATGGCGGGCTCGTTGATGCTCGTGATCGGGATCATCCTGATCCTCTATTACCTAGCCGGGCGCCTGCTGAAGATGCCGCAGGGGAACCGGGGTGGCTACATCCGGGTGGTGGAGACGAAGCACCTGGCACCTAAGAAGTCGCTCATGCTGGTGGAGGTTGGGGGAGAGTACCTGCTCCTTAGTAACAGCGGCGAGGGGGTCACCCTCATCAAGCAGGTGGAGATGCTGGAGGAGATCGAGGTGGTCCCCGAAGGCGTCGGCGGGCTGGTCGTACCGGACCGGCTCAAGGACAAGCTGGCGGCGCTCAAGGGTGTGCTCCCGCGCAGGGGTGCGCCGCTCGCACAGTTAAGGAAAAGCGGTGGATGTGCGTGAAAGCTGACAAGATCCTCGGGGTCGTTCTTCTGGCGGCCCTCTCTCTCGTTCTGGTCGCGACTGCGGGTGCCGAGCCCCTCTCCCTCCCCACGGTAAGCCTCGGGGTCGGCAAGGTGAGTAAGCCCGGCGACGTCTCCGTGGTGCTGCAGATCTTCTTCATGATGACGGTCATCTCGCTGGCGCCAAGCCTTCTGATGATGACCACCTCCTTCACCCGCATCGTCGTGGTGCTCTCCTTTCTCCGTTCGGCGCTCGGGACGCAGCAGGCCCCCTCGAACCAGATCATCGTTGGGCTGTCGCTGTTTCTCACCTTCTTCGTGATGGCGCCGGTCTGGCAGCAGGTGAACACCCAGGCGCTGCAGCCCTACAAGGCGAACACGATCACCCAGGAGGAAGCGCTCAAGCGCGGCGTGGCACCGCTTAGGAAATTCATGCTCTCCCAGGTGCGCGAGAAGGACCTGGCGCTTTTCATCAGCCTTTCAAAGCTTCCGAGGCCCCGTAACGCCGACGACATCCCGACCATGACGCTGATCCCGGCCTACATGGTGAGCGAGCTGAAGACGGCGTTCCAGATCGGGTTTCTCATCTTCATCCCGTTCCTCGTGCTGGACATGGTGGTCGCGTCGGTGCTCATGTCGATGGGTATGATGATGCTGCCGCCGGTGATGATCTCGCTACCCTTCAAGATCCTCCTCTTCGTGCTGGTGGACGGCTGGGGGCTCGTCATCGGGTCGCTGGTGAAGAGCTTCGGATAAGGAGTTAGTAATGACCCCGGAAATGGTAGTGCAACTCGGCAGGCGGAGCTTCGAGGCGGTGATCCTCCTCTCGGCGCCGCTTCTCATATGCGCCCTCGTCGTGGGCCTTCTCGTCAGTATCTTCCAGGCGGTAACCTCCATCAACGAGGCGACACTCGCCTTCGCGCCCAAGATCATCGCCGTCATGGTCGCCATGGTCGTCTTCTTCCCCTGGATGATGATGTACATGAGCGACTTCACGCGCGAGATCTACGGCATGATCGCCAACATGAGGCACTAGGTGTTCGGCTCCCTCCCCTTGAGCACCCTGGCCGACCTGATCCCCTTCGGCCTGGTCCTGGCCCGGGTGTCGGGGCTCTTCATGGCGATCCCGATTTTCGGCGCCCGCGTGGTCCCCAACCGGGTCAAGGCGGTGCTCATCTTCGCCCTGACCCTGCTCATCTTCCCGATCATCCGGCCGCAGGCGATGACCGCGGCGAACGATTCCATCTCCCTCATCCTCCTGGTGGTGCAGGAAGCGCTCATCGGGCTCACCCTCGGGGCGATCTCGCAGTTCGTCTTCGCCGCGGTGGAGCTCTGCGGCCAGCTGGTGGGGACCCAGATGGGGATCTCCATCGCAGCCCAGTTCGACCCGACCACCCAGAACAACGTCCCGACCATGGCGATCTTCCAGGGAGCGCTCACCACCCTTATCTTCCTCTCCCTGGGGGTGCACCACTTCTTCATCAGGGCGATGGTGGAGAGTTACCAGGTGATCCCGCTCGGGGCCTGGCACGTGAGCGGGGGGCTTTTGAAGTTCCTGACCCAGGCGAGCACCGGGGTCTTCGTCATCGCGATCAAGCTCGCGGCGCCGGTCTCGGTGGCCCTTTTGGCGACGACCGTGGCGCTCGGCATCGTGGCCAGGAGTTTCCCGGCCATGAACGTCTTCATGGTGAGCATGCCGCTAAACATCGGGATCGGTTTCCTCCTCCTCGGCATCTCCCTCCCCATTTTCCTCAGGGTGCTGCAGGGAAGCTTCGCCAACTTCACGGACCAGATGCACGCGCTCTTCAGGCTCCTCGCCTAAGGCCCTCCCATGTCCGACGACAAACACTCCAAAACAGAGAAACCGACAAGCAAGAAGATCTCGGACGCGAAGAGCAAGGGACAGGTCGCGCGCAGCCGCGAGATGACCTCGGCCCTCACCCTCATCGCGGCCATGATCGGTCTCTACGCGAGCTCAGGGCTCATCCTGAAGACGCTGCAGGGGACCATGAGGGACATCTTCGGCGGGCTTGCCACCATCGAGGTGACCCCGGGCGGGGTGCATCACCTGATGCTTAAGGAGTTCGGCAACCTGGCCATCATGGTCCTCCCGTTCATGCTGGTCTGCCTCATCGCCGGGATGGCGGTGGAGATCGGCCAGGGTGGGATCAACCTGAGCTCGGAGAAGCTCAAGTTCGACCTAGGGCGCCTGAACCCGGTGCAGGGGGTGTCAAGGCTCTTCAACAAGGACTCGGTCTTCGAGGTGGCGAAGTCTTTCATGAAGATGGGGATCGTGGGTTACATGGCCTACAAGATCCTCGCCGAGGAGATGGAGGGGATCGTCTTCCTGGTGGACCAGGACCTGCAGGGGATCCTGCTGTTCATAGGGCACCTTGCCTTCAAGATCGTGCTCCACACCTGCGGCGTGCTGATCCTCCTCGCGGTCCTCGACCTCGCCTTCGTGAAGTGGCGCTTCACAGAGAACCTGAAGATGACCAAGCAGGAGGTGAAGGACGAGCACAAGAACACGGAGGGGGACCCGGCCATCAAGGGGAAGCAGCGCCAGAAGGCCTTCCAGATGGCGCGCCGCCGCATGCGCCAGATCGTGCCGACCGCGGACGTCGTGGTCACCAACCCGAC
>MTLC01002741.1_pt1 | contig 12786 bp, 10 predicted proteins | sample 1982451 | NCBI WGS metagenome assembly MTLC01 (sample SAMN05710165, study PRJNA340218) | biofilm metagenome | isolation source: sample SPH anode biofilm adapted to +100 mV | place: USA | collected 2012-02-03 | reverse complement strand
TAGATGGTGAAGATCGGCAGGGGCCGCTCCACGCCCTCCGCATCCCGGTACACGTTCCGGGGATCGGCGTAGCTGGTCCCCAGGTACCGCCGGAATCGCTGGATATCCGAGGTGTCCCGCGCCTTCTGGATCTCGATGAGCACCAGCTTGCAGCTGCCGTCCTCCATGCGGACCCGGGCGGCGAAGTCCATGCGGAGGACCAGGAGGCTGGTGCCGTCCTGCCCCTTCACGGGCTCACGGGTTTCGGTGGGCACGAAGGAAAGTTCCATCACCTCCCGCCCCATGAGCGCGGAAAGCAGCATCCGCGCGATCCGCTCGTCGTCGAGGAGGAACTTGAAGACGGCATCGTAGATGGGATTGGCGACGTTCATAGGACCGGGGCACTCCTGGGAAAAGCCTAGGGAAACCCCGGGACGAAGGCCACGGAGCCGCTCATGGATTCCAGCCGAGGCGCCCATTGAGGGTTCCTCGCGGCTTCGAATGGGCAGCCGCAGATAATAGATCTTCTATTTTTATTCGGCGATCCTCGGCGTCTTCGGTGCCTCGGCGACAAGGCCCTTCGCTGGAGTTGGCCGGATTCACCGGGCAACAGGTCGGCAGCAGCAGACTTCAGGACTCTTGGGTTTACCTATGGCTACCGGAATAAGGCCTACCTCTTTCCCACGATCCGCGCAGCCTTTCCCGGAGTTCCGTGAAGAACCAAAAAATAAATCGAAAAAAGAAAATAAATCAATTACTCCGCGAGGCCATGCGGGCCAGGGAGCGCATGCCCGGGGCCAGGCCCTCCCGCAGGGTCCGGCCCCGGGTCAAGGCGTAGAACCATGAGAGCAGGCCGGTTATCTCGATCCGATGGGTCATGCGGGTGCCCATGTCGCAGGCCTCCTGGGCGTGCGTGTGGTGGATCTCGGCCAGGGGCAGCTTCACCAGGGCCGTGAACGAGGTCATGGTCTTCACCTGCGCCAGCCGGAAGGTGCGGGCGCCCTCCCCCCGGACCTTCAGGCGGCCCCGGGTCCCCGACGAGAACGGGCCCGACAGTTCGGCCTCGGTGATGCCCGTATCCCACTGGGGCCAGGCGGAGACCTCCTCCAGCTTGGCCCACACCGCCCCGGGTTCGGCCGAGGTGTCCAGGGTGTGCTCAGCATGCCAACCGACCATCGTCGCCGTTCCCCCAGCTAGTAATAGCTCATGCTGCCCATTCAATCCCAAGCTCTTTCAGCTAACCATGAATCCGGCCCGGGGGGTAAGGGGAAATCACCGCAGGTGAAAGGGAGGCCCCGACTCTGTATGTTAGAAGCTTGGAGTAGTCATGCAGCCATCAAAACGGGCCCAACTGGCCATTTTCTGCACCGTCGTCGTGGACCTCCTCGGCTTCGGAATCGTCATTCCCATCCTTCCGCTCTACGCGAAGACCCTGGCGCTGCACCCCTCGCCCTGGATGGACTGGGTGAACCACGCCCTGGGCCTCCAGGACTCGCCCTTCGTCTTCTGGGCAGGGGTGGTCCTGGTGATCCACCCCATCGCCCAGTTCATCTCCGCGCCCATCCTGGGGCGCGTGTCCGACCTGGTGGGGCGCAGGCCGGTGCTCTGGATGTCCCTCATGGGCACATGCGCGGCCTACCTCCTCATGGCCATGACGGGCCGGTTCGAATGGGTGCTGGCGGCCCGGGTCCTGGACGGCGTGACCGGCGGCAACATCTCCGTGGCCCAGGCGGCCATGGCGGATTCCTCCTCGCCCCAGGAGCGGTCCAAGGCCTTGGGCATCATCGGGGCGGCCTTCGGCCTGGGCTTCGTCCTGGGGCCCGCCCTGGCCGGGATCCTCTCCGGTTCCGCCCTGGGCAAGACCCTGCTCGCGACCCATGGCTGGCACCTGCCCTTCTTCGTGGCCGCGGGCATGAGCTTTCTCGCGTCCCTGCTGGTCCTCATCTGGCTGCCGGAGACCCTGACCCCCGAGGCGAGGCTCCACGCCCGCAAGGTCCAGAGCCGCGGCCACGCCCTGGTGCACGCCCTGAAGCGCCCCGGCATGCCCCAGATCCTTCTCATCGCCTTCCTGGCCATGACCGGCTTCGCCATGATGGAAGGCACCTACGCCCTCCTCTGCGCCAAGCGGTTCAACTTCAGCCAGCGGGGGGTGGGCTACCTCTTCGCGTTCGTGGGCATTCTCATCGTCATCTACCAGGGCGGCCTGGTGCGGGTCGTGGCCAAGCGCATCCCCGAGCGGGTCGCGCAGCTGGCGGGCCTGGCCTTGATGGCCTGCAGCCTGCCCCTGATCCCCTACGCCCCCTGGGAGGCGCCCTTCCTGCTGGTGATGGTCCCCCTGGTGTGGGGCTCGGGCATGAACCAGACCGCCACTTCGGCCCTGGCCAGCCAGATCACGCCCAAGGACGAGCAGGGCGGCCTTTTCGGCGTCATCACATCCATTTCCACCATCGGAAGGATCGTGGGTCCGCTCCTGGGCACCTACACCTTCGCCAAGTTCGGCTTCGCGGCACCCTACTGGGTGGCGGCGGGATGCATGGCGCTTGGCCTCGTGGTGGCCATCGGGCTCCTCCGCACGCCCGCGCCTCAGCCCGAGGAAGATCCCATCTGAAACTTCCAACGGAGAATGCATGACCTGCCTGAACGGAAACGACCTTGACGCACGCGTCCTGAGGGGCATCGCCCGGGGGGCCGCGGTCACCCTGGACGAGAAGGCCCTGGCCCGGGTGGCCGAGAACCGGAAGGTGATCCAGCGGATCCTGGACGAGGGGAGGACGGTCTACGGCATCAACACCGGCTTCGGCCAGTTCGCCACCGTGGTGATCCCCCCCGCGCAGCTCGCCCAGCTCCAGCTCAACCTCGTGCGCAGCCACGCCGCGGGCGTGGGCGAGCCCCTGCCCAAGGACCAGACCCGGGCGCTCATGGCCGCGCGCATCAACTGCCTGCTCAAGGGCCACTCGGGCATCCGCCCCGAACCCATCCGCCTCCTGGCGGCCTGCCTCAACCGGGACGTGCTCCCCGTGGTGCCCAGCCAGGGCAGCGTCGGGGCCTCCGGCGACCTGGCCCCCCTGGCGCACATGGCCCTCCTGCTGGTGGGCGAAGGCCTGGCCTGGGACGGCACCGCCCACATCCCCGGCGGCAAGGCCCTGGCCAAGGCCGGCCTCCAGCCCATCACCCTGGAGCCCAAGGAGGGCCTCGCCCTCATCAACGGCACCCAGCTCATCACCGCCATCGGCAACCTGGCCGTGGCCCGGCTCATGGACCTGGTGCCCCTGGCCGACGAGATTGCGGCCCTGAGCCTGGAAGCCCTGCGCGGGACCCGGGCCCCCTACGACCCCCGCATCCACCAGGCCCGGCCCCATCCCGGCCAGATCCAGACCGCGGCCCACATGCTGGAGATCCTGGGCGAGACCAGCGAGATCGCCGAAAGCCACAAGGACTGCGCCCGGGTCCAGGACGCTTACTCCCTGCGGTGCATCCCCCAGGTGCACGGGGTGACCCGGGACGCCCTGCAGTTCGCCGGGGACATCCTCAAGCGCGAGCTCAACAGCGCCACCGACAACCCGATGATCTTCACCGAGACCCAGGAGAGCCGCAGCGGCGGCAACTTCCACGGCCAGTACCCGGCCTTCGCCTGCGACCTGCTGGCCATCGCCGCCTGCGACCTGGCCAGCATCTCCGAAAGGCGGCAGGAGCGGCTCGTGAACCCCGCCTACTCCGACCTGCCCGCCTTCCTCACCCGGGAAGGGGGCCTGGAATCGGGCTTCATGATGGCCCACGTCACCTCCGCCGCCCTGGTGTCGGAGATGAAGGGCCTGGCCAACCCCGCCTGCGTGGACACCATTCCCACCAGCGCCGGCAAGGAGGACCACGTGAGCATGGGCCCCATCGCCGCCCGCAAGCTCATGCGGGCCGTGGACGCCCTGGAGCAGGTGCTGGCCCTGGAGGCCCGCATGGCCCTGGAAGGGGTCCGCATCCTGGGGATGGCCCCCGCCAAGGGACTCGCCCCGCTGGTGGAGCGCCTCGCCTCGGCCTGCCCCCCCTGGAACGACCGGCCCATGTACGAGGAGATTGCGCACGCGGCTGACGCTTTGCGCGTGCATGTGGGAGAATGACCGCCATGATCCCCTGGCGAGAGCGGTGCGAGGAGGCCCTGGGGGCCCAGACCCGGGCGGACGCCATCCGCTTCTGGGGGGCCTCCCGGGGCTCCAGGCCCATCTTCGACTACCGCTTCGAACACACCCTTGCGGTGGTGAAGATCGCCAGGTGGCTGGCCCCCCTGGCGGGGGCCGACCCGGAGACGGTGGAATGCGCGGCGTGGCTCCATGACTGCCGCAAGGTGCTCAACGACCCCCGCACCCGGGACCACCACGCCCAGGAGGCCAGCGACGCCGTGGCCGGCATCCTCGCGGACACGGACTTCCCCCCGGGGAAGATCCCCGCGGTCCGCCACGCCATCGAGCACCACGTTGGCCTCAAGCTCACCCGGCGGCTCGAGCCCGCCGAGACGGCCTGCCTCTGGGACGCGGACAAGCTCAGCAAGCTCGGCGCCGCGAGCCTCGTGCACTACAACTGCATCTCGGGCGCCTTCGACGCCGTGGAGACCTCCGGCATCCTCGCCCGGGGTCAGCACTGGCTGGGCCTGGCCCGCGGCATCGCCGGCAGCATGAACACCGAGGCCGGGCGCGCGGAGGCCCTGCGCCGCCTGGCCTTCCTCGAGGTGTACTACGAACAGCTCCGCCGCGAGTGGAGCGATCCCATGGAGCCCTCCACGCCATGAGCGACTTCCAGGAACTCCTCCAGACCCTCCAGATGGCCCTGAAGACGCGGCTGATGTACACGGCGGCGCACCCCCGGGCCAAGGGGGCCATGGAGGCCCTGACGATGCTCATCGAGGACTGGCTGGAGGCGGGGCCAACGCTCCACATCGCCACCTCCGGGGGCCGGATGTTCGTGGACGGCCAGCCCTTCGAGGGCCAGGGCATCCACCTTTCGAGCACCGCCAAGCTCCTGTCGGAGCGCCAGATCTCGGGGATCATCTTCGCCCGGGGGATCGAGGCCTGGGAGGTGGAGGAACTCCTGGAGCTGCTCATCCTCAAGCCCGCGCGCATCGAGGAGATGGGCGGCGCGACCCGGATCATCGCGGACAAGAACCTGCCCCACGTCCAGATGGGCCAGGTGCAGTACCGGGAGGTTCGCGAAGGCGAAGGCGGGGCCCACTCCGACGCGGGCCCGGCCATGCGGCCCCTGACGATCCCCGTGGGCGCCCAGCCCCAGCCCGAGCCCGCACCCAAGCCCATTCCCGCGCCCACCCTGGACGCCCTCCAGGCCATGATCGAGCAGTGGCGCCACGAATTCCGCAAGCTCCAGGAAGAGAAGATGGCCGTCCTGGGCGGCCAGGGCACCGGCGCTCCCGGCGCCGGCCCCGGATCCCCGGGCTTCGGCGGCCCTGGCCTGGGCGCCCCCGGCTTCGGCGGCCCCGGCACCCAGGAGTTCGGATCGGGCGGCCCCGGCCCCGGCGGCATCGGTCCGGGGGGCCCCGGCACCGACGGCCCCGAGTCCGCCGGCGACGGGGGCACCGCTCCCGAGGCCGCCGCGGACCTGGCCTTCCTGGAGAAGAGCGGCCCCACGGACCTCTCGTTCCTGGCGGGCTCGCTTTCCAGCCTGGGATTCGGGGAGGGCTTCCCCAGCGCCCAGCAGATGGAAGGCCTGCGCACGGCCCTGAAGGAGCTGCCGCCGGGGGTCCTCCTGTCGGTGGTGGCCGGCCTGGACACCCTGCCCCATTCCCCCGCGGGCCTCCGCATGGCCTTCCAGGCCCTCGCGCCCGAGGTCTTCGCCCACGCCACCGCCACCCTCCTGGCCCAGGGGGCCGGCCAGGGCGACACGTGGGACGCCCTCAAGGACCACCTCCACGGGATCCTCCAGGGGTCCCCCTCCTTCCAGGGTCTCCTGGCGGCCCTGGAGACCGAGCTGCGCAACCGCGGGCTCGGCCTGGAGAACCTCCACGACCTGGTGTCCCGCATGGACTGGGAGACCATGGGCGTGGACGAGCAGCTCCGGCTCGTGACCGACCACGACCACCTCTGGAAGCTCAGCCTCGACCAGCGGCTGCGGTTCCTGCGCAGGCTCCTGGACGAGGGCCGCCTGGACACCTTCGCGGGCGTGCTCGACATGGTGATCCGCGCCCTCGCCGGCGACGACGCCCACCTCCGGGAAATGGCCGCCCGCACCCTGGGGGGGGTGGCGAAATGGCTGGCGGTTCCGGGCATCCCGCCCGAATGCGAGCTTCCCCTCCTGGGCGGGCTCACGGGCCACTTCGGCTCCGAACGCATGCCCCGGATCCACCACGTCACCACCGAGGCCCTGGGCACGGCCCTGGACGAGATGGTCCAGCGCGGCGAGCCCGGCCACGCCCACGCCCTCCTCCTGGAGTTGGACGCCCTGGTCATGTTCCTGGAATCCAAGGAACCCTGGCGCACCGACGCCCTGGCTTCGCTCTGGGACCGGCTGGCCCGGCCCGAATCCCTCGCGCGGGTGATGGAGCTGGTGCACACCTCCAACCCCGAGACCCTGCTCAACGAGATGATCCCCTACCTGGAGAAGGTGGGCATGCCCGCCGCCCAGGCCCTGGTGGAGGTGCTGGGCGAGGAGCAGGACCGCAAGCGCCGCGCCCGGCTCATGGAGGTCATCCGGGGCCTGGGCGACCTCGCCCTGCCCGCGGTCGTGGCGTCCCTGGAATCCCCCAAGTGGTTCCTGGTGCGCAACACCCTCAACCTCATGGCCGACATGGGTGACGTGGCGGCCCTCAAGCCCGCCGAGGCCTGCCTGAAGCACCGGGACGTGCGGGTGCGGTGCGCGGCGGTGCGCACCGCCTGGAAGGTGGGGGGCCCCGCGGCCATGCCCGCCCTCATCGAGGCCTTCACCCAGGCGGACCCGGACACCATGCTGGAGATCATGTTCGCCTTCGGCCAGGTCCGCTCCGCGGCGGCCGTCCCCACCCTGGGCGCCTTCGCCACCGACCACCGCATGCCCGAGAAGCTTCGCGCCCGGGCAGCCGAGGTGATGGGCACCATCGGGGACCCCTCCGCCCAGCCCTTCCTGGAGGAACTGGTGCGCCGCCGCGGACGGATCTTCACCACCGCCGAGCCCACGGAAATCCGCGTCGCGGCCTGCCGGGCCCTGGCCGCCCTGGGCACCCCGGTGGCCCTGGGCTCCCTGCGCGCCCTGGTGGCCAAGGAGCCCCGGAACAACGACCGCCCCCTCCTGCAGCAGGTCCTCGAGCAGAGCCTCCGGTGACCGTCCTGCCCGAGCCCCAGCAGCTGATGGAGGCCTTCGCGGCCTTCACGGCGGCCTCGGAACAGCTCCAGCAGCGCTACGAGTCCCTCCAGGACCAGCTCGGGCAACTGGGCAACGAGCTCCAGACCGTGCTCGAGACCGTCCCCTACGCCATCTGGGTGGTGGGCCCGGGCGGGGAGCTGCGCTTCACCAACCGCAACCGGGGCCTCGGGGGCGCCTTCCTGGACGGGCCCAACCCCTGGGAGCCCGGGGCGCCGCTGGGCCTCCGGCGGTTCAAGGGGGACGACGGCCAGGACCGGTACATGGAGCAGGAGAGCCGGCCCACGGACACCGGCCAGATCATCAGCCTCCGGGACGTCACGGAGGCCCACCTGAGGGCAGAACAGGCCAGCCGCGAGGAGCGGCTCCAGGCCATGGGCCTCATGGCCGCCGAACTGGCCCATGAGATCCGGAACCCCCTGGGCAGCCTCTCGCTCTTCGCGGGAATGCTGGTGGAGGACCTGGGCCACATGCCCGCCCAGGCCGAACTCGCCCACCACATCCAGGACAGCGTGCGGCGCCTGAACACCCTGGTGGCCAACACCCTCACTTTCAGCCGGGACATCAGCCCCAAGCCCAGGACCTTCGCCCTGGCCGAATTCTGGGAGACCGTCCGCAAGGGCACGAACCTGCCCGAGGAGGTGGCGTGGGAGAACCGGATACCCCAGGCCGCCACCTGGCACGCCGACCCGGACCTCCTGCGCCAGGTGGCCGTGAACCTCCTCCAGAACGGCCTTCGGGCCCTGGACGGGCGCCCCTCGCCCCGGCTGGACCTGTTCGCGGTGCGGGAGAACGTGGGGGGCAGGCCCCACTGGCGGCTGACCCTGGAGGACAACGGGTGCGGCATCGCCGCCGACGCCCTGGCCCGCATCTTCGACCCCTTCTACACCACCTTCGGGGGCGGCACGGGACTGGGCCTGGCGGTGAGCCACCGGATCCTCATGGCCCATTCGGGCCTGATGAACATCGAAAGCAGCCTCGACCGGGGCACCAAGGTCCATCTAAGGCTCCCGGCCGGAGCCTGATTGTGGCACCATGGTCAGTTCGGAGGCTTCATGTCGCTTCACATGATCGGACCCGGGAAAAATTCGCCCGAGATCGTCAACGCGGTCGTTGAAATACCCTATGGTTCGCGAGTCAAATACGAGATCGACCACGTCACCAGCCTCGTGAAGGTCGACCGGGTGCTCTACTCCCCCATCCACTACCCCGCCGAATACGGCTTCATCCCCCACACCCTGGCCCCCGACGGGGATCCCTGCGACATCCTCGTGCTCATCGTGGGCGCCACCTACCCGGGCGTGATCATCGAGGCCAAGCCCATCGGCATCCTCCGCATGTCCGACGACATGGGCCAGGACGACAAGATCCTCAGCGTGGCCGCCACGGATCCCAACTACATGCACGTGAATTCCCTCGCGGACCTTCCCCCCCACCTCCTGCGCGAGGTGGAGCACTTCTTCCTCACCTACAAGAACCTCGAATCCAAGGATGTCACCAGCGGAGGTTGGGCCGGCAAGACCGAAGCGCTGGCCTTCATCGAGGAGTGCATCCAGGCTTACCGACACTAGGCCAAAGGGCTGGCGCCCCGCGGCCCCCTTCCCCAAGGAGGCTCGTGCATGGGTCTGATCTGCTTCGATCTCGACGGCACCCTGGTGGACCCCCTCAGGGCCATGGTTCACTGCATCGAATTGACTTGCCGGCAGCTGGACCTCCAGCCCCCCGCGCGGGACGTGGTCAGGCGCTTCATCGGCTTCGGGCCCGGGGAGCTCTTCGCGTCCCTGCCCGGCCTGGCGGACCCGGCGCGCCTGGACGAAGCCATCGCCCGGTACTGGACCCATTTCGAGGACTCCGGCATCCCCAAGCACCGGGTGTACGAGGGCATCCCCCTGATGCTCACCCGCCTGCGCCGCCAGGGCCACAGCCTCTTCCTGGTCACCGTCAAGCCCACCCGCTACGCCCGCCGCGTGCTCCACGAGTTCGACCTGCTGCTCTGCTTCGACGAGGTCTTCGGCACCGCACCCAAGGACCGCTACAAATCCAAGGGCGAGGTCCTCACCCAGCTCCGCCTCCAGGGCGTGGTGAAGCCCGGCGGCTACATGGTCGGCGACCGGGCCGACGACATGGCCTCCGGGAAGGCCAACGGCCTCATCCCCCTGGGCGTCACCTACGGCTTCGGCACCGGGTCGGAACTCATGGACGCCGGGGCGGACAAGCTGTTCGGCACGCCCACCGCCCTGGACGACTGGTTCAAGACCGCGCTTCCGGGTTCGGAGATCCACGACGCGTTTTCGAAGTCGGAATGAACCAACTCGGTCGCCCAGCCGAAATTGCAGGCTAAATTTCGCCCGGTTTGCTGGCCGGACACGATTGTTGAGACCCGCTCGCTCCGGACTTCAGGCACACCTTGCGCCCGGGCTCCCCGGGGTCCAGGATTTTGGTTGCCTTTGGACCGCCGTGACGAAAAGATGGCATCAACCATTTCCTTCAAAAGCCAAACCAAGGAGATACCCGTGCCAAAGCCCCAATCAGCCCCTCGTGTTGCGGCCATCGTCGGGCCGTACATGTCCGGGAAGACCACCCTTCTCGAAAGCCTCCTCTTCGCCGCCAACGCCATCCCCAGGAAGGGGACCGTCAAGGAGGGCAACACCGTCGGCGATGCATCCGTCGAGGCCAAGGCGCGCCAGATGAGCGTCGAGGCCTCGGTCGCCACCGCCACCTACCTGGGCGAGACCTGGACCTTCATCGACTGCCCGGGCTCCGTCGAGTTCAGCCAGGAGAGCATCAACGCCCTCATGGTGGCCGACGCCGCCGTGGTGGTCTGCGAGGCCGATCCCACCCGCGCGCCCATGGCCGCCCCCATCCTCAAGCTGCTTGACGACCACAACATCCCCCACACGATCTTCCTCAACAAGGTGGACAGCCTCACGGACCCGGGCAAGATCGCCGAGACCCTGCGCGCCCTGCAGCCCATGAGCCCCCATCCCCTCGTCCTGCGCGAATATCCCATCCACGCCGGCAGCTTCATCACCGGGTACGAGGAGCTGAGCATGGAGCGGGCCTTCAAGGCCAACCCTGGCCACCCCTCCGACGAGATCCCCATTCCCGATTCCATCAAGGACGAGGCCATGGCGGCCCGCCAGGAGATGCTGGAAGCCATCAGCACCCTGGACGACGCCCTCATGGAGAAGCTCCTTGAGGAGCAGGTGCCCTCCCGCGAGGAGGTGTTCGCCACCCTCACCCGGGGCTTCCGGGGCGACCAGATCGTGCCCGTGCTGCTGGGTTCCGCCGACAAGGACCTGGGCGTGCGCCGCCTCCTCAAGCTCCTGCGCCACGAGGGCCCCGAACCCGCCGCCACCGCGGCGCGCCTGGGCATCCCCGAAGGCAAGGACGTCCTGGTCCAGGTGTGGAAGACCCTCAACGCCCAGCACGTGGGCAAGCTCTCCCTGGCCCGCGTTTGGCGCGGGGAGGTGACCGAGGGCATGTCCTTCGCCATCGGCCGCCCCAGCTCCCTCACCAAGCCCTTCGGCGCCAAGCAGGAGAAGGTCACCCGGGCCGGGGCCGGCGAGATCGTGGCCCTGGGCCGCATGGAGACCGTCAAGACCGGCGACTGCCTCACGGCCGGCGCCGCGGTGGAACTGCCCTGGCCCGATCCCATCCAGCCCATGACGGCCCTGGCGGTGCGCTGCGCCAAGAGCGGCGACGAGGTGAAGCTCTCCACCGCCATCCAGAAGCTCGTGGACGAGGATCCCTCCTTCACCATCGAGCAGAACGCCGAGACCCAGGAGCGCGTGATCTGGGGCCAGGGCGAGATCCACCTGAAGGTGGGCCTGGACCGCATCCGGCGCTGGGGCGTGGAAGTGACCTTCGCCCAGCCCACCATCCCCTACCGCGAGACCATCCGCAAGCCGGTCAAGCAGCACGGGCGCTACAAGCACCAGTCCGGCGGCCACGGCGCCTTCGGCGACGTGCACATCGAGTTCAAGCCCCGCCAGCGCGGCGAGGGCCTGAAGTTCTCCGACACCATCGTCGGCGGCGTCATTCCCAAGAACTACATCCCCGCCGTGGAGAACGGGTTCCACGAATTCGCCAAGCAGGGCCCCCTGGGCTTCCCCATGGTCGACGTGGAGGCGGTGCTCTTCTTCGGATCCTTCCACACCGTCGATTCGAGCGAAATGGCCTTCAAGGCCGCCACCCGCGTGGCCATGAACGAGGGCCTGCCCCAGTGCAGCCCCGTGCTGCTCGAGCCCATTCTCGAGATCCACATCTCGGTGCCCTCCGAGCACACCTCCAAGGCCCAGAAGATCATCACCAGCCACCGCGCCGGCCAGATCCTGGGCTTCGACGCCAAGCCCGGATGGGAAGGCTGGGACGTGGTGGACGGCTACCTGCCCCAGTCCGAGCTCCAGGGCATCATCGTCGAGCTGCGCAGCCAGACCCAGGGCGTGGGATCGTTCACCTGGGCCTTCCACCACCTGCAGGAACTGGAAGGCCGCGACGCCGACAAGGTCGTCGAGGCCCGCAAGAAGGCCCTGGCCGAGGCCTGAGCCCAAGGCGTTTCCGGAACGGGAGGGACCTCGCGGTCCCTCCCGTTTTGGCATAGGCTGGAGACATGCTGCGCATCGAATGCATTGCCATCGGCTCGGAACTCCTCACCACCTCCCGGATGGACACCAATTCGGTCTGGCTCGCCGAAAGGCTCGGGGAGCTGGGTCTGGCCTTCCACCGCAAGACCGCCGTGGGGGATTCCCGCCACGACCTCCTCCAGCTCTTCAGGGAGGCCCTGGACCGGTCGGACCTGATCCTCTGCACCGGCGGCCTGGGGCCCACCTTCGACGACTTCACCAAGGAGGTGTGGGCCGAGGCGCTGGACGCGCCCCTGGTGGAGGACCTCGCCTCCCGCCATGCCATCCTGGACTTCTACGCCAGCCGGAACCGCACCCCCGCCGCCTCCAACTTCAAGCAGGCCCTCATCCCCCTGGGCGCCGAGGCCCTGCAGAATCCCGCCGGCACGGCGCCCGGGGTGCGCTGGGAGAACCCGCCCGGTTATCCGGGCCGCACCATCATCCTCTTCCCCGGCGTGCCCCGGGAGATGAAGCTCATGTGGCACAACCACGTGGCCGCGGGCCTCGAGCGCTTCCGGGGCACGGCCACCTCCACCCTGCGCATGGTCTTCGGGTCCGTGCCCGAGAGCACCCTGGAGGAGCGGGTGCGTCCCCTGCGCCTCAAGCACGCCGCCCTGGACTGGACCATCCTCGCCGGGCTGCACCACGTCGAACTGCTGGCCCGCGGCGGCGACCCCGCTGCCCTGGCCGAGGCGGAGGCCGATTTCCGCCGGGACCACCCCCTGGACCTGGCCTTCGTGGGCCCCGAGGGGGGCATCGAGGATGCGACCCTCGCCCTGCTGGAGGCCGGCGGGGCCACCCTGGCCGTGGCCGAGAGCATGACCGGCGGGAACCTGGCCGCGCGCCTCAC
>MTLC01001116.1_pt1 | contig 12792 bp, 13 predicted proteins | sample 1982451 | NCBI WGS metagenome assembly MTLC01 (sample SAMN05710165, study PRJNA340218) | biofilm metagenome | isolation source: sample SPH anode biofilm adapted to +100 mV | place: USA | collected 2012-02-03 | reverse complement strand
CTCCCTATCCTCTCCCTATCCTCTCCCTATCCTCTCCCTATCCTCTCCCTGTCCTCTCCCTGTAAACTCGTGTAAGATAAGAACACTATAGGTAGAGGATATAGAGGGGACATTGAGAAGATATTGAGAAGATGTCGTGAAGATGTCGAGAGGATATTGATGAACAGGAGTTGGAGTTGAGAGGAACGGGAGTGGAACGTGACAAGTTTGAGGGAAGCAGGGAAGCAGGGAAAGAGAGGCACAAATACTGCTGGAAGAGGAATTTCGTGTTTTTCGTGGTTAAAAAGGATTAAAGAACCACGTCTAACCTATTTGGTGTTATCTGATGAAATATGAACAAAGTGGTATTTAGAATAACCTATTCCTTCTGTTTGGCTTGTTTTGCAAAATAAGCCTCTACGAGGGCGGCTTTTGCTTGACCAATGGTATTAGCCATCTCTTCTGGATTAGCCTCTCTGATGCGCTTAATAGAGCGAAATTTGGATAATAACAGGGTGGCAGTCTGTGGTCCAATACCAGGTATTTCGGTTAGCTCGGTTTTAATAGTTCCTTTTTCTCTTCTTTTTCTATGGTGAGTGATTCCAAATCGGTGTGCTTCATCGCGAAGCTGCTGGATTATTCTGAGGGTCTCTGATTTTTTGTCGATATAAAGGGGAATGGAGTCTTCAGGGAAGTAGATCTCTTCAAGTCTTTTAGCTATTCCAATGATAGTAATCTTGCCTCTTAGCCCAATTTTCTCAAGTGCACCTACTGCACTCGATAATTGGCCTTTCCCGCCATCCACAATGATTAGTTGTGGCAGAGGTTTTTGTTCATCTAAAAGTCGGGAATACCTTCGTGTAATGATCTCCTCCATTGAAGCAAAATCGTTAGGCCCCTCAACGGTTTTGATATTAAAGTGTCGATACTCCTTTTTATCCGGTTTTGCATTCTTAAAGACCACCATTGAGGCTACAGGGTATGATCCTTGGGTATTTGAGTTATCAAAACACTCGATATGATCAGGTGCAACCGGCATTCTTAGATCACTCTGCATCTGTTTTATGATTCTTTTACCATGTCGGTCAGGATCCACCAGATCTTTTTGTTTCTCCTGTTCTAACCTAAAGTATTTGGCATTTCTCTCTGAGAGCTCTAAAAGGCTTTTTTTATCTCCGCGTTGTGGTACGGTTAGTGTTATACCGGGAAGCTCTGTTTCTGGTTGAAATGGGAGAATAACCTCGGTTGAAGTACTCTCAAAACGGCGTCTCAGCTCTGTCACTGCAAGCATGAGCAGCTCTTCATCACTCTCTTCCAGCTTCTTTTTTAACTCCAAAGTATAGGCCTGAATGACTGCGCCGGCTTCCACCTTTAAATAGTTTATAAAAGCCGATTTCTCGTCGGAAAGAATTGAGAAGACATCAACATTTGATATAAGGGGGTTAACAACTACCGACTTTGCCTGATAGCTTTCCAATCGCTCAATCTTCTCTTTAATATACTGAGCTTTTTCAAACTCCATCTTTTCGGCATAAGCCATCATCTCCTCTTTGAGTTGGGCTTTAACCCCAGCGATATTCCCTTTTATAATCTCTCTTGCGGCACGAACAAGACCAGCATAGTTATCCTTACTTTGTAAGCCCTGGCATGGGCCGAGGCACTTCCCAATGTGATATTGAAGACAGACCTTATACTTCCCCTCATCGATATACTTTTGTGCCAGATTGAGGGCGCAGTTTCGTAAGGGATAGGTTTGGTGTACCAACTCCAATAGCGTATGCATGCTCTTTACAGAGGCAAAAGGACCAAAATACTCTGAGCCATCCTTGATTTTATTACGGGTATAGAAGATTCTTGGGAATGGCTCTTTCTTCAAAATAATCCATGGGTAAGTTTTGTCATCTTTAAGCAAGATGTTGTACCGGGGTTGAAACTCCTTGATGAGGTTGTTTTCCAACAAAAGTGCCTCTCCCTCGCTATTGGTAACGATAAACCGTATATCTCTGATTCGTTTGACAAGTACCTGAACTTTCCCGCTTTGTGTTTGGTCTTTATTAAAATAGGAGGAGACTCTTTTTTTAAGATCTTTCGCTTTACCAACATAGATGATCTTTCCATCGGCATCGAAATATTGGTAAACTCCCGGCTTATTTGGGAGCACCTTTACGATGTTACTTAGTTTCTCAGAAAAATCGGACAGTGCCATGTTGGATTAGTGGATTTTATGATTATCCCTTGTACTGATACTTAGTTTTTGGACATGTGGTTCCAGCCTTGAGCTTTCAGTGGAATCGATGCACCATCATTCGAGATTAAATTGTTACCAGCTGAGGCTTCCGTGATGTGCCCAATGACAGAGATTTCAGGGATTTCTTTAACCTTTTCGTAATCAGCAAGGCTTATAGTGAATAACAATTCATAGTCCTCACCGCCATTGAGTGCAGCAATCGAAGGGATGATATTAAACTCTTCTGCCAGAGAAACTGTTGAGGGGTCAATAGGGATCTTATCTTCATAAATGGTTGCACCGCAGCCTGACTCGGTGGTAATATGGATTATCTCAGATGCCAATCCGTCACTGATATCAATCATTGATGTTGGTTTTATCTGGTGAACCTCTAATAGCTTAATAATATCTTTTCTGGCAGATGGCTTTAATTGTCTTTCAAGAGGGTAGGGGTGCCCCGACAGATCGGGTTGCATATTGGGATTCGCAAGGAACTCATTCTTTTCACGTTCAAGAAGTAGAAGTCCCATATAGGCTGCCCCAAGATCACCACTTACACATAAAAGATCGTTTTGTTTGGCTCCATTTCTGTAGCAGACCTTCTCTTTCTGAGCATCGCCAATCACTGTGATACTTATAAATAGACCCGATGCACTTGAAGTGGTATCCCCGCCAACCAGATCTACAGAGTGCTCTTTACAAGCCTGCAAGATACCCTCATAGATTTCTTCAAGAGCTTCAACAGGAAAACGATTTGAAACCGATAGACCGATCACCATTTGGCGAGGTGTGCCATTCATTGCATAGATATCCGAGAAGTTAACTATAGCCGACTTATATCCAAGATGTTTTAAAGGAACGTATCTTAGGTCAAAATGAATTCCTTCGTTAAGTTGATCCGTCGTAACCAGGGTAACCCGGTCACCAGCATCAATTACAGCTGCATCATCGCCTACCCCTTTCAGGGTTGATGGCTGAACTAAGTTTATATTTTTGGTTAGTCTGTCAATCAGTCCGAACTCCCCTAATTGAGACAACTCGGTTCTCTTTTCAGCATTTGAATCTGTCATCGATCTTTTTTTTGCAAAAATAGCATCTGTAATCCAAATCTACAGAAATAGTATAGAATTGTGCAGATAATTCAGGTATAGGAGAACCTAAATTGATTTTCTTTGTTGTAGTATAACCCTTTGAAAAGGGGAGAATCATTAACTTTGTACACTTTGTTTTAATTAAATCTAAATAAACACGAGATGGCCGACGATACCAGGAATATCCTTGATGAGGTTACCGGCAAAGAATATAAATATGGTTTTGTAACTGAAATTGATACCGAGTTTGCTCCTCCTGGATTGAATGAGGATATTATTCGATTTATTTCAGAGAAGAAGGAGGAACCTGAGTTTATGTTAGAGTTCCGGTTGAATGCCTACCGAAGGTGGCTCGAAATGAAGAGTCCGGAGTGGGCACACTTGAATATCCCCCCAATAGATTTTCAGTCGATAATATATTATGCGGCTCCGAAAGCCAAGAAGGAGCTACAGAGCCTGGATGAAGTTGATCCTGAGCTTTTGAAGACCTTTGAGAAGTTAGGTATCTCGCTTGAAGAACAGAAGCATCTTGCGGGAGTTGCTGTGGATGCTGTTATGGACTCTGTGTCTGTCAAGACTACCTTTAGCGACACGCTAGCAAAGCATGGTATAATTTTCTGTTCGTTTAGTGAGGCGGTAAAGAATCACCCTGAATTAGTTAAGCAGTATATGGGGTCAGTTGTCGCCTCTGGAGATAACTATTTTGCGGCTCTTAATTCGGCTGTTTTCTCAGATGGCTCATTTGTATATATCCCGAAAGGGGTAAGATGCCCGATTGAACTATCGACATACTTTAGGATAAATGCAAAGAACACCGGTCAGTTTGAGCGTACTTTGATTATTGCCGATGAGGGTGCTTATGTTAGTTATATGGAGGGTTGTACTGCTCCTCAACGTGATGAGAACCAGTTGCATGCTGCAATAGTCGAGATTATTGCCCTTAAAGATGCTGAGGTTAAGTACTCTACTGTTCAGAACTGGTATCCGGGAAACAAAGATGGAGAGGGGGGTATTTATAACTTCGTGACCAAACGCGGAATCTGTAAGGGTAATAACTCGAAGATTTCTTGGACTCAGGTTGAGACAGGGTCGGCGATTACCTGGAAATACCCCAGTTGTATTCTACAAGGAGATAACTCCGTAGGCGAGTTTTATTCGGTGGCCGTGACTAATAATCATCAACAGGCCGATACCGGAACCAAAATGATCCATATTGGTAAAAACACCCGCTCAACAATTATATCGAAAGGGATATCAGCCGGATTAAGTAATAATAGCTATCGTGGGTTGGTTAAAGTTACTAAAAGGGCCGAGGGCTCAAGGAACTTCTCGCAATGTGACTCTCTGTTGCTGGGCGATAAGTGTGGGGCTCATACCTTCCCTTATATTCAAACAGAAAATAAATCCAGTATTGTTGAACATGAGGCAACTACGTCAAAGATTTCTGACGATCAGTTGTTTTATTGTCAGCAACGCGGCATAGATGCTGAATCGGCGATTGGATTGATCGTAAATGGATATGCTCGTGAGGTACTAAGTAAGCTGCCAATGGAATTTGCCGTTGAGGCGCAGAAGTTGCTTTCTATTTCACTTGAAGGAAGTGTAGGTTAATAGGTTAAACGAAAAAAATTACAACTAGATATGTTGTTACAAATAAAGAATCTTCACGCTCAAATAAACGGAAAAGAGATACTTAAGGGCGTGAACCTTGAAGTAAAAGCCGGTGAAGTGCATGCCATAATGGGTCCTAATGGTACAGGAAAAAGTACATTAGCCTCAGTAATTGCCGGTCGTGAGGTATTTGAAGTGACTGCCGGCGAGGTGTTATACAACGGTAAAAACCTGTTGGAGATGCCGGTTGAACAACGTGCCCGTGAAGGGATATTCTTAGGTTTTCAATATCCGGTAGAGATACCCGGTGTAAGTATCACCAACTTCATGCGCACTGCTCTCAATGAAGTGAGGAAATATCACGGACAGGAGCCTCTGTCGGGCGCTGCATTTCTTGCCCGGATGGAGGAGAAGAAGAAATTAGTTGAAATTCAATCCAAGTTGACAAATAGAAGCGTTAATGAAGGGTTTTCTGGCGGTGAAAAGAAGAAGAATGAGATCTTCCAGATGGCTATGCTTGAGCCCCAACTGGCTATCCTGGACGAGACCGATAGCGGATTGGACATAGATGCTTTACGTATTGTTGCGAATGGAGTAAATGCCCTACGTAGTAAGGATAATGCCATTATTGTCATAACCCATTATCAACGACTTCTTGATTATATCGTACCAGATATCGTACATGTTCTGTTTGATGGTAAGATAGTTAAGACTGGTGGTAAAGAGCTTGCACTTGAGTTAGAGGGCAAGGGTTATGATTGGATTCGCAAAGAATTGGAAACCCGATAAGGTGATGGCTATGAGTTCATACAATGGGATACTGGGTGATACGAAGGGTATTGCCGGTCTGTTTGAGCATAAGCTATCAACTTTGGAGTTCAAGGGAGGCAAGGCGTATACCGAAATCAGAAAAGGTGCTATTGCAAGCTTTTTAAAGAGTGGATTTCCCGCAAAAGAGGATGAGAAATGGCGTAATTCTGATATCGAGAAATTTCTTGAATCTCGTTTTGAGTTTGCCGAAGGGGCTTTACCTGCTGATGTAGATGTTGATAAGATCTTTGCCTGTGAAGTTCCTGATCTTGACACTTGGCTAATCACGCTTTTAAACGGACATTATGCTGCCAAGAACTCTGATTTAAGAATTCTTCCTCAAGGGATTATCATAGGCAGTTTATCACGTGCCATGCGTGATGCTCACGAGCTGGTTGAAGCCCATTTGGGTAGACTGGTTAAGAATGATAAAAATGCATTTGCAGCTCTGAATAGTGCCTTGTCGGGCGATGGTGTCTTTATTTATGTACCCGACAACGTGATCGTTGAGAAACCTATTCAGATGGTCAATGTGGTTAATAGTGAATCGGGTAATCTGTTTATGCAGCCTCGTAATTTGGTTATTCTGGGTAAGAATAGTCAGCTGCAACTGGTTCATTGCGATGATAGCCGTGATCAGGCTATGCATTTCACCAATGCCGTAACCGAGTTCTTTATTGGTGATAATGCCTCACTCGACCACTATAAGATGCAAAATATTAATGATCATTCGGCTGTACTTCACTCGGGTTGGTTTACCTTAGGAAGAGACAGCAGGCTGACTACCAATGCTATCTCTTTAAATGGAGGCTTTATCAGAAATGAAAACGAGATAGTTCTAAAGGGTGAAGGTGCTGACGCCAATGCCCTTGGGGTCTATCTGGTAGATAAAAAGCAGCATGTTGAAAATCATGTGCATGTAAGTCATTTAGTCCCTAGATGCACCAGCTCGGAATTGTTTAAGGGCATTCTTGATGATTATTCAACAGCGGTATTTACGGGACATATACTTGTGGCACGTGATGCTCAGAAGACTGAAGCATACCAGAGTAATCGCAATATTCAACTGACCGATAAAGCAAGGGTAAATACACAACCTTTTCTTGAGATTTATGCTGATGATGTTAAATGTTCTCACGGTGCTACCGTGGGACAGCTTGATGCTGAAGCCATGTTCTATCTTAAAAGCAGGGGTATCGGGGAAGAGAATGCCAAGATGTTGTTGATGTATGCCTTTGCTTCAGAGATAGTCCAGAAAATATCTATTCTTAATCTGCGAGAGAGAATAGATGATATGATTAAGAAGAGACTGAGAGGCGAGCTATCAATCTGTGATCAGTGTGTACTGCATTGTAGTAAGCCTGATCAACCTATTCAGTTTGAAATAGACATGTCTAAAATCTAGTTTATGGATTTAGCGGTTATGCAATATTCGGTGGATAAGATAAGAGCAGATTTCCCTATTCTTAAACAGATGATCAGGAAATATCCGCTGGTCTACTTTGATAATGGGGCAACCACCCAGAAGCCGGTTAAAGTTATCGAAGCAGTTGATCGCTATTATCTTACCATCAATAGTAATATTCACAGAGGGGTTCATTATTTGAGTAACGAGGCCACTGATGCCTTTGAGCAGGCTCGAAAGCGTGTAGCCACTTTTATCAATGCGCCCGAATCACGTGAGGTCATTTTCACTAAGGGAACTACTGAGTCAATCAATCTTGTTGCTAACAGTCTGGCCGGTTTTCTTCTGAAAGAGGGAGATGAAGTGATAGTCACCGAGATGGAACATCATGCCAATATTGTTCCTTGGCAAATGGTCTGTGAGAGAGTAGGAGCTAAGTTAAAGGTGGTTCCTATATCCGATAGTGGTGAGCTTCTGGTAGAATCGCTTGACTCTCTGTTAACCGAAAGAGTCAAGATTATCGCCTTTGCTCATGTTTCAAATGTGCTCGGTACGATCAATCCTGTTCAGGAGATTTGTGCAAAGGCACGTGAAAGAGGTATCCTGACTTTGGTTGATGGCGCACAGGGCATAGCTCATCAGACGGTCGATGTTCAGTCGCTTGGATGTGATTTTTATGTCTTTTCAGGCCACAAAATGTACGCCCCTATGGGAACGGGTGTTTTATGGGGGAAAGGCTCTCTATTGGAGTCTATGCCCCCTTATCAGGGAGGTGGTGAGATGATAGACAAGGTCAGTTTCACAGGGACCACCTACAATGTGATTCCCTATAAATTTGAGGCAGGAACACCGGATGTTGGTGGAGTCATTGGTTTAATGGCTGCAATTGACTATCTCACAGAGATAGACTTCGGTAGTGCTCTTGAGTATGAAGAAGGGGTAATGCATTATGCCTATGAGAGCCTAAAACAGATTGCTGGGCTGCGTTTTATAGGGGATGCTAAACTGAGAACCGGAGTGATCTCTTTTATACTGAATGGTGCCCATCCGTATGATGTTGGCTCTATTTTGGATCATCAGGGTATTGCAGTGCGCACCGGACATCATTGTGCGCAGCCTTTGATGGATCGGTTTGCTATTCCTGGTACTGTCAGAGCCTCCTTCTCCATCTATAATACTACGGAAGAGGTTGATAAGTTAGTTGCGGGGCTGAAAGTTGCCTCAAATATGTTATTATAATTCAAAAGATTCTACGATGAATGCTGTTGATGAAAAGGGTCTTGCCATTGCCTCAGAATTTGAGATGTTTGATGAGTGGATGGACAAGTACAATTATTTAATAGAACTTGGTAAGAGTCTACCTTTAATTGATGAGAAGGATAAGACCACCTCGAATTTAATTAGTGGTTGTCAGAGTCGGGTATGGCTTTCGGCGAATTATGAAAATGGGAAGGTCTATTTTAAGGGAGATAGTGATGCCATTATTACCAAAGGAATAGTAAGTGTGTTGATCAGATCGATGGATGGTGCCGGAGTTGATGATATTATAGCTTCTGAATTAGATTGGTTAGATAATACCGGTTTAAAAGAGCATCTTTCACCTACCCGGTCAAACGGATTAGTGGCAATGATTAAGCAGATGAAATTGTATGCCATGGCCTTTAAGGTAAAGTATGAGAATAAGTAGTTTTTGAATTTAATGCGATGAGATAATATGGAAAGTCAAGAATATAAGCCAAGTACAGACACATTAAGATGGGAGGCCATAGAGACTTTAAAATCCGTTTTTGATCCCGAGATACCTGTCAATATTTATGATTTAGGGATGATATATGAGATTATTCCACGAGAGGATGGTCATTTGCGGGTAGTAATGACTCTTACCTCGCCAACTTGTCCGGTGGCTGAGTCTTTACCTATCGAAGTCAAAGAGAAGTTATCAGCGATTCCGGGAGTTACCGAGGTTGATTTAGAGTTAACTTTTGATCCACCCTGGGATCGGGAAATGATCAGTGAGGCAGCGATGTTAGAATTGGGTCTGCTGTAAATCGACTAAGCAGGAGCCAAAGTTAATCTATGATTTACTGATAAATAGATTAAGATTAGCTAGTTGTGTTTAATCAGCGTATTACCAGGCAGAGGTTGGCTGGTAAAGAATAGCTGATCAGAATCGTTACAGCCATTTGGGGTAGATACAATGACACTATATGATCCGGTGGTATTTACTATGAGGGTTCGTGAGGTGGCTCCTGTGTTCCATTGGTACGAGAAGCCTGGTCCAGCACCGGCATCCAGAGTCACTGATTCACCCGCACAACTAGACAGATCAGGGCCTAGATTTACATGAGGTTGCAGATTGATAGTCAATAAATCCATTCGAGTACTATCACAACCCGTTAGAATACTTGGGGCTCCGCTGATATAATTACCGGCTGTCTTACGCCATGCACCGGCTAGCCAGAGACTGTCCCCATCGCAGATGGAATGACTTAGTTGCAGATTCCAGCTACGATGCATCAAAAAACTTGTAGGGGTAAGGGTTTGGCTTAAGGCATACCACCAGGTGTTCAATGTATTTGCATTTCCAAGGTTAGTTCTATGGCAACTAGTGTCGGGCGCTGTACATCCGTCAAGGTTAAATTGTCCGTTACCTCCGTAAAGAAGTGTATCAACCCAGAAGAGAGCTGGTTTGGGGCCAGTTGGCCTAATCTGAGTTATATCAATACCCCCCAGGATTTCAACGTCGAACATAGGAAAGTTTGTGAGACCATTTGAGACAGTTCCTGTTATCTCAACATGGGTTCCGTTGGGTACCGCATTGCCCATTCCATCAATCCCATCCCAAGTAAAGGTGTTAAACCCCGGAGTGAGAGATTTAACCATGGTTATATCCACAGGATTGTAGCCAGGGGGAGAGTTGACATTAATGAGTAGATCAGCAATACAATTTGACCCGACGGTAAAGTTAAATGTAACAGTTCCATTGCAGGTAGGATTAGCTGAGAAGCTTGAGACTCCATTGATTGCCCCGGTTGGGTATGAGACAGGATCAGGCTCGTTGAGAAATATTTTATATTGTCCGTAAATAGAAGAGTATGGTACCGAGCAACGATCTTGTAGAAAATTACCGGTATTTGTACATCCGCTGGAATTACAGCATACACAAAATATAAGCGGTTGCAACGAATCGAAGCTCATTCGTGTTACCAGTTGATCATCGGTATAGGTATAAAAAGATCCTTTGAAGATATTAAATTGAGCCTCAACATTAAACATCCATCTTTTTGACCAAAGTCTACCATTTATCGGGGTATTGCCCGGACCCGAGACAGTAATGTCATAATATTTTAATTGGAGAGAGCCATTATAGGGGGGCGAGAATTCTATATAGTAATCACCTGTGTTGGTTGTGGTGTAGGATAAAGCATTATATCCTCCTGTTGCCAAAGCTGAAGGCCCTGCGACTGCTTGAAGATAGTGTTTAATGTAACCCTGCTGGGTTCCGGATACTGTTCCGGATTTTACAATATTACCGGATGGATCAAATAGAGTATACGTATATGCCGATGCTTTTGCTCTGCTTTGAACAGCGAATCCAAACCATATGGTTTCACCCGGGTTTTGAATATGAATATAGAGTCGGCCAGCCTCCCCAGAGTTTGCTGTTGCAAAGGGTGGATAGTTTGGATGGTCAAAGATGGGATAAAGAAGAGTTAAATAATTGGTATCAGCTGCGAATGGACATGTTTGTTTGGTGCCTTCCGCATTGGAAAGACGAGGATAAGATAATACAGCAGTAAAAACTAGCAGAATGAAGAGTGATCTCACTTGCAACAAGTGCGTATTATATATACGGCTTGTCTCACTCATTAGAATTAAATACCTACTGAATTCAATTCTCACTCTCATAAAATTGTAATTAAAAAAAGTAGTCTATGCTGCTATTCCTTTATAAGTTTCCATATCCTACACTCTCCTTTGCACTCTATTTTTAGTAGATAAGTTCCCGGAGCCAGAGATTCAATGTTAATTGAATTGTTGGAAGTAAGTCTACTAAGACTTAGTGTTGTGCGACCACTGATATCGCAGAGATAACCCCTGATTGTTTCATCCTCCAATCGGTTAATATCAATTTGAAGATTTTGTTTCACAGGATTGGGGTATACATTTATCTCACTTAACAGCACAGGGTTATCAGTAGGTCTTAAATTAGGTAGAAGGGTGTCTGCTTCTGCCAGTTTTACCTCTTTTGCCTCCAGCCACCTTGATATACGGTTACCTGAGGCATCATATGAGAAGTGAGCTGTTTGACTGAATCCAGTCATTGCAATAAAAGATGTTATTACAATTAATAGTAGTCTCTTTATCATGGTATGATCTGAAATTGAAAATTCTTTGGTAAACGCAAATATATATATTTTCTCCGGTATATTTCTTTAGTTGGAGAGTTTTTAGTTAAGTTCTTGACGGTAGAACCGCCCCCAAGAAGACTGTTAAACTACTCAGCGGTAGCACCGATAAATATTTTACTAACAGCGCCATCTTTTAAAGTAAAAATTGTGCCGCCATAAATTGAACCTACAACAATTGTATTGGCATCAGAACTAGAAGCATCTATTAATTTTAGTTATTTTTCCTTTACAATCTTCATATCAGAACCAATGCTAATACCCTGTGAAGTGGAAAACTTACATGGTTGAGCAATTGTAATAGACCGAACTATTTTTTCTCCTCCCTGACTTTCTGATTCCATCTCTAGGTTTATTCCTAAAGTCGGATATTCCCAATTTTGCACATATGTTCCAATTGCACCCCAATACTCATCCTCTCCTTTTTTTTCAGGGTTTCCAATTTTATCAATTATTTCTTGTTGCTTAATAGACTCTTTTAACCACCCATCAAATACTTCTTTTTCATTCACTTCTGAAGTAGTTTTAGATCGAGTAGCTGTTTCAACTGCTATTACTTGATTTTCTTTTGGTTTATCAACATTAGAAGCATTATTTATTGCAGGATTAGTACACGATGCAATTAAAAACAAACTCAACGTTAAAGCCATGACTTTGATTTTGTTTTTGTTTTTCTGTTTCATATTAATATCCAAAATTTAAAAAATGTGTTGGGTCAATTAAATCACTTCTACGCATGTAAGGAAGATTAGCTCTTTTTGTTAATGGTCCTGTTGCACTACCTGAAAACATTTCAAAGTGCAGCATACTCTTATCTAGCGAAAGGTCTGCTACGGTACCAATAAGCTGACCTTGTGTAATAATGGAACCTGCATGAAGCCCACTTGCTATATTAATTTTACTATATCTAGCAATAAAGCTACCGTGATTAACTTCTATAGCATATGACCCTCGATAGAATTTATAAGGATTTTGAATAACAGTGCCACCTTTTACAGCATAAACATTTGTTCCCACCGGAGCATAAAGGTCAGCTCCTCCGTGCTTAAGACTTCCCCCATCTCTCGAGTCTCCAAATCTTCCAGGATATTCCAAATACGAGTTTACCCTTTCATCTAATGGAAATCTACCCCCTTATCCTGAGGGTTCTCTTGTATCTTCTTTTAAGGCAAATATCGGAAGAGGAAGCTGATGTAAATCCCCTTTCACATCACCATAGTAGAGGAAATTGTTTTCCCGAATTTCAATAAATGTTTTTCC
>MTLC01001524.1_pt1 | contig 12798 bp, 10 predicted proteins | sample 1982451 | NCBI WGS metagenome assembly MTLC01 (sample SAMN05710165, study PRJNA340218) | biofilm metagenome | isolation source: sample SPH anode biofilm adapted to +100 mV | place: USA | collected 2012-02-03 | reverse complement strand
CGGACGGCGTCATCACGCTGTCCGCCTGCGAGCCAATCACTTCCTGGTAGCTTTCCAGGTCTCGTAAGCCTTCTGCACCTCAGCGGCTACAACGGCCGGGGCCTTGGTCCCGAGCCCGATGGCAATGAGCCCATCGTTGATCACATTGTATACGGCGGGATCAAGCACGCCATCGATCACATAGCAGGTCTTGGGGTTGTCCGCGTAGAAGAGCGGAACCTTGGCAACGAGCGGATCGACGGCTGCCTTGACGCCCTTGCGGGTCGGTACATAGGCGCCGGTACCGAAGCGAATCGCCTGCACCTCGGGTGAATACAGGTACTTGATCAGCTTGACGGCCGCCTTCTCCCGTGCCGAGCCGGCAGGAAGCGATGCCGAGACCGCCCAGCCCGTGCCCGCTACTGCGGAAACCACGCCGGGATTCTTCTCTCCGGGGATCGATACGAATGGAAGCAGCGCATAATCGCTCTCCTGCGCGCCAGGCGCTATCAGCGCCTTGCCCGAGGCCTTGTCGGTGATATAGGCCCCGACGCGCCAGTCGCCATCGATGTATATCGCGGCCTTGCCCGCTGCGAACATGCCGGCGGCCTCGCCATAGCCAACCTGCACGTCCTCTCGTGACAGGATGCCGTCCTTGTACATATTCGCTATCACTTCGAGAGCCGCAACAAACGGCCTGTCGGTAAAGCGGGCCTTGCCGGCCACAATCGCATCCATGAAATCGTCACCGGCCATGCGGCCTACGACCGTCGAGAACAGGCATGACTGCATGGGCCAGGCATCCTTGTTCGGAAGCATCGCCACCGCGACACCCTTGGCCTTGAGTTTCGGAACCATCTTCTTCAGGTCGGCATAGGACTTGGGCAACGCGAAGCCGTTATCGGCGAGCAGCTTCTTGTTCACATACATGACCGATGTATAGGTGAATGACTGCGGCAGCATCGCCATGTACTTGCCCAGCTGATTGGCCGGGTTGGTCGCGGCAGCCGAAAAATCCTTCAGGTACGCGGCACCAAGCAGCTGGTTCAGATCCTTGGCGAGTTTCTTCTCATGGATGACGGCGGAGCGGGCACCGGGCCAGACATAGAACACATCCGGCATTGTCCCTGCGGCCGCGTAGGCCTGAAGCTTCTGGTGGTACGGGTCGTTGAACAGCACTTCGATGTTCAGCGTGATGTCGGGGTTGTCCTGCTGGAATTTCTGCCAGATCGCCACGTCCTCCGCATAGCCGGCCTGGTCTGCCTGCTGATAGTTCAGGACGGTGAGCGTCACCTTCTCCTGTGCAAAACCGCCTGCGACGGCCACCGCGATGATCAGCACCGCGATGAACAACTTCTTCATGTGATCCTCCTTGTAACGGGATGACTCCCGTACCGAAAACCGCTCTATATCGACCCCAACGGGGGCGAATCCACTGTGCCGAGTCCGGGCAGAAGCCGCTCCGAAACCAGTCGATCCAGAATCATGCCGGCCGCTCCGTACGCAACGGCCTTTCCACCCAGACTTGAATACCTGATATCGACTCCCTTGGGAGCCGGATACATCCAGTTCTCCGCCAGGCGCCTCCTGAGCATGCCCGGCAGGTCCACATCGAGTGACTCGATGTCGCCACCGATATACACCCGATCGAAATCCATCGTGTTCACCAACATCGCCATATTCCTGGACAACTCGTCGCAGGTCCGCTCGAGCGCGTCGGCATCGCTGTCCAGTCGAGCCAGTTCTTCCTCGGCCAGCGAGAACTGCAGCGGACCAGGCCCACTGCAGAAGACACTCCTGAACTCGCCCGCATTGCCATGCGTTCCCGCGTGAACCTTGCCGCCCATCACCACGCCAAAACCCACGCCAATGCCGCCGCGCAGACTCCTCGTCAACGGTCGCCTGTATTCGACCAGGGCAAACAGGAAATCGTGCAGTTCCTCGCTCCTGTTGAACGCGAGCTCTCCCCATGCGCAGCAGTTGGCATCATTCTCCACGGAACAGGGAAACGGGAGTCTGGCGGACACAGTCCTGGCGAAGTCGACCGGCTGGTCTATGCCTATGGGCACCGAATACCGTATTCGCCCCTTTCTGGAATCGACCAGCCCGCCAAGCCCGACCCCGACACCGAGCAGATCCGAGCCCCCGCCCAATTCCTCCTGGGTCCGGGTGATGATGTCGAGCACACTCTGCGAGAAGTTGTCATTGGTTATATGGAGCGGTCCGCGGCGCTCGGCGAGCACCGAGCCGGCAAGGTCGACGACGACCGCCACATAGAGTCCGAACTGCACCTCGATGCCTATGATGCGGCCGAACTTCCTGTTGATGACGAGCTGGATGGGACGCCGCCCCCCCTTGCTCGAAGATTCTCCTTCTTCGGTTTCAAGGATGAGGCCAAGATCGATCAGGCGGCTGACCTGATTGGTCACCGTCGACTTGTCCAGTCCCAGGCTTGTCGCTATGTCTATCCTGCTGATGCCCGGCTTGCGCCAGACGGCCCTGAAGACGCGAGCAGCTGTTCTTGGTCCTGTCATGGCGGCCACCGGCGACTCCTGGATGCTGCTGCCGACCATCCTCGGGTCTGCACCAAGCCTTCTCGTACAATGTTGGTTGATTTAACCAACCAATCATGCTATACCATGACTTCACAGAACCGTCAATGACAAACTGCAGGACTGATGCGGGGGTGCTATGGAAGAGCTGAGTCTGAATGGCCAATGGATGCTCAAGCGGCTCGCGGACGGCAGCGAACGACCCATGACCGTGCCAGGCGACATAGTGTCGGCGCTGGTTGCCTCGGGAGAGGTATCAGATCCGTATTTCGACAGGAATGAACTGGATGTGCAGTGGGTTGGCAGGGAAGACTGGGCCCTCACCCGCACCTTCGATGTCGGCGACAGCCTTCTTCGTGCCGCACGCCTGTGCATCGAATTTGCGAGCATCGACACCGTGGCGGAGGTGCGGTTGAATGGCCGGGCCATTGGCACCAGCCACAACATGTTCAGGCGATTCAGGGCGGATATAGCCTCGCTCGTGACGCCGGGGCGCAACGAAGTCTCCGTCATCCTGCGTTCGGCGGAACGGGCCGCGATCGCGGAGGCGGCGAAACTGGCATACCCGATTCCGGCCTCGGTCTATCCGGTCAGCTCGCCCAACCGCAACCTGGTGCGCAAGGCGCAGTGCATGGGCGGATGGGACTGGGGTCCAAGCCTGATGACTGGTGGCCTGTACGACGGCGTGACCATCATCGCCCATGACGGGCCTAGAATCGAATATGTGCGAGCCAGAACACGCCGCATCAGGCAAGGAGGCGCCCCGGAACTGGATACCTGGGTGGTCGATCTGGCCATAGAACTCGATTCAGCATATCCGGTCGATGCCTTGCTGGCGATAGAGCTTGGAGCGTCGGGATCGACCCAGCGGCATGCGGTCGCCGCAGGCAACACCACCGTACACGAAGAACTCCGCCTCAAGTCGCCGCTCCTCTGGTGGCCCGCCGGATATGGCGATCAGAACCTGTACGACCTCCGCGTCGTCGTCGGACCGGCCAGCGGCAAGGGTCGTGTACACGAGGCCAGGATACGGCTTGGCTTCCGTGATCTTCGTGTCGATGCGCTGCCGGACGATATTGGCAGGTCCATGACCATCGTCGTCAATGATCGACCGATCTTTGCAAAAGGCGCCAACTGGATACCGGCCGATGCCTTGCCCTCGCGCTGGACCAGGCAGCGGATGGCGAACCTGCTCGGGTCGGCCGCACAGGCCAACATGAACTGCGTTCGGGTCTGGGGCGGCGGCCGCTACGAAAGCGACGCCTTCTATGAATTGTGCGATGAACTGGGCCTGCTCGTATGGCAGGATTGCATGTTCTCCTGCGCGCTGTATCCATCGACGCCGGAATTCCTCGGGAATGTGGAAGCCGAGATTCGCCACCAGGTACGCAGGCTCTCCAATCACCCCGCCCTTGCACTCTGGTGCGGCAACAACGAGGCGCTCGGCGCAATAACCTGGTACGACGAGTCGAAACAGAATCCGGCCCGCTATATCGTCGACTACGATCGGCTGACCGAAGGGACCCTGGGTCGCGTCATTCGTGAACTCGATCCGGATCGGACCTGGTGGCCATCATCACCATCGGCCGGACCCGATGACTTCTCGGACAACTGGCATAGCGACAACCGCGGCGACATGCACTACTGGTCGGTCTGGCACGAGGGCAAGCCATTCTCGGAGTACCTGCGTGTGCAGCCGCGCTTCTGCTCTGAATTCGGGTTTCAATCCTTGCCATCACATGCCACGGTCGCCTCGTTCGTCCCAGCCGGTCAGTTCAACGTATCGTCGCCGGCGATGGAACATCACCAGCGCCACCCACGCGGCAACTCGATAATCATCGACACGATGCTCCGTTACTTCAGGATGCCAAAGGATTTCCGCTCCACCCTGTACCTGTCGCAGGTACAGCAGGCCATGGCCATCCGAACCGCCGTGGAGTTCTGGCGCAGCACCCGGCCCCGCTGCATGGGGACGCTGTACTGGCAGCTCAACGACGTGTGGCCCGGCGCGAGCTGGTCCAGCCTTGAATATGACGGAGGCTGGAAATTGCTGCACTACGCTGCCCGCGACTTCTACGACCCGGTGCTGCTGGCGCTCTTCATCAAGGACCAGGTGATCCAGGCATTCATCGTCAACGATAGTGACGCGAGCCTGCGTGTCGAACTCGAAATCATGCTGCGCCGTTTCGATGGCTCGATCGTTACCGGCTTCCCGCCCGACCTGATATCGTCTAACGTGATCGGCCCGGATGCGGCAACCTTGCTGTGGACCTGCCCGGCCGACAGACTTCCGGTCATGAAGCACGAAGCCTTCATAGACGCGCAGCTGACAACCGATGGGGGGAGATACCGCCGAACAACGCTCTTTCTGTCGGACCCCAAGGCATGTGAACTCTGGCCAGCCGGCCTGCAGGCAACCGTCGTGTCATCGAAGGAGACAGCGGATGGGCTTGCCGTGCGGCTGCGGGCCGCGGCTCCGGCCTTCTTCGTCGCCTTGTCAGCAGAAGGTATTCCCGGGCGCTTCGAAGCCTCCGGATTCGACATGGCAGCGGGCGAGGAACGCCTCGTCGCATTTCGAGCGGAACACGGTTATCCACCGATCACGGCGGCCGACCTTTCGGCAGCGCTGCGAGTCGAAGACCTGCGCTCAAGCTACGAATAGGCCGATCAGCTGGCGAATCTGCCTATTTCACCCTTCAGCGCCCCGGCCAGTTGCTCGTTGTCGCAGATCGCCTCCATCTCGGATGTGACATCGGCATCGATCGCATCGACGCCATCCGCTATCGACACCGCAACGCTGGCGACTGCCGAGCTCGCGTTGGAGAGTCTACCCATCACGGATGTAACCTCCGACCCCGCCGTGGCCATCGCGGCGCCCGCGGCTTCGACGCTCGCGGCTGCATCCTGCATCTCCTGCAAGGCACGAAGCACAAGCTGGCCGCCAGTTCGCTGCTCGCCAATGGCCTGATGCGACTCGGTCTCGAGCCTGGATATTCTATCGATGTGTGCAAGAATGTCATCGAACGACAGCCCCGCCCGCTCCGATGCGGTTCGCGCCGTCTCGATCGCGTTGCGAATATCGGCGATTCGTGTGGCGATCGTCCTGGATTGTCCGCGCGTGCTGTCGGCAAGTGCTCGAATCTCATCGGCAACGACGGCGAAACCCGCTCCGACATCGCCCGCATGAGCCGCCTCTATCGCGGCATTCATAGCCAGCAGATTCGTCTTGGCGGCGACCTCCGCTATGGCCTTGTTTGCTGCCGAGAGGTCGGCACTCTGGGCGTACACCTTCTTGACTCCATCGATCACCGCCTCGAGTGTGGATTTCCCCGCCGCGCTGGATGCTCCAAGGCCGGTCATCTCCTGCACAACGGCATCGGAATTGCCCGCGAGTGACTGGATGTTGCCCACCATCTCCTCGACGCTCGATGAAGCCTCAGCAATGCTGGCGTTCTGACGCGTTATGACGGCGGCCAGGGCATTGATGCTGGATACAATGCCACTCGTCTGGACCGATACCTGCTCGACACAGGCAGCCTGCGATTGCACTTCGGCGCTGGCCCTGTCGACGTCAGCCCTGATGGCCTGTACCGAACCTCTGGTCCTGCGAGCCGCCTGCGACAAGGATTGGGAGCTCTCATCGAGCCTGGCGACGGCATCGCGCGATGACCCAACCAGAGAATGAAGGCTCGCCGCAAAGAGATTGAAACCTTTCGCCAGCTCACCGATCTCGTCGCGACTCCGTACCGGCACCTTCTCGTTCAGGTTTCCGTCTTCCATCCTCTGGAACGCCGCCTTGAGCACCAGGAGCGGCCGTGTTATGCCCCTCGACACCAGTACGACCATGACGAGAGCGAATCCGAGGGCCACGACAAAGATGACCAGCGAAGCGATCACCGATGCGTTACGGTCGGCGAAGAGCACTGAAGCGGGCACCGACTCTATGAACACCCAACGCTCCTGAGCTCCTGGAAGGCGCACCGGTTCGACGATCCTGAAGAGATCGCCTGCAGCAGCCGTCGAGTGCTCGAGGAAAGCCTCGCCGCTGCCTGAATCAATGACCCGGAGCACGGCCTGCATGTCGGCGGCAGCTTCATGATCCGCCGCTGGTTGACCTACGAGCGAGGGCTGCAGCCCATGAGCGAGAATCATGCCACCACTCGAGACCAGCATCGCAAAGGTCCCGTTGCTGGTCTCGGCGTCGATCAGGCTATTCAGAAAATCAAGACTGAGATCCACGCCGACCACGCCGAGCGCTCGATTCTGTTCATCATAGAGTGGAATCGCGGATGTCGTCATCAAGACTGACTGGGAATCCGATATCTTCTCCTGGTATGGTTCGATGTAGACGGCCCGATGGCGCTCGAGGGGAACCTTGTAGAAGTCCCCGTAGTAGGAATCCGGATCGTCATCGCCCTGCATCCCGGACTGCACCCGTATGGCACCATCCTCTCTATAGGCCCATGGCACAAAGGCTCCCGACGGCTCGTATTCCGGCTGACTCGCCAGCGAATCGTCGTTACCATCCCAGGCATCATGGTTGAAAACGGCCCATGTTGCGAAGAAGTCGGAGTTCCTGGAAAGCGTCTCGGAACATACGGCGGGCAAACCCATTCTGTCAGTGGCGCCAATTCGATGAAGAGCCATAGCGGTGCCGGCGAGATCCTGCGCGGCTTGGGCCGTGGCGGCCAAATGCAGCTCGATCTGAGTCACCGCTGCCCGAGCCCGTTCACGGCCGGAATCGATCAAGGCTCGACGCAGAGACTCACCCGTGACACCAATATTATACGCAAGCAACACAACGAAGGTAATCGCCTGAACCCCGGCGAAAACGAGAAACAACTTGCTTCTGAGCTTCATGCTAGACAACTATATAGATAAATAATGCATTTTCAAGTGGTGGGCTCGTCATTGCGCCGTCAAAGGCGGCGGCACCCTGCAATGAAGAGTCCACCGCAGGTACTAGATGGCCCCCGGAGAACGGCGTTCGTTCTGGCCGATCTCGAAAGCCTGCTGCGCTATGATCTTGCCTTGATGCTCTATCAATGCCTTCACAACATCACCGATCGATATTATGCCAATGATCGATCCCTGCTCCTTGATGGGAAGGTGGCGGAAACGATTGACGGTCATCAAGTTCATGCACGTTTCCAACGACGCATCCGGATCGACATACGTCAGGCTCATCGTCATGATCTCCTTGACCCTGGTCGTATCGCAGCTGCGCCCCTTGACAATGATCTTGCGGGCAAAGTCACGCTCCGAGAAGATGCCGACTATTTCTCCGCGCGCATCCTGCACCAGAACCGCACCAATATTGCGCTCAGCCATCAAGGTGAGCGCTTCTACAACGATGGAATCAGCGCTGACACTGACCACATCCCCACCCTTGCTCTTGAGAATGCTTCTGATAGTCTCCACAGCTTGCTCCTTATCCTTGACGCTATCCCACGTCCCGTACCAATACCACTATATAGTAAAGCTTGATAGGCGAATTCGCAAGCGAACGAGAGAGTTTTTCTGCAGCGCTTTGCCAAGCACTCGGAAGCTCCTCGAACCTTGTGACGGACAGGCTCGAGCCTCGGTTCCGTGGGAGGCGCAGAGCTGGTGGAGGTCATGCAGCGCCGCATGCCGCGGACGATGCACCTGCCTTGTACGGAATGGCTCGAATGGCTCACGCGCTTCCCGGTCCGCATTGCCTGCCACAACTGCCAGGAAGGTGCCGGGTCCATGCCGGAGCAATCATGTTCGTGCATGTGCTCCTGCGCTCGCTGTGATCGAGCATCCATCATGCGATTCTCCCTGTCCAGGTGGTGCGCTCCATAGATCGCTGTTGTGGTACTCCCGGCGTATGGAGGCCGAGCCCATCTCTTCTTTCTCAATAGCGGAGGGCTATGGACAGAAAGCCGGCAACTTGTCTCCGACCATTTCCGGATGATTGTCGCCGCCTCTGACAGTCGCTTTCAAATTCCACAGACCATGCACTGATCAACTCATCACATTCTTTACGCAGCAATCCATACAGATTCATGCTGTATACCTTCTGCCGCAACGTCTTTCGGCCCGTCCGGTTCCCGCCGAAGGGGACTGCATCGGGGATCGCGATCGGGATAATCCGAGATCTGTCCGCTGTCCGTCCAAAGGCCGCCGACTGCAGCATGATAGGAGATACCAATAGTGAAACGCAGCTGTCTCCATTCATCATGACAGCCTATCCGCAACCCTGCGTCGCAGGATAAGAAGTATGGGGCTCAGCCCTCGGAAGATGGAGTCACCAGAACAGCCATCTACGGAGAGAACCCCATGGACAAGAATACTCGTATGCTGGACGAGCGACTAATACAAGCGCAGAGTTGCACGCATCTCGAGATCGCCGAGATCCTCGGGGTCTGCGAGCGGACGGCAAGCGTCGCTGCACCGTCAAGGCGAGGCGATACCCAGGCAGCCGCGCATGAATGCGAGCGTTCCCGACACCGCAGCAATCGTGTCCGGAGAATCATAGTTCGAGTCGAAAGAATGTCCTCCTCCCGGAATGTGAACAACATGCACCAGATGGCCAGAGGCCTTCAGCTTCGACGCGTATGACGCGAGTCCCTGCATGTCGGACGGTGTATCCTTGTCGGGGATCAGCACTTCAACCGGCACCGGCCTGGCCGGTAGCGGAGTCATGACGCTCGTCGACGTATAGTAGAGACTGATGCCCGCTACTTCCCTTTCCAAGGCGCCTCCCTTGGCGGTGAGAAGGGACGCGGCCATCCAGTTGCTGGAACAGGCCCATATCCAGACTCTGCCGATGTCGAGGTACAACTGCTTCTGTCTGCGCTTGAGCCATGCTGCCAGCTCGGCCAGATCTTTTGCCGGCTCGACAACCGTCATGATTGCAGAGGCTGCTCCCTGGGATGCGGCAACCGAGCACCAGGATATGTACGAAGCGAGTTCCGTTGCCGAGCCACCGGTGTCTTTCCTAAATCTGGAGTCGGCGATCGAGACGGCGAATAGGGCGAGCGGCAGCCTGCGGTCGAAGGCGAATGCCGGGGGCCAGTAGATATCAACCCTGGATCCCTCTTTGTATTCAAACGATGCTACGAGCGCCTCCGCCGAGGATCGCGGAGCCCCCATGACGGGACCCACCATGGTCTTGGCAGCAGCGAGGCGAACAGACGCCTTGACCGTCTCCGGTGGAACCGGCTTGCTTGAACAGGAAAACATCGCGAGAAACGGCAGAGCCGCGACCGCGAACCAATAAACACTGCTTGTCTTCATGACAGCCTCCTGGTCTATCGATGCGGCGAAGCGGTCCAGTGGTCTTGCGGCGGGAAGTACCGACTCCAAATGTTGATTCCGTAGACGTCGACGGCCAGAGTCCGTTCGTCATCGCCAGCGACGCCGGCAGCCTGAATTTTCCGGCATGGGAAGCTGATTGTCAATATAATTGCGTATTATGATATTTCAATTCTCATCAGATGGCTTGAGCCGCAACTGCAAATCATCAAGAGTGGCGTACCTTGCTCCATCTACAAGACGATAATCAGCACTTCCATTCTTGTGTCCAATCAAGATCCTGACTATGGATTTTTTCGAATTATCTATGCAGCCCTCAATGATAAGATGTGATACTAATTGATATCTCCCCAATAAACATCTTCGTACTTATCATATAATCTTTCAATTAGTACCTTAGGATAGACTCTTTTGTTGCTTTTGGTTATCTCTACCCATCTGAAACCTTCCTGACCTTCATCAAGATGAGTAGCTTTATCCATATTGGGTTGTTCAATCAGATCGCATTCAAACATATATTCTACTTGATGTGCGTCATCGGTATCTGAAAATTCATGGTTCTTTCCAATATATTCTCTTATATATTTTAATTTTCCTACAGTTACTATTGAACCAAGTTCTTCTTGGCATTCTCGAAGTAATGTCTCTACAAATGTTTCATCCTTATTCTGTCCGCCTCCAGGTAAAATAAAGTAATCCCCATATTTGTCTCTCTTTCTTATACACAGCAACTTATTGTCTTCTATAATTATTGCTTTGACCGAATTTCGAACTGGGTACATAGATATAGTCCTTCATTCTTGATTGAATATAGGCTTCAGCGCGAAGCGTCAATCGAACATTTGCCTAACCTGTATTTTCGTGCCCGAAGGGCTTGGCATATTTTGTGCGTATGGAGTGAAGCGACAGCACAAAATATGCCAAGGAAAATATCAGGTTGAAGCAGTTGTTAGATGCCCTGCATTCAAGTAGTAAGTGCAACGATGTAGCCAAGAAACGGGAGAGTTGCGATAATCAATGCAACCTGCTCCTACCAAGAAAAGGTATACATCGATGAGCTATCAGCAACTCTCCCAACAAGGACGATACACTATGACGGCCCTTTTGAAAACTGGTCTTTCATTAAGTTCTGTCGCTCGGGCAATGGGCAGACACAAGTCTACTATAAGTCGTGAATTACGACGCAACTTGCGACCTGCCGGCCATTATGCAGCTTCGGTCGCCCATAGTTACGCTACAGCCAGACGGAGAAGAACCAGAAGAGGTTCCAATTTCACCAAAGAGCAATGGCGCATTGTCCTTCAACTGATCAGGCTAGACTTCAGCCCTGAACTAGTAGCGGATACACTCAAGAAATTCTTCGGCTTTTCCATGAGCCATGAAACCATGTACCAGTACCTTCTATATGACAAGAAGAAAGGCGGTTCACTGTACAAGCACCTGCGCATTGTGCCAAAAAGACGACGAAAACGATACAATTCTTATGATTCCCGCGGTAGATTAGCCGGAAAGCGCAAGATTCAAGATCCACGGTCGGGCACTGGGAAGGCGATACCGTAATCGGCGGTGATCGCCATCATTGTATCGTTACCCTTGTAGAGCGCAAGACTGGCTTCGTAATTATCAAGAAGATTCGAGCCAGGACGGTCGAAGAAGTCAACACGGCCTGTATCGCAGCTATTCATGAACATGGAATGAAATTCATATCCATCACATTTGACAATGGTACCGAGTTCCATGGTTACAAGCAACTTGAAGAACTCTTCCCTGTGATATGCTATTTTGCCAATCCATACCATTCCTGGGAACGTGGTACCAATGAAAATACGAATGGACTTATCAGGCAATACATACCTAAGAAAAGCTGTATGAAGAATCTCAGCCAAGCTAGTTGTGATCGTATAGCCTATAAGTTAAACACGCGACCACGCAAGCGTCTTGGCTTCAAAACACCGTATGAAGTATATTACGAAACGTCATCACCGTTGCACTTCATACTTGAACCTAAGCGTTATACTCTTATTCCATTATGATCTTTACATGAAATTTTAGCCAGCCACTTAATAAGAAATTTAAGAATATTCGGTATAAATCTACTCCATACTGTTAATGTTACAACAACATAAGTTAAGCCAAGAAAAACATTATTCGCAACCTTTGAAATAAATTCGTTGCTTAAGCCCAAGGTTAAATATGCATATGCTGCAACCAAATGCAATAGCGAATATGTGAAGGCAGAAAAGCTTTTTACTTGAATTGACATAAACTCGATTAGATATGTATCCTCTTTAAAAGAATTGCCTTTGGTTCTTCCATCACTTTCATTAATGTGTACTTCAATGACATCCTTCTTTGTTCTTGTACCATCTATAATATATAAAATCGCTCTACAAATCCCAAATAGCAAACTTGGTATTTTCCACATGAAATCCTTTATGAATACCAATTTAAAACGAATCCAGACTCCTCTAATGAAATGCGTTGGAAGAGTATGCATCTTATACGCATAGTTCACTATGTTTTTTTCTAACTTGCAGCCATCAACATTTAAAGTTATGTTATCGTTGCTAGCATTAATCAAGTTATTTATTTCTATATCAATCGGTATTGAAATCCTTCTCTTAAACACTTGCTTATTTAGTTGGTATTCTTTAAACTCATGATCATAAACAGCAGTTTTTATAACTACTTTAGAGTTTCGAGGATTTTCAATATCGTAAATGTGAATCCCAAATGAGCAATATACGTCTTCAGGATTTTGCTTTCTAATAAGTTTGACAATATTCTTTTCATATCTCCTTCGTATTACAAAGTGAAGTTCATTGGCTTCATATTTCTCAAATGCTATAAACCAAATATTAAAATCAATAGCAAGTTTTTCTTTTAGTACTTCAAGATGATTAATCATATTTTCTCCTCGCCCGAAGGGTCCGCCTAACAGGTTGGTAACCTGGGAAGCGGAATTGGCGCAGTTTGTGCGCGCCCC
>MTLC01003467.1_pt3 | contig 12803 bp, 9 predicted proteins | sample 1982451 | NCBI WGS metagenome assembly MTLC01 (sample SAMN05710165, study PRJNA340218) | biofilm metagenome | isolation source: sample SPH anode biofilm adapted to +100 mV | place: USA | collected 2012-02-03 | reverse complement strand
GGAAGTGTTTTGGCCTTTTATTTAGGGTGTCCCTGTGTCGAAGTCAGGAGAAGTTAGCCTAAAATCTCATTACACAAAAAAAAAGGGGCAAGTATCAATAACCTGCCCCTCTAAAAAAACTCCTATATTACTATAAAGAAGCCAGTATTTCAGCCATCTCATTCTGCATTGACTTAGCCTCTTGTGCAGCCTTATCAGCAAAGTCCTCACCATTTGAAGCAAACAAAATGCTACGGGAAGCATTCACCAAAAGCCCACACTCTTTAGTCAAACCATATTTTGCGACCTCTTGGAGGCTGCCGCCCTGAGCACCCACGCCAGGAACTAACAGGAAATGGTTTGGTACAATTTTTCTTATATCCGAAAGCATTTCAGCTTTAGTAGCACCGACAACATACATCAACTTTGATTCATCAGCCCATTGAGAACTTTTAGTTAGCACCTCCTCAAAGAGGCGCTTGCCATTCTCTTTATTTTCAATCAACTGAAAGTCGAATGCCCCCTTATTACTGGTTAAAGCCAAAAGGATCACCCACTTATCTTCAAAAGAGAGAAAAGGCTTAACAGAGTCTTCACCCATGTATGGGGCAACAGTTATTGCATCAAACTCAAAACCTGATTCACCTTTGATAAAAACAGAACGGGCATATTGCTCACTGGTATTACCAATATCTCCTCGTTTTGCATCGGCAATAGTAAAAGCCTCTGTTTTAAAATTCTGAAGGTAATTCATGGTACGTTCCAAACTTAAAAGCCCTTTAATACCTCTACTTTCATAGAAAGCCAGGTTTGGCTTATAAGCAACGGCGTATGGCAAGGTAGCATCGATAATTGCTCTATTGAATTCAAAAACCGGATCTTCACGATCAAGAAGGAATTTAGGCAATTTATGAATGTCGCTATCAAGTCCTACACACAAGAAAGACTGTTTCTTTCTTATCAAACCAACCAAATCAGATCTATTCATAATTGATACTGTTATATCTTAAACTTCGGCTTTTAGTCTTTCAGCATTTTCAGCTACCTGTAATTGATCAATCATAGCCTGAATATCACCATCCATAAAAGCCGGGAGGTTATAGTTAGAGACATTGATACGATGATCAGTAATTCTACCCTGAGGATAGTTATAGGTTCTAATCTTAGCAGAACGGTCACCGGTACTAACCATAGTTTTTCTTTTTGAGGCAATCTCATCAAGATGTTTTTGGTATTCCACCTCGTAGATACGGCTACGGAGGATACGCATAGCTTTTTCCAGATTCTTGATCTGAGATTTCTCATCTTGCATAGATACGACAATTCCGGTGGGGATATGAGTCAGGCGGACAGCAGAGTAGGTAGTATTAACCGATTGTCCGCCAGGGCCACTTGAGCAGAAGGTCTCTTTTTTAATATCAGATTGTTTCAGATCGACATCCACTTCATCGGCTTCAGGAAGGACGACGACTGATGCGGCAGAGGTATGAATTCGTCCCTGAGCCTCAGTTTTCGGGACACGTTGCACCCGATGGACACCCGATTCATATTTTAGTTGACCATAAACATTATCGCCCATAACGTTCAGGATAACCTCTTTATATCCTCCTACGGTACCTTCGGCAACCTCAACAACTTCAATCTTCCAGTTCTTAGTCTCGCAGTACTTCATATACATGCGATATAGGTCTCCGGCAAATATCGAGGCTTCATCACCACCGGTGCCAGCTCTAATTTCGAGGATAGCATTTTTTGCATCCTGAGGGTCTTTGGGGAGTAGAAGAATCTTAAGATCCTCTTCCAAAGCCTCTTTACGTTCCAATAATGCCGTTATCTCCTCTTTAGCCATTTCGCGAAGCTCTTCATCCTTCTCGTTATACAATACCTCCTTACTGCTTTCCAGGTTACCAAGGATATTGTCATACTCCTTATAGGCATCTACAATAGGCATCAAGTCTTTATAATCCTTATTGAGTTTAATGTACCGTTTCATATCGGCCATTATTTCAGGATCATTAATCTGCTTTTCGATGTCTAGCCAACGATTATAGATGGCTTCAAGTTTTTCCAACATATTGAGGTCTAATTAAAGTTTCAAAACAAAAATAATAATGACTTGCTTTAAGCAAATTTACCGCGATCCCCAACAAAGGGGGTCACGGTAAATTCAAATATTCTGTAGTAGCTACAGATGTTTTTTCGGCCTTAAGCAGTTGAGATACATTTGAATTGTATTCTCAAGTCCATAGTATAAAGCATCAGCAATCAGAGCATGTCCAATACTTACCTCCTCGAGGCCATCCACATGTTCGGCAAAATAACGCAGATTCTGTAGATTCAGATCATGGCCGGCATTCACTTTCAGACCATTCTCTAACGCAATACGGGCAGCATTTGAAAAGGCAGCAACGGCACCAACACGGTCTCCCGGGAATTGGTTGGCATAAGGTTCGGTGTAGAGTTCGATTCTATCTGTACCCGTTTTAAAAGCATTGGCAACCAATTCAGGGGTGGTATCCACAAAGATGGAAGTCCTGATGCCATGACTTTTAAACTCTTGAATAATCTCTTTCAGGAAAGCTTCATGTGTAATAGTATCCCAACCAGCATTACTTGTTAAAGCATCAGGTGGATCAGGAACAAGTGTAACTTGCTCAGGTTTTACAGAAATAACCAGATCGATAAACTTTCTGTTAGGATATCCCTCAATATTGAACTCAGTGGTTACCAGAGGGCGAAGTTGCCTGACGTCAGTATATCGAATATGTCTCTCATCAGGTCTGGGATGAACAGTAATCCCCTGAGCCCCGAACTTCTGGCAATCAATAGCCACTTTTAGGACATCGGGCATATTGCCTCCTCTAGCATTGCGTAAGGTGGCAATTTTATTAATATTAACGCTTAAGCGTGTCATTTTTTGCAGATTGGCGTGCAAAGTTACGAAATATCAGATCAACTCGATCATATTTAACTATCATTCACCATTGACCCTTCAGATCATCTTATGGTTAACTCATGAAATCGCTATAACAGCCCAACTATTTCTCATAGTAGTGAGAAACACCAACGCGATTGGTTAACTATTAAATAATACTTGATCTTATTCGTAATACATACAGATAACAAAGGGATAATACTTAAGCCCATCAAATTAACCCTGCCTCTGTATGAACTTCTCACCCGGCTTAAGAACTACTGCACAGCTTTTCTTGCCATCCATCAACACAATCATTGGCTCTTCGTACCTAACATGTCTAATAAACTCATCCTCATATAAAGCAGGTGCTTCGTCAAGAAAAGCAAGATCATAATATCCGTCATTTAAGAATGGGTTAATTGTAAAGTAGCCAACCCCAAATGAGGTCAAATTCTGGAAGAAATGAGTACCCTGACTGGGGTCAACACGATAATTAGCTAACCCACTCTCAACAATTACCCTGGCAGCAGAGATCTGAGGCCATTTAACAGGGATACCTAGCCAGGAGTCACTTGAGCCCCAACGACCTGGTCCAACTAAAATATAGTTCTCTCCACGGGCTAGAAAAACATCATTTAAGTCGGATATCCTTCTTGCAACCTCTGGGTTATTAGCTGCATTAAAGGAGGTTGGTTTGACATAAACAAAATCCTTAAGACCGTTAACCTGACCATTTCCTAATGAAGAATTACTTCTAAGCAGAAGTCGCTCATTATCTATCTCGGCAAGATCCTCACGGATTCCGTCATTGGCGCTAACTATAGGTCGAATCTGCAACAACGCAAATATCTTAGGATAACCATGTGGGGTATCCAAGTTAACAGCAAACTCTATTTCAACCGGATTATTCATCTCCCTCTGGCCAATCTCAAGTACATTCTGCAGAATATCCGCAAGAGGGAAGGTATTATGCTTCAGAACATTCGAGAAGGTAATGACCCTTCTTCCTTTGTGATGTGCCCCATCTTTGAGAACATTATTTTCAAAATCGTACGTTGAGGCAATATACTTCAACACGCCATCCTTTTCTGCTCTATCTATTTCACACTGCCTTATGTTGACGCATTCATCCAGATCGGGATGGAAAGAGTTTTTATCGAGGCTCAAGGCATAATAGTTCTTTTGAGTCTCTTTAAGCGCCATCTCGACACTTGCTAATTGCAGTATTTTCTTTGGATACCTTGGTGAAAACCTTAGTGTAACGCCACCATCTACAATATGCTTTCCAAGACCCAATGCTATACTGGCAATCCCATCTTCGGGTTTCTCTGGTTCAATAGGATAAAAGTTAATCGAACGCGCAACACCTGAGAAGGTGGGATAGAAGAGGTCTCCATAGTGGGTTCCACACACCTCCTGAAGTACAACTGCCATCTTCTCCTCATCAATCAAATTACTCGTTGCCATCATATAGGCCTTACTATCATGGAAAAAGACAGAAGCATAGACACTTTTAATAGCATTAGATAACATCTCCATCATGGCATGTTCATCCTCACGAATGTTAGGAATCATATAGGTGGAATAGATTCCAGCAAATGGCTGATAATGGGAATCCTCCAACAAACTTGAGGATCTAACCGCTACAGGATTCTTTATATAACTGATAAAAGTATAGAGATCATCATGAATACGAAAGGGCAGTCTAGCCCGAACAAAGCGATCGAGTATCATTTTATCTGTCGCTGAACTCATGGCAAAAGAGTATAGATCATTCTCTTCCATGAACTCATCAAAAATATCAGTACCTAGTACAACTGTACGAGGAATGGTCACAATAACATCAGGATAACCTGAAAAGACGTGATGACGTTTAATCATACTATCCAGGAAAGCTAATCCGCGAGCCTTACCCCCTATTGAGCCTTCACCGATACGGGTGAAGGTTAGGTACTCATCATAACGATCACGATAAAATTGGGCAATGACTCCCCTTGCCTTGTTGAGTCTAAAGCTGGCGATCGCATCATACAGATAACGTCTTGTCTCATCAAGATCGGTAAAATCTTGAAGAGTAAGGCTTCTGAAAGTGCTAGCAATCGGGAAGAGTGCTCGTGCATAAAGCCATTTGCTAAAGTGGTTATGGGAAAGGTGATAGTGGAGCACCTCATCCGGAATCTCAAAGATCTTGTATTGTAATTGTTGCAAATCAGACACGCGGTTGATCTCTTCACCCGTTACAGGATCCCGAAAGACAAAGTCGCCGAAAGCAAAATACTCTATGATAAAAGAGCGAAGCTCATGCAGGAGAGTTTTAGAACCCTTGTTTAAGAAACCTACCCTGATTCCTTTGGCTTTAGATTTCCATTTCTGATCAGAAGATTGCAAGAGTACCGGCATATAACTATCATCAGCTTTAACCATCGCAGCCAATTTTAGTCCCGCCTCAGCATCCATTTCTCCACCATGCGAATAGCTCACATCGGAGATAATCCCCAACATGTTGTCTTTATATTTGGTATAAAAGCCAACAGCCTCCTCAAAGGTTGTAGCCAAAAGTATCTTAGGACGACCACGCATGCGAAGCATTTTCTGGTGCTCATTCAGTCCCTCTGCCATAAACTGCTTTGACTGCTGAAAGATAATCTTATAGATATTTGGCAGATAACTTGAGTAGAATCTAATTGAGTCTTCAACAAGTAAGATAGCCTGCACCCCAACCTCTTCAACATCATGCTCAACATTCATCTTATCTTCAATAAGCTTAATGATGGCAAGCAGAATATCAGGATTACCCAGCCAACAAAAGATATAATCAATAACGGAAAGATCCTCCTGACTTATTCTCAGAGAGACCTCTCGTGAGAAAGGGGTCAAAACAACGATGGGTTTTGAGGGATATCTTTTCTTAAACGTTTTAGCAAGGTCAAATGTGCCAGTGCTCTCAACATTTAGCATGGTAATAATCAAATCTATACTCTCTGTAGCCAAGATATCAAGAGCCTGTTCTGTAGTGGTTGCAATAATAAATTGAGGAGGATAACGTAAATTCAGAGATACATACTCATTAAAGATCTGTTCATCTATTCTTCCATCATCCTCAAGCATAAATGCATCATATGCGCTAGCAATCAATAAAACATGATAAATTCGTTTCCTCATCAGGTTATCGAAAGAGGTATCACTAAAATAATATTTCGGTGATGCCATATAAGAACGGTTAGGCATATCGTTGTTTTAAGAATGTGTTAGTAAATATAAATGGGATTAATGGAAATATTAACTTTATAACGTGGAATTATCCTAATTTATCTCCAAAGATTTAAAAGTGAAAAACTCTCAACATCTAAAAAACACGAAGCACCTGGAGCGCAGCACTTTCGAATCTCTATTTCGCGACCAGTATCAATCTTTGACATTTCTTGCCATTAAGTATGTTAAAGATTATGAAACGGCAAACTCCATTGTACAAGACTCCTTTATCACATTATGGGAAAGAAGACTGGTTATTGATGCAGATGGCCCGTTAAAAGCATGGCTTAGTACTACCGTCAGGAATCGCTGCATAAATTACCTACGTGATAACAATAAATTCAATAGAGACCTTTTAATCTTAGAAGGACTGGAGAACTCGGCAGGAGCATTTAATGCCGATAAAGTTGTTGAGCGTGAACTCGAGAAGAATATTGATCAAGCCATTGCCAGCCTCCCGGAAAAATGCAGAGAGATATTCGAGCTTAGTCGCAATGAAGGACTTAAATATAACGAGATAGCCTTACGTCTTAACATCTCGATCAAGACAGTAGAGACACAGATGGGAAGAGCATTGACTTCATTAAGAAAGTCTCTGGCTCCATGGCTAACTATTTTAATAGTTACTTTATTACGAATATTTTAAACTAGATTGTAAGGGTAAAGATCAACTTGAGGGTTATTGAAAAAGAGAAAATGGAAACAAAAGATAGTACATATTACGAAGAGCTGATGGCGGCCTATTTTGCTGGAGAAGCAAGTGGGGCTAAGCAGATTGAGCTGGCTGAATGGATTCAGGCTTCGTCAGACAATCAAGCTCAGTTTGAAGAGGCTCGAAAAATTTGGCATAGTTATGCTTCATCTCAACTATTCCAGCGAGCTCCCACAGATGTTGCATGGATGACCATCAGCGATAAGATTAGCAAAAAAGCTAAAGCAAGACGATCAGCTGCAATGCGTCCTCTTAGAGCCAAACTATATTTAGCTGCTGCCATTCTTGCGGGAATTGCACTCATCTCCACACTTATCCTAAGAAATATTTCATCAACAGAGATGTTAAAAGTCACCTCCGATGGTACTCCGGTTACCTTTGGTCTTCCTGATGGCTCTATCATCTCTTTACACTATGGAAAAATAACATACCCCAAAGTATTTGACTCTGAAAGAGCTATTTCACTGGAAGGAGAAGCATACTTTGAAGTTGCAAAAGACTCTTTAAAGCCTTTTGTAATCACAGCTGATAATGCCGAAATCAAGGTTCTCGGTACAAAGTTTCTGGTAAATGAACAGAAAGTCGTTGTCTCGCAAGGGAAAGTAGCCGTTAAAAGCTATGCAAATGCCGGAGAACATGTTCTTTTACTTGCAGGACAAGAAGCTTTCATTCGCAATGGGAAACCTGTTGTCCAACAAGTAAAAGATCAAAACCAGCTCTCATGGAAGAACAAGGAACTTTACTTCAAGGACACAAAACTCTCAGATGTTGCCTTTCAGGTTGGCCGTCATTTCGATGTTCCTATTACTATTGTAAACGACAGTTTAGCCTCAATGACAGTTACTGCCTCTTTCAGAAATCAAAATATTGAGAGTGTTTTAAAGGTAATTACTATTGCCACTGGCACCGTATATGACAAACTAGATGAAGGCTATGTTATTGAGAAGAAGCCTGTTGCTCAATAAATCTAATGAAGAATGAAGCATTTAAGCTATCTCATTCTTTTATTTCTTTGTATCCTACTGGCCTATCCTTCACGTCTATATGCCCAGAATACATCAAATTATCTGAACTTTAAAAACATTGAGCTAAGACTGGCTATTGACTCTCTTGCGAGTGTTACAGGATTACGCATTGCCTATACCGTCGAGAACATCCCTAAAGTGAGGATTTCCCAAAGAATCTCATTAAAAGATAAAGAACAAAGCCTCGTTAAGCTCATTAGCCCTCATCAGCTACAATTTAAACTCATCGCCGGGCAATACGTTATTACCAAATCTCAAGCAAAAACTCCTCAATTAATCTTAATAAGGGGTCTTGTCAAAGACTTTGACTCAAAAGAACCTATTCCAGGAGCCACAATACAATTTGAAACAGGACTGGGAACCTGTACTAATGCTCAAGGTTACTTTGTCATCCCAATAAAGAGTGATTCAGTTGGATTGACTATCTCATCTATTGGCTATAAAAAACTTAAAAAGACCGTCTTTAAGACTAAAGCAATACAAGAAATATATCTGACACCACAAGAATATGCCACTACCACGGTTGAAATTCTTGACTCTGCATCGGCAATAGGTTCTATTTCGGGAGAGGTCAAACTTAGCACCTTACAATTACGTAGCCTACCAGCCTTTGCAGGTGATGCTGATATCATCAAATCATTAGGTGCTTTACCAGGCATTACCAACTATGGCGATGGCTCATCAAAATACTTCGTCAGAGGAGGGGGTAATGAACAAAATCTACTACTGCTTGATGGCTGTCCAGTCTATAACACTTCTCATCTTTTTGGCTTCTTCACCGCTATCCCATCTGAAAGCATATCTGCAATTGACACATGGAAAGGAGATGCCCCGCCTTCGTTTGGAGGAGCAACCTCATCTGTTCTCAATATTCAACCAAAAGATCCTAATCTTGAAAGCACAGGATTCTCTTTAACCACAGGCCCATATACCACTCAGTTTACAGCAGATGGCCCCTTAATTGAAAACAACGCAGGCTGGCTAATAGGAGGAAGACTCTCTCATATTAACTGGGTCGATCCTTCTAATAGCCTTATTAAACAACAAGATGCCTCATTCTATGATATACAGGGCAGGTCAACCATCTCTTTAAATGCCAACAATAAACTTAGACTAACATTCTATTTTAGTAACGACCAATTCTTGTATCAACCCGATGCATCGGTAACAACATTTGGATCTGAATGGTACAACATAAGCACATCGGCCAAATGGCTTCATTTTATTGGTCATAAAACTTCTACTACTGCGCAAATATGGTTCTCCTCATACGCCTATAATCTCTTCCTTTCAAAAGAATTAGATCATTACTGGCAATCATATATACAAGATATTGGAGCAAAATATGATATTAACTGGTATCCTACAGAGAACATTAAATTAGTCTCCGGCCTTGAATTGGGTTCCTTCTACTCTCAACCCGGTAAAATCTATCAACCAGTACCCGACCCTAACGAGCTTTTACCCTCTATTGCCGCTGTAACGAGCTTAAAAGGCGCGCTGTGGTCAAATGTAAACTGGAAAATCCTCTCTCATTTGAAACTATCTGCTGGCCTTCGGCTGGCCTTATGGGCACCTTATGGCCCTGCAGATATCTGGTCCTACGATAATTTAGGGAATGCCATTAATCAGACCCACTATAATAATAATGAGATTTACGATTGGTTTCTTAGACTTGAACCTCGTATAGGCTTAACCTATAATTACAACAATTGGAGCTTCAGAGGGGGTTACGCTAAGCATCACCAATTTCAGCAATCGATAAACAATAGTATCAGTCCTTTTATGGTTCCCGAGGTCTGGATCACTGCCGGGCCTAATATCAAACCACAGATGATGGAGCAGTATAATACCGCAGCTGAGTTAAAGCTAGGAGATGGATTATCTACCGGAATAGAGATTTGGTATAGAAAATTCAACAACCTGATAGACTATACCAACCACGCAAATCTTCTGTTTAACGATAAGATCGAGGGGGAACTAGTCTCAGGAGAAGGGGAGGCATATGGAGCGGAGTTTCAAATGCGTAGAAGTGGAAGATATTGGGGTGGATGGGCAACACTCACGGTTAGCAGATCGACAAGGACAACTTTAGGCATTAATAATGATAAAACATACGTTAACTACTTTGACCGACCGTTAAGCTCTGTTATTACTCTTTTTTTGAAGCCAACCCCCTGGCTTCAAATTAACACAGCCTGGTACTGGATGTCAGGAAACCCAACAACAACACCAACAGGTTTCTTTATCTATAACGGACAGACACTTCCAGTTTATGACGAAAGAAACAACGATCGTCTTCCAGATTACCATCGCCTTGACCTGACTTTAGCGATCACTTTACCATCAAAGTCAAAACGATGGCAGCATACTCTCAGCCTTACCCTCTATAACGCCTACGCTCATCACAACCCATTTGCAGTAAACTATAACAAAACGGAGACCTCTGATGGAGATATTGTTGTTCCTGTTAATCTCTCCGGCGAATACCAATTAATGCCAACGGTTACCAGCGTCGCAGGAGTAATCCCCTCAATAAACTATCAAATCAGATTTCGATGAAAAGAAGCCTCCATATCATCCTGATTATAATCACAATTGGCCTCTTCACTTCATGTGAAAAGGAAACGGCTTCTCAAATTGACTCAATAAAGCTCCCGCCTATTGTTATTGATGGCAGGGTGGCTGATAAACTTGGAGAGAGCAGGGTCATCCTTTCTCTTCCAATTAGCGAACTTAACCAGAATCCCACCCCAATAACCAATGCAACCGTTTTGATATTCAGTGGTGATAGCACCTGGTTTTTCCTTCACAATGAGAGCCAACCCGGCACTTATCTGCCCCAAGGTTCATTTAAAGGAGTTGTAAATAATTCTTATACCATGCAGGTTGTGTATAATAATATAGTCTATTCAGCCAAAGCAACTATGCCGCCTGCCATTGCCTTCACCACGCCAAAATTTTCTTTACAACCTGACAATCTATTAAAAATATCATGGGTCGCCGAAACATATCACCCTCTGACTCCTGCTCTCTATGAATTGAAACTAGACTGGAGCCATCTCTCGTCTTATCAAGGCCAAACAACTAACGAAACCTCCGCAACATTACGATATTACACTCTAACAACTATAGACGTAAATCAGATCCTACCACCTCCTAATGAACAAATTTCTTTCCCATCAGGGACAACAATTACAGAGAACTGCTATTCAGTATCTGAAGATTACGAGCAATTTCTTCATGCCATTCTTCTTGAAACCAATTGGCAAGGAGGGCTTTTCGGAAGCCAGGGGACTAAAATCCCATCAAATATAACCAATGATGCAGCAGGTTTTTTCCATGCTTCAGCTGTGACCTCTCTGTCTGTTGTCGCTGCTCCATAAAAAAAAAGCAAAGCATTGTAGGGGTAAAGTTTCTTTCTTGTGTTTTATAGATGTAACCGGTTCATGATTTTAACTCAAAACTGAAACCATGATTAACAAAGATTGGATAAATCCTTTTAAAACCTACACGGATTACAATCTAGTTTAACTCATGTAACCATTAAAAGACAAAGTAAAAGCATATGAAAAAGAGTAGATTTTTTAGTATCATGGCTTTAGTAGCCTTAACAGCAACCCTGATTTTTACTAGTTGCGACAAGAAGAATGAAGACCCCGCAGATGTAAACACTGAGGATCTTCAACAACTTTCTGATGATGAAAACAAAACATTAGACGAGGTTGATGAAGTAATGAACGATGCATCTAATGTGATGTCAGCAGGATCACTCAAATCAACTGTAGGGATCCCCTGTAATGCCACAATTGACAGTGCTTCAGTTGTTAATGACACCGTTAATATAGTAATAACCTACAACGGTCTGAACTGTAGAGGTACCGTAATTCGCAATGGTCAGGCCATTATCAAAAGAAAAGTTGGAGAACATTGGGGAATGGTTGGTGCAAGTGTTGTAGTTAAGTTTAACAATCTATCTATAACGCGTGTGGTTAATAATAAGACCAAGGTTTTAAATGGAACTAAAATTCATACCAATGTTACTGGTGGTCACATGTTCATGTTGGGGACAGTAATGAACTCGATTATCCATAGAAACAGCGGTAATCTATCTGTAACATTTGAAAACGGCACCTCTCGTAACTGGCAGCTTGCTCGTCAAATCACCTACACAGGAACTCCGTTGAACCTCACAATGGCAGTCGATGGTTTTGGAACCGCCGATGGTTACACCAACCTTACTGTATGGGGTATAAACCGTCAGGGCAACGCCTTCTACTCACAAAACACAACAACAGTTGTAAAAAAACAAGAATGTGAGTTTCGTCCTTCTGCCGGGATAACCGTGCATCAGATTCCATCTAAGAACAGAAGTGCAACCATTACTTATGGTTTCGACGATAACAACCAACCTATTGCCACCGGAGATTGCGCAACAAAATACAGACTCGACTGGGTCACTGCCAATGGTTCTGGCACAATATTTAAATATCTCTGGTAAACATCAGAAAACCTAATAAAAAGAGGGCATCCAGCGGTGGATGCCCTCTTTTTTATATGGCAGTGATGAATCGTCAATCATGATGAGTCGTTAGATGCGATAAATCTCGTCTATCGTTAATTGCGATAAGTTGTTAGACGCGATAAATTCTAGAATTTTGAATTTAGTCCACAGGTAAGTTACTAGCAGCTAGCCGCCAGCAGCCAATCATTGAATTTTGAATCGCAGATTACATTTAACCGCGAAAAACACTAAAAACACGAAATTCTTCATCTAGCAGTTTTCGTGCCTTTCGTGCTTTTCGGGGTTTAAATGATCTCTCTCAACATCTCCTCGACACCTTCTCAACATCTTCTCAACATCTCCTCAATATCCCCTCTATATCCCCTCTATATCCTCTACCTATATAGTTCCTAT